>Ga0307432_1002058_pt1 | contig 11278 bp, 13 predicted proteins | sample SalMarWE160150MG_FD_202158 | JGI IMG/M metagenome (GOLD analysis project Ga0307432, IMG submission 202158) | Salt marsh sediment microbial communities from the Plum Island Ecosystem LTER, Massachusetts, United States - WE1603-150 | ecosystem: Environmental > Aquatic > Marine > Intertidal zone >...
CATCCTCGCCGACATAGACAGGCCGGTAGCCCCTCGGCGGCTTCCAGATGGCTGGCGGGACGGGCCCACCGTCATGGAGATTCCGCAGGCGGTAGCGATGTTCGCGAGCGTAGGCGACGAGGTCGAAGGCGGCGGTGGTTTGCTCGGCCGAGCGCGCCGCTGGGGTCTGTGTCGGTATGCCATCCACGACTACGCCCCGTCTTCGCATCCCTCGGTGGTGGCACCTACCATCGCCACGATGCCCGCCCTGATTCGTCAGGCTCGCCCTGTCCTGCACTCGTGCGGTATTCCATCTGCATCGAACGGTATCCACTTTCGTGGGTCGTCGCATTTGCCAAGCATTTCCGTCACTTCTCCCCAGATGATGGGCGCGAGGCAACGTTTGCATTTCGTGTGCGGTATCCCCAGCGGGAAGCGGGGTGGCACAGCCGTCACAGGTGTCACACCCTTTGCCTTTATGTGCGCTTGTTTTTCTTCTTCTGGTAGTTCTGTCCGTTGCAGCGCATGCATAAAAGGTTTGGTTGTGACGGTTGTGACAGGTGAGTCATTCGTCACAGGTGTCACCGCTGTCACACCCGATTCCAGCCGTGCACGCTTCCAGACGGCGAACATGCTGTCTCGATTTGCCCTCGTCATCGCAGCCCCACACCCTTGTAAGTTCGTGGACGGCTGCCGTCCTCCAATCGCCGTTGCCCGCTTTGCAGGTGAGGTATCGCTGGACGCAGTCGTGTGCCGAGCGTATCCCGGCTTCCTGGCCGATGGCCGGTGGACTCACACCAGGACCGCCACGCCTCCCAAAGCTCATCGCGCGTGCACTCGACATCGGGACTGACGGTGCAGCGATCGTTCAGGAAGCTCTTCAGAGGAGATACCAGCCGGTGAAACTCTTCTTCCACCTCGACGGACACAGCCGGCCGAGTGAACTCGCCCTGCTTACGAAGACGCACGAGGCCGTCCAGCGCCCAATTTGCGATGCCTGACACCTCCGACCGCAGCTTCTCTTCAAGGCTGCGGTCCTCCTGGCCGAGAAACGACTGCCGACAGGGCAGCACGACCACGCGCGCCGCGAGAGCCCCCGCATAATCGCCAAACTCCGGCAGCTCGTTGCACGCCATCGCAAAACGAACATGCAATCGGGCCGTGATCGACGGCAAGTGTTTGCGGTGGACCTCGACGGCATCTTCGCCTGAGATCAACTTGAGTGTTTCCGTCGTGGCGAGTGCTTTGCCTCCGTGTCCGAGGTGTGCGTCTGGGCAAATCGCCAGCCGTTTGCCAAGCAGCCCCCACAAACCGAACAGTTCGCCCAGCGCGCTGAGCCGTGGACTGACGCAATTCTGGTCACCGATCACATGACGCATTGCCCGGAGTATCGTGCCCTTCCCCGAACGTGGGGGCCCCTCGATAAGCAGGATTGCGTGCAGTCGCGTGTCTGTGGTCAGGCAGTAGCCGAACCACTCCGACAACACATCAACGCACTCGATGTCGCCAAGGAAAATGCCGTCGAGCGTCTCGAACCACACTGGGCAGGTGGCATCCGGTTTGTATTCGTACGGTAGCGCGACTGTCGTGAAGTACTGTGGCGTGCACGCTTTGGGTGTTATTGCGGTGTCAGTCGCCGCATCGCCAAGATCGAGAATACCATTCTGGAATACTACCCAATCCGGTGACGATGCACCATGATGCCCCAGCAGGGCTGGTGGATCAACGTCAGCCGGAATTCTCACCTCTGAGGCCAGACACTTGAGCACGTCGGAAGCCAGGCGGGGGATTGCCTTCGCCCCGTGCTCGTCGAGCCACTGCAACAGGATGCCTCGCATATCGCTATCAGGAACGGGTTTGTATGCGTGCCTGTCCCACCCGTAGAACTGATCCTGGTGCCATCTTAGCGTCACTCCGGTCTTCACGGTATGTTCTTCGCTCACGTACATGCGCGCCCAGTCCATCGGCTGGGGCAGCGGTGGCACTTCCGCGGGTTTTGCCTCGGCGAGTACTTTCTGAAATGCTTCCGGTCCGTGCTTGACGATATAGTCGTCCGCACCGACCTTCTCGGGTCCGTCAGCGGGTAGACGCGCGACTCTGACTTCGGCGCCCTTTGCGCTCAGCACGTCCGCCAACCGCGCCTCGGCCAGCTGCACTCCAGGCTTTGTCACAGCATCGCTGTCGAAAACGATGATGACTACCCGCTCCTTCCAGGCAATGCCGTCCAGGTCGAGTAAGAGATGGCGCGGCCCGTAAGCGCGGCCGGTGTCGGTCTTGTCGCGGCGCTGCTGCCATCCCCACACGCCAACTAAGCCAATGCACGGCCAACCGGCCAGTAGGATCCGCAACGCCTTCTTCTCGCCTTCCGTGAGGACGATCGGCTTGCCACTATTCTGCAACATCTCGTCGAAGCCGGACGGGAAGTAGGCGCGGCTCGGTTTCCTTGGTGGACTCTCGTACTTGATTACTTTGCCGTTGCCGTTGTACCTCGGATGGTCCAACTTCACCCGGAAGTAGGTCGGCTCGCTCCCATCACGCGGTAGGAACGGTATGACGAAACCGCCGCCCCAGGGGTGGTCTCTTGGCTGCCAGCCGAGCAATGCCGCGATCTGGATGTCCTTCGCAGAGAAGATCCCGGACCGCTCGATCGTCTGGTCGGTCAAGCCCGACGCTCGCAGCTCGTCACGATGACGGTCGGAGAGCTTGACAGGGGCAGGCGACTGTTCTAGCGTACCTTGCTGCTGTTCGCCGCCCGCGCCGTGCCACCCAGCCGCGCGGGCCTCTTTGTCTCTGCACATGGCCTGCTCCTCAGATTCCCGCCGCTTGCAGCTCGCGCTCGGCCTTGTCGATCTCGCGCTGACGGCGCTTCGACAACTTTGCCGGGCGCGTGGCATTTGGATCGGTGCAGCGCTGAATGAACCTCGAGATTGCTTCGACGGACGTAAAACGCCGGCCGCCCACACGGACCGTTTCGAGGGGATTCAACCTGTGCTGAATCCAGCGGTAGCATGTGGCGATATGCGGTCGGCCGGGCACGTGCCGTGGGATCTCCTTGATGGCAATCAATCGTTCCGACTGTAAGTCGATCATTGCGCACCTCCCGCCCGCGCTGTTCTGCGCAGCGCTGAGAGGATCAAGGGGATCTGATTCGTGCTGAACGCGCGAATGATGCCAAGCCGGCCCATCGGTTCGATGCGGGCCTCCTGAATGGCATATTCAAGTTGCCGGCGTGTATACTCTTTCAACTGAGGACTGCGCACGAGGTCGCCAATCGTGAGCAGCTGATCCGTTCCGATCGTCATGTTGCGTCACCTCCACAAGCTCTTGCCCCATGGAGGTGTTTTTCGTTAATAACGGACTGTGCGCAATTGGCGCGCGCATATAAACGCTTGAGTTACAGGAGGTTACGTGCGCAGGGTTGCGCTGCTAAGTTGAGTGCTCTAGCAACGGTCGGAGTCTTGTTTGGCTAGAAATCACCCGCATCCTCACGGCTGATGATTTCGTCAACAGGGGTTCTGGCCGATTCGTCTACCACTTCGCGGTCCGGAGTTGAGAAGTAGTTGAGATGTTCATATGCATCTTGAGCGCCACCGGCTTCTTCGATGGTTTTCGACCGATTTTTCCAAGCCTCTGAATTTCTGATGGTCCCTTCGGGTATTTGTTTCCCGTCTCTACCCGTGCATTTGTTGGAGACCGCACGCGCAGTTACCTTCTCGTTGTTCTCTGCGAGATTCCGGATTGCGTTGGCGATAGTGTCTTCTCTCCCGCGGCGGAACTCGTTGTCTTCACTCCTCTTGCTTGATCGCAACCGTTTAGACTTCCCTGGCTGGTTCTCGGGTTTCCCTTTGACTCCCGGGATCTTCGGCAAGATGACCCTTGCCACCTCGCCGCCTAGGACCTGTTCAAAGTCTTCCGCCACGTCGTCGAGCATTTGTGTAATCCCAGGCTGGTCGTCGTCAGTCAGGTCCAGCACCAAGCGTTTCAAGAGCTCGTATTTCAAGCTCACGTTCAACTCGTGCTGCTCCTTCTCGGAACACTGATCTCCTATCGGCTCCTGTCTGCCTGCCCATGGGTCTAGAGGAAAGTCACAATGCTGTGAGTCGTCGTGGATTGCCGCCAAAGTGGCGTACTTCTTGTTGAGTGGGGTGCCCGCGTGCGTCGTGATGGCAATCGGATCGTATTGGATGTCTAAGGCATCCGGGGGCCACTGCGCCGGGATCAAACCCCCACGCCCCTTCCGAACGATTTCCTCAGCCCATTCGCGGATCATCAGCTGATAACGTTGGGCTTTCCGCTCATCACGTGAATCTTCATGAACGCAGGCTGTGACTTGGTCACGCCAGTCATCGTACATATGAGCACCATCCTTCCAGCCGGACCACTCACCCCGGCCCGCGCCGGATGGTGCCAGAGCACGGCACCGGGGGGAACGCTTGGCGGGAGCGACCCGCCGTCCCGGTTAGTTCAGTTTACCCGATCTTACTCATGATCTCACGGGCCCGGCCTCGATCGACCTCCGAGTAAAGTTCTGCCATCGGCACACTGTGATGCCCGAGCAGAATCCGAGCCGTCTCGATGCCGTATTCGCGTCGAACTCGAGTGCCGAAGTTGTGTCTGAGCTGGTGTGGGTGCCACTGTGGGATGATCCGCTTCTCGGAGTCAGTCGCTTGTCCTGATTCGTTTGCGGCCTTCTTGGCTGCCTTGTCAGCCAGGTCGCACCCTCGCGTAATCGCTCGCCGATAGCTGTCGCTCGTGTAGCGCTCCTGGGGCTCGCGCTTTGGTCTCCGTTTGCAGTTCGAGCCGGGGCGGTTCCCACAACTCATCGGTGTCCGTCGCTTGCGGTGATTGTTGGCCCGCCGTTCCGCCTCCGCATCGATCGGAGAGAACAAGAACGCTTCAACGTCCGGCTTCAGAAACGGCCGGATGATCTTCTGAGCCTTCGGCCCGATCTCAACAACCCGCTCATGTCCGTGATGCTCTGTCTTGTGCGACTCAGGCCGATATAGCCATATCGGGCCGGACGTGTCGAGGTCACAGCCTCGCATAATCGTGACCTCGCCGCTCCGCATTCCCGTAAGCCTCTGCAGCTCGACCATCGCCCATACCTGTCGGGAGACATGGAGCCTGATTGCGTCCACGTACTCATTGGGCACGGGTTTGACGGGCTCAGGCTCGCGTGCCTTCGTGCGGCCACGGCGCAGGCCCTCCACGGTTGTCAGAGCGTGGTAAACCTCTGCGGGCACCATGCCGTTGCTCGCACCCCATTTGAACAGGCGTTTGATGCGATGCACGCGTCCGTTAACGGAGCTACGGGCCAGGCCGGCGTTGACCATGACCGTTCGGCACGCCATAAGCGCCGTCGGCGTGAAGTCCTTAGCCAGCGTTGAACCATAGAGCCGCTTTAGGACTCGGACCGATTCCCTGAGGTAGGTTATCTCGCTCGTGGGCTTGCCGTCTCGCTGATAATACACCTTGGCGTGCTTCCAGTAAGCGGCCAGCACCTCGATAATCGTCGGATCGTCACAGTTGTTACTGTCCGTCGGCATCCGCCGTCCACCTGCCAGCCATTCAGCAATCCGACGATCATACTCAGCCAGACTGATCTTTGTGCCGTGTCGTCCAAGGTAGATATCACGACCGCTGAGCGTCACGATCGCTTGGCCGGACGGCTTGTGAAGGCGATATGTGGGGATTCTCTGCTTGCGTTTGGGCATCATGCGGCCTCCAGGGCCTACCGGACTGGTGACGCGAACGTGTCACATACCCGGTAGATTACCGTTTTTCTGAGCTTCCAGGCCGCACCGCCCTACGCAGGCGGGTATCCGTAACCTCTTGATTCGGCAGGACTTACGTCACTGGAGCCAGGGGGACTCGAACCCCCGACCTTCTGCATGCCATGCAGACGCGCTCCCAACTGCGCCATGGCCCCTGTATCTATGATTATGTCCCCGAGTAGACAAGCCTGCAACTCTGCAATCGGGAATCCGCCCAGGGCAATCGCATTAAACCGGCCGGGGGCGGTGGAGCGTCGCGCTCGCGGCGTAGGTTCACAAATCCCACGGGCGGGTTCCGGTCGATAAGCTGTTAGCGGTATCTTACGGTGAGGCCTCGTGGTTAACGGGAACCGTTGTTGAAAGGAGCAGCGACATGGACGTCAAAGCCCCGCAGGGCATGCTGTGCCTGTTTGACCAAGTCGAGAATCACCGATTTTTCGGTGAGTGTTTCCAGCGTCATCAGCCAAGGAATTTAGATGCGATTGCCCTGTAGGATGTGGCAAAGGTGGGTGCGTAGGGTATCCACGCCAAGCTGTTTGGGGTACCATTGTTCAGTCTATAAACACAGTGTTAGGGAGTTCATCATGACCGTTCACAAGCCCGTTCCGGATGTGCTTTCGATGATCGTCTGCGATCAGATCATCACCGACCGCCTGACCGGCAAGCAGTCGATCATCGGCATGTTCAGCAAGATCCACGCACGAGGCTTCCCAGCCGCACATCCCCAGCTTTGCGTCTACGTCGCGTTGACGGAAGGGTACGGCGAGACGGAGCTAACGATTCGGGTTGTCGATGCCAATGATGCCCGTCCGCCGATTGTGGAGGGCAGGGGGAAGGTACGATTCCACGACCCGCGGGCAATCGCCAACCTTGTCCTGCAGTTCCACGGTCTGACATTCCCCGAGCCGGGCGAGTATCGGGTTCAGCTCTACTCCGGTGGCGAGCTGCTTCGCGAAGCCCGCCTGGAGTTGGCCAAGTTGAAGCCACGTCCTCGAAAGCCTCAGGAAGGTCTGGAGGGCCCGCAGCCTCCGCAAGAGCCCATTTAGATTAGAAACATCGCGATATCGCGCCGGGAGTCACTCGTCGCACGATGCCATACGAACGACCGTAATGTTCCAGACGCGCGGGCAACACGACCTGTGGCGTTGTGGATAGCCTTGTGGCGGCGGCAGCGTTGTGATACGCTCCCTGTGCAATGGGCGGTCGATAGTCGCCGCCGACCATTGGACGTCTTCCGTCGAAACGCCACGTTGGAACTGTCACCGGACAATCTGGCTCCGGTGGTTCACAGCGCGGAGAGTGCTGCGAAGACGGCGCCTCGGGCAACCGGTTGAAACAGGAGTTCTCTCCGGGCAAGCTCGGTGTATCTAAGCCAAGCGCCGGAGGTTACTTGCACGAAAGAGCACTGGAGCGGTCGATGCGGGATTATCCAAAGACGGTGAAACTTAGGGACGGTCGGGCGGTCGTGTTGCGTCCGCTGGCGAACGGCGATTTCGAGAAGCTGCACGCCTTCTTCCAGGAGCTGACGGACGAAGACCGGCTTTTCTTTCGAAACGACGTCAAGGATCCGAATCTGATTCACAGATGGACCGAGAACATAGACTTTGACCGTGTCATCCCGCTGGTGGCCGAGGACGGCAACAGAATCGTGGCTGACGGAACGCTCCACTTCAGAACGCACGGCTGGATGCAGCACGTGGGGCTCATCGGCTTGGTGGTCGCCAGATCGCACCGCCGCAGCGGGCTCGGAACACTGACCGGTCGCGAGTTGGTCGCGTTGGCGGAGGAGCGAAACCTGGAACGTGTGCAGGCGTTTGTAATCGAGGACGATCTCGGCACCGTGAAGATGTTTGAGACCGTCGGGTTCAACAAGGCTGCCGTCGTCAAGGACATGGTTAAGGACCAAAAGGGAAGCAGACGCAACCTCGCCATCATGTGCAACGACGTCGCCAACGTGAGCCGGGCAATGGAGGATTGGATTCACGACTCGATGTTACCGGCCTTCCGAGTCCCGGGGGCCGGCGGTTAGGTCGAGCCTTGCCGGCAGGCGTCCAGCCGTATTGTCTTGAACGGCATCAAGTGTATCTTGGTGCCGGCGAGGTCCTGGGACCGGCAATAGCGCATTTATAGACACCAAACACCGCCAACGCCGCAACAACCCGTGGTCACTGAACCTGGGGGACGGTTTCGCCGTTATTGACAAGCGTGGGCGGCGAGAGTGCTGTAGCCGACGGATGCCCGTATGCCCACCCAGGTGGGATCGGGAACCCACGCGTGCCGAGTGGACGCCAACATCCCTGAGGACTTTTTCTGCTCGTCTTGCGTGTTTTGGCAAGCCTATTGCTATACTACATAACGCTGTGTTCGCTCTGAAACGGGGATGCGAGGATCGGCAATGACGACAGGTGCGGCAACATCAACCGACAAGGGTCAAGAGACGGCCAAACCACGGAAAAAACCACGCGGCATAGTGTCGATTGTTATCGAGCGCTGCAAAGGTTGTGGCTATTGCGTTGAGTTCTGCCCGTTGGGCGTCTTGGGCATGTCCGCAAGTTTCAACGTCAAGGGCTATCACTATCCCGAGGTAATCGCGGCTGAGAGATGCAGCGGGTGTGACTTGTGCGGTATGTTCTGCCCGGATTTCGCCATCCACGGAGCGCGCATTCCTGATCCGGGTTCAGCGAAGGAGTGAGTTCAAATGTCGGGCGACAGAAGAAAGGCCCTTATCGGCGCTTATTATATTGATGGAGATCATGCTGTCGCCGAAGGGGCGATCGCCGCAGGGTGCAACTTTGTTGCCGGCTATCCCATAACGCCTTCAACCGAGATCGTGGAGCGCCTGGCCTGGCGATTCCCCGACACGGGTGGCACGTTCATCCAGATGGAGGACGAGATCGCCTCTTCCATCGCCATTCAGGGAGCCGTCTGGGGCGGCGCCAAAGCCATGACGGTCAGCTCCGGGCCTGGAATCTCACTTATGATGGAGCACATCGGGTTGGCTGCGATGACTGAAGTCCCCTGTGTAATCGTCAATGTGCAGCGTGGCGGGCCGTCAACCGGGCTGCCCACCCTCCCAGCCCAGGCGGACATGATGCAGGCGCGTTGGGGGTCACACGGCGACTATGAGATCATCGCCTTGTCCCCGAACAGCCCGCAAGAGTGCTTCGATCTGATTATCCACGCGTTCAACCTTTCGGAGCAGTACCGCGTCCCCGTGCTGTTCATGATGGACGAGAGCGTGGGCCACCTGACCGAGAAAGTAGTCATCCCGTCGAGTGACAAGATCCAACTGGTCCCCCGGCGCTACACCAAACTCCCACCGGGCGAGTACGAGCCGTATGAGGTCGGTGACGACCTGGTGCCCGACTTCGCGGAGGTGGGCAAAGGCTACCGCTTCCACGTCACCGGCTTGACCCACGACGAGAAGGGCTACCCGGTGATGAACGCTGAATGTCAGAAACAACTCGTTTGCCGGTTGGTGGACAAGATCAAGAACAACGTCGATAGGATTTCTTTCTACCACGAAGACTGCGTCGATGATGCCGACGTCGTGGTCGTGACATATGGGATCAGCTCACGCGTCGCCATGCCGGCCATCCGCCAGGCGCGCAAAAAGGGCGTCAAGGTCGGACATCTGCGCCTGGTAGTGGTGTGGCCGTTCCCGGAGAGCTACATCCGCCAGTTGGCGGGTCGGGTCAAGGCGTTTGTTGTCCCTGAACTCAACCTGGGTCAGATCTCGCTGGTAGTCGAGCGTTGCGCCGCCGGGAACTGCAAGGTCAGGTCAGTCCCACATGCCGGTGGCACGGTTCACGATCCGCAGGTGGTCTGTGAGGCGGTGCTGGAGGCCGTCCGATGAGCACGATGATTGAGACTAACAATCCCGTTGAGCAATTCCTGCGCACCGATCGCATGCCGCACATTTGGTGTCCAGGTTGTGGCATCGGCACGACTGTCAATTGCTTCTCACGGGCGATTGAGCGGTGCGGAATTGACTCGGACAAGTTGGCAATCGTCTCCGGCATCGGGTGTACCGGGCGCGTGGCAGGGTACCTGCGGCTCGATTCGTTTCATACGACCCACGGCCGGGCGATCCCATTCGCAACAGGGCTGAAACTCGCCAAGCCGGAACTTAATGTGGTAGTATACAGCGGTGATGGGGACCTGATCGCCATCGGCGGGAACCATTTCATTCACGCCGCCAGGCGCAACGTGGATATCACGGTCATATGCGTGAACAACTTCAACTATGCCATGACAGGCGGGCAAGTCGCTCCCACAACGCCCGTTGACGAAGTGGGCACTACTGCTCCGTACGGGACCTGCGAGCGCCCGTTCAACCTCCCGTTTCTGGCCGAGTCTTGCGGCGCGGTCTACGTGGCCCGTTGGACCACCTATCACGTGCGCCAGCTTACGCAATCGATGGCCGAAGCCATGAACAAAAAGGGATTTGCGTTCGTTGAGGTGATCTCGCCCTGCCCCACGCTGTATGAGCGCCGCAACCGCCTCGGAACCGGGTTGGACCGTATGAAGTGGTTCAAGGACAACAGTGTTATCGACGGCAGCGTGGAGACCCGTTTTTGCGACATCAGCTCTCAGCAGAAAATCGTCTGCGGCAAGTTCGTCGATGTTGACCATCCGTCCTACTTGGAGATAACCGAAGCCAAGATGGCCAGCGTGTACGGACAGCGGCGCTGGGAGGAAGTGCTGCGAGAACAGCGAAAGCCCATCGGACGCTGGGGTGTGAAGGACTAAGCAGATGAACACGACGGAAATCAAGATCGGCGGCCTGGGCGGACAAGGCGCCATTCTTGCGGGAATGATTATCGGGCGGGCCGCTTCAATCTACGAGAACAAATACGCGAGCCTGACACAGAGCTTCGGCCCGGAAGCGCGGGGCAGCGCATGCAGTGCCCAGATCGTCATCTCCGACGAGCCCGTGGAGTACCCGTACGTCAGCCACCCCGACATCCTCGTGGTCATGTCCCAGGAGGCCTGCAACCGCTTTGTCCACGAAATGGCACCTTCGGGAACACTTGTTTATGAAGCGGAGCTGGTCAAACCAGGGAACGTCCCACCCGGTGTTTCGCAGCACGGCATCCCGGCTACGCGGATTGCCGAAGAGCTGCGGCAGCGCATGGTCGCCAACATCGCGATGGTCGGTTTCTTCGCGGCTGTGATCGACCTAGTGGGCGTCGAAGCACTCCGTGCATCCGTCAAAGCCTCCGTCCCAACCGGAACCGAATCCCTGAATCTCACCGCTTTTGAGCGCGGGTACGCCTTTGGCCGGAAGTCGCTGGCGACAGAGCCACGCACCGCAGTGACCTCAAGTTCCTGATCGCCCGGACACCGGTGTCAACATACCCGGTTATACGGATCCCATTATTAACTGCGCCCCTACTCAGATGGGGATGAAAGCCCGTTGCTCCGGGTTAGTGTATCGAGCATCGTGTTGATGACTAGCCCACCTAACTGAGGAGCAACGAGCATGAATGATTCTACTGTGTTTGTCGGATTGGACTACCACC
>Ga0307432_1002060_pt1 | contig 11273 bp, 9 predicted proteins | sample SalMarWE160150MG_FD_202158 | JGI IMG/M metagenome (GOLD analysis project Ga0307432, IMG submission 202158) | Salt marsh sediment microbial communities from the Plum Island Ecosystem LTER, Massachusetts, United States - WE1603-150 | ecosystem: Environmental > Aquatic > Marine > Intertidal zone >...
ATCCGGCACGCTGGCCTGCAACTTGTCGTGTCCTGCTCTGCCGGGAGCAAGGGGCATACAAGTTCCACGTCTCCGCAAGTGTCTGCCGTATCCTCCTACCCGAAGGTTGCAGGCGCCCCGCCAATCGCATACAATTGCCGTGCAATTCAGTCTACGCTGCTTGTAGGGGCAAGTGGGCGACTCGAGCGGGGGCCGCCATGATACGTGGCGCGGTAGTACAAGGCCTATCAGCGCTGATAGTGGATGTTGAGGTAGGGGCTCGTAAGGGACCAGCAAGGTTCCGTATAGTTGGCCTGGGCAGAAGTGCCGTCAGAGAAAGCGAGGACCGCCTACGGCTGGCGGTTGAGGCGTCGGGATTCCACTGGCCGCGCGTCAATGTCACCGTCAACTTGGCGCCAGCTGACATCCCGAAGGAAGGCACGACGCTTGACTTGCCTCTGGCACTTGCGATCCTGGAGGCCACCGGCCAGCTGGCAGTGCCATTTGAACAAGTGCACGCCGTTGGCGAACTGGGATTGACAGGGGAAGTGCGGCGGTGCAGGGGCGCTTTGGCGATCGCACAGGAGTTGCCCGCTGGCTCAACCGTCTTGGTACCGGAGGCAAACCGGCACGAATTCGCGCTGCTGAGGAAGAGCAAGGACGCAAACAAACCGCTTAACGCATTCCTTGTCAGGAACCTCAGAGAAGGCGCGCAGGTCGCCCGACTTGGAGAGGGACGCATTGCAGACGCGCAGGCCTCCGAATTCAGAGCCGCTTTCAGGCAAGGGGTCGACTTCAGAGATGTGAAAGGACAGGGGCGAGCTAAGCGGGCGCTCGAGGTCGCTGCGGCTGGCGGGCACAACGTGCTTCTCATCGGCCCCCCAGGAGAGGGGAAGTCGCTGCTGGCCAAGGCCCTCCCCACAATCTTGCCGCGCCTGTCGCGTTCGGAGATAGTCGAGCTGACAAGGATATACGGAGCCAAAGGCGAGCTTGGGGCCGGTCCACCACACGGCGTCGCCGGTCGCCGTTGTAGGCGGTGGCGGGGGGTTCCCAATGCCCGGGGAGATCACAATGGCTCACCGCGGCGTGCTGTTCCTGGACGAGCTTGCCGAGTTCGGCAGGCACCTCTTGGAGACCCTACGCCAGCCTCTGGAGGACGGGGAGATCCACCTAGTGAGGAAGGACGGCGCTGCCACGTACCCCTGCCAAGTTATCCTGGTCGCAGCTATGAATCCCTGCCCCTGCGGATTGCGGGGTCAGCATGTGTGTGCGCGGTGCAACCATCGTTTGGAGTACGGCCAGGTGATGTGTTCCGAGTGCGGGTCACGCAACACCAGATCGCTCTGCTCGTGCACCGAGGCACAGGTCCGCCGGTATACTGGGAGGATCAGCGGGCCCATCATGGACAGGATTGACCTGAAGATCCAGGTCGGGCCTCTGGCCGTCGAGGAGCGGTTCCGGGGCGGACGGGCCGAGGGTTCCTCCGATATTCGTAAGCGCGTGGAGCACGCAAGAACACTACAGCAACAGCGGTTCAGGGGCACAACCATAGCGTGCAACGGCGCGATTCCGGGCGGCCAAGTGAGCACGTTCTGCCAGCTCCATGACTCGGCTCAAGCAGCAATCATGCAGGTAGAGAAGCACTTGCCCGAGCTGACCACCAGAGGCCATGATAGGCTGCTGAAGGTATCCAGGACAGTCGCGGACCTCAACGCGTCCGCACTCATCTACAGGAAGCACATCGAGGAGGCGGCAGGGCTCTCAGGCTTCGACACGGCCCGGGAATTCCTGGCTGCCCAGCGGGATAGTGAGCTCTGTCCCCAATGCGGCGGGAAGGTTAGTGTCGGCCAGCGCTTCTGCCCAGGGTGCGGAGCTGCCCTCGTCTGAGCGTCTGTGCACATGAGCTTCCGGGTTCCAGATGCTGGCCACCAGGGGCTCTAGAGTCCGTAGTCCTGCCACTCAGAGCATCGCTGCCTCGGCTATGGACTGAGCCATCCGCCCCTGCGCGGGCGGCCGGCGCATGCAGTCCGTCCGGCCTATCTCGAAGTAGGTGAGGAAATGCGAGTGGTGGACCACGCCCATCTGATCGGTCTCGGCGCAGCGGACGCGGGCCTCCACCGTGTGCGCGGTGGCCGGCTTTCCGGTTGGCGTTTGCACGCTGCTCCCTCCTGTTCTCCCCCGGCACCTCACCCACGCGGATGGTACTTCTCGTGAATCGACTTCAGGCGGCTGTGGTCCACGTGCGTGTAGATCTCCGTGGTCGAGATGTCCGCGTGGCCCAGCATGACCTGGACGGAGCGCAGGTCCGCCCCGCCGCTCAGCAGGTGCGTGGCGAAGCTGTGCCGCAGCGTGTGCGGGTGCACGTCGCCCGAGATGCCGGCCGCGACGGCCTGCTTGCGCACGCGGTGCCATAGCGCGCTGCGGCTAAGGCGCCGGCCCGTGCGCGTGAGGAAGAGCGCCGATTCGCCCTTGTCCCGCAGGAGCGCAGGTCGCCCGCGTGCCATGTATTCGCGCACGGCGTCGAGCGCCGTGCGGCCGACCGGCACCAGGCGCTCCTTCATCCGCTTGCCATAGCACCGCACGAAGCCGTACTCGAAGTTCACATCCCCCACGTTCAGCCCGCACAGCTCGCTGGCCCGGGCGCCCGTGGCGTACAGCATCTCCAGCGCGGCACGGTCCCGAAGGCCCAGCGGCGTCTTGCGGTCGGGCGCTTCCAGGAGCCTTTCCACGTCCTCGACGCTGAGCACCTCAGGGATGCGCTTCCACAGGCGCGGGGTCTGGAACGCCTCGGCGGGGTCCCTCTCGACGTGCCCCTCGAGCAGCAGAAAACGGTAGAACATCCGCACGGACACGAGCCGGCGCCAGATGGTGCCGGGCGAGAGGCCGCGCCGCCGGCACGCGTCGACGTAATCCACCAGTCGCCCCGTGCTGAGCCTGCCCAGCGCGCGCTCGTCTCCGGCGCCCACGAAGCGAAGAAAGTCGGACACGTCCGATTCGTAGGCATCGAGCGTATTGGCGCTCAACCCACACTCTGCGGCGCAGTAGTGCAGGAACGCATCAAGGAGCTCTGTGGGCCGGGTCATCTCGCTCCCCGGAAATGGCTTATGGGGCCGCCACGGCAGCTAGAGGCACATCTTAGTTGCCTGCCGACGGAGGAGTCAAACCGGAGCCCGCGGCGCCATCCGGAGCGCCCTCTGGACGGCCGCCAAGCGTTTGTTTTCCCGGCGGCCATTTCATAGAATGTAAACGCCTCTGGCGGATAGTGAGAACCTTCCTAGCGCAGGACGCACCCGCACGCATGGCCGACCAGAAACCCGATCAGCAGCGCCTGGGCAAGTACGAGCTGGTCAAGCTGCTCGAAGAAGGCGGCGCAGGGAGTATGTACCGCGCCCGCGACACGCAAAGCGGCCGAGGCGTGCTGCTCAAGGTGCTTGCCCGGTCGGTCACTCGGGCCTCTGCGTTCGAGCGTTACTTCCGGGACCGGTGGTCCGAGCAGCAGTCCCTCCTGGACCATCCCAACTTGCTGAGGGCGCTGGCGCTCGGCACCGAAGCAGGCCGTCTCTACCTGGTCGTCGAAGACGCTCGCGGCCGGCGCCTGACGGATGTGCTCAGCAATGCTCCCCTGGAGCCTGACGAGGCGCTGAACGTCGTCCACCAGATCGCAGAGGGCCTGCGCGCCGCGCACGGCCAGGGGGTGGTGCACGGGCACCTCAAACCGTCCGACATCATCGTGACGTCCGACCAGAAGGGGCGTCAACTGGTCAAGGTCACCCTCTTCGACCTGGGCGTGTCCGCCGACGACAGCATCGTCTCACTGCCGGGAGAGCTGCTTGGCACGCCCAAGTACATGGCCCCCGAAGTGATCAAGGGCCAGGCACTGAGTGGGCAGGCGGACGTGTTCGCGCTGGGGGTCATAGCCTACGAGCTGTTCACGGGGCACGAGCCATTTCCCTCCGACCACGTGGTCGGTTACCTGTTCGCCAACTGCCAGCACCGGCCCACGCCGGCAGACAAGGCGCACGAGCGGGTTCCGCATGAGGTGGCGCGCGTGCTCGCGCGGATGCTGGAAAAGGACCCCGCGCGCCGCTACGGCAGCATGCAACGGGCCATCGACGACCTTGTCCGCTGCGCCGAGTGCATGAACACGGGGCACGTGGAGGTCATGCCGTACGGGACGGACTCCGCGTTCGCCCGCGAGTACGAGCTGCCCGAGCCCAGGCGGACGCGCGCGGGGGGCTCCGTGCTTGCCGCGGCGCGCGTCATCACTCTGACGGGCATCATCGCAGCGGTCGGTGCACTCGGATACGCGCTGGGACGGATGCCGGCCGGCCGCCCGGAGGCCGCCCGGCCCATAGAAGAGGCGGCCCGTCCGCTGGAGCCGAAGCCCGAACCGCCGGGGGAGGCGGCCCCAGTCCCGGGGGAGGCCATCGCCGCGCCTGCGGGCAGAGAGCGCGGTGCGGATCAAGCATTCCAGACCGCCATGGCCGACTGGCAGCGCCTCAGCCGGCGCGGCGATTACGAGCTCGGCGAGGCGCTGTTCAGCGAACTCCGGCGGAAGTACGCCGGCACAAGCATCGAGGCGAGGAGCCTCGATCAGTTGGCTCGCATCTACACGGAGTGGGCCCGCGCCCTGGGGGAGGCCGGGGACCCTGAAGGCGCGGTCGATAAGTACAAGAGGGCGATCGAGGTGGCGCCGGAGGGCTCGAACTTCGGCGCGGTGGCCGTTCGCAACATGCCGTCCGCCCTGGTGGACCTGGCCGAAGACCTGACGGCGCGCGGGCAGTATGTGCCCGCCCTGGAGGTCTACGAGCAGGTGGCCAGCGAACATCCAGGCACGAAGGAGGCCGCCCTGCTGCAGCAACGCAGGCCGCACCTTCTGCTCAGCCAGGCGTTCGTCACCTGGAAGGACACGCGGCAACTGGACGAAGCCATCGGCGCGATGACGGCCATCATCAAGCAGTTCCCGGGGACGGACGCGGCAACGCGGGCCGAGCGGGCAATGCCGGGGCTCTACCTCGATGCCGTGCGCGAGAAGCTGGATGACGCCCGGTTCCGGGAGGCCCGAGAGCAGCTCGTCCGCCTGGTCGAGGCCTATCCGGGGCACGAGGTCGCCGCCAAGGCCGCCGATCTGGACGCGGAGACGCTATTCCTCCTGTTCGCCGAAAGCCACCGGGCAGGAGACGAAGGCAAGGCCGGGCAGCACTACGCGGAGCTCCTGCGGCGCTATCCTGCCAGCCAGTGGTCCGTACAGGCCGCGCGCCTCCGGCTGGACCTCGAGCCGTCAGCCTCCGCCGTGCTCTTCGACGACAACACCGCTCGCAGGCAGATCGAGCAGGCGAAGGAGTACTACGACCAGTTCGACTTCACCAACGCCCTGGGGGCGCTCCGGGGCATCATCCGGTTCTCCCGGGCCGAGTCTCCTGTCGCGGCAACAGCACTGGAGAAGCTGCCTGAATGGACCTACGGGTCCGCCATCTACGCCTATGGCACCGGTGCGGTCGCAGAGTGTGAGGAAGTCCTGCGCGAGCTGTTGCCCCAGTTCGAGGGGCTCGCATGGGAGGAACGCGCCCGTCTGACCCTCGAACGGATAAAGGAGCCGCCCGAGGGCATGGTCTACGTGCCTGAGGGCCGGTTCCGCATGGGCAGCGACACCACTGAGATTATCTCGCTGATCCGCTCCTATGGCCTAAGCGCCCTGGGAGAGGACGAAGAAGCGATGGCCGTGGCCGCCGAGGTCTACGGCCTCATGAACGAAACGCCCAAGCACGTCGTCGCGACCAAAGCGTTCTTCATCGACAAGACCGAGGTGACCAACGCGCAGTACAAGCAGTACGTGGACGAGACGGGCAATCCGCCCCCGGCGAGCTGGACCGGAGGCACCTATCCGGAGGGGGAGGACGACCTGCCCGTGGTGAACGTCAGCCTGGCGGAGGCCCGCGCATACGCCCGCTGGCGGGGAGCCAGACTGCCGACCGAGGCAGAATGGGAGAAGGCCGCCCGGGGCGTGGACGGGCGCACCTTCCCATGGGGAGAAGTATTCGCCGAGGACCGCTGCCAGCACATGCGCCCCTTGGATGCAGGCCCCGCGCCCGTCGGGTCGTATCCCACGTGGGCCAGCCCGTACGGCTGCCTGGACATGATCGGCAACGTGGAGGAATGGACCGATACGAAGTTCGCCTCCTATGCGGGCAGCCAGGCGCCCGAAACGCTCGGGCAGGGCTCGTACCAGGTCGTGCGGGGAGGAGCGTGGTACCAGCAGGAGATCGTCCCCATCCCCGCCCGGTGCACCAGCCGCTACCCCCTCGATCCCGAGTCGGCCGACGCGGCCACGGGATTCCGTTGCGTGCGCGACGTCGCCGAGCCCGAAGCGCTGGCGGCCCGGCCCGCAGAAGGGCAGAATCCCTGAGTCGCGCCCGGCCATTTCAGGGGAGTCGCCAGGAATGCACGCCCCCGGCGCAGACGACCTGCCCCGGCTCGAAGAAACCGTCCACGGCAAGGTGACGGTCTACCTCAACCCGGACTACGTCGGAAGGATCGACATCGAGGATCTGCGACGCCTCCCTTCGATCCTGGCTTCCCTGGGAGGGCGCAGTTCGCGCCAGGCCGGCCGGAGCAGCCTGTGGAGCTGGCATCCGCAATGGCACGACGGACCCGGGCTGATGGTCCGCCAGTACGTCCACGGCGGCCTGCTCGGTCCCCTTCGCGGATCCCTTTTCTTCGCAGACGGCCGAATGCGCCGCGAGCTGCAACTGGCCGCCTGCGCCCGGCGGAGGGGCGTCCCGACGAGTCCGCCCCTGGCCGTCCGAGTCGAGCGGGCATGGGGTCCCCTCGTCAAAGGCCATTTCGTGAGCGAGGAGATCCCGGAGGCAATGAATCTGCTGGAGCTCTGCGAGTCCGTCGGCACGGGCCAGGTCCCCTCTCGGCAGCAGAGGAGGGATCTGGCGGCTGCAATCGCCAGCGCCATTGCAGACATGCACGACGCCGGCATACTCCACGCGGACCTGAACCTGAAGAACGTGCTCGTGCGGAATCCATTTGACGCGCCGGAAGCCTACGTCATAGATTTTGACCGGGCGGAGCTAACCCCGCGGCCCACGCTGCGGCAGCGTCTGGCCAATCTGCTGCGCCTGGACCGATCGGTCGTCAAATGGGCGGCGTCGCGGCGAGCGGTCGCGCCCGCCGACCGCCTCAGGACGCTGCGCTGCTACCTGGCGCGCTATCCCGAGTGGGAGAGCCGCTGGGGGCGTATCGCGCGGCGGCACGCGCGCCGTCGCACCCGGCATTACCTGGCGCGCCAGCCCGACGGGCAGGGAAGCCGGCGGTAGCGCCCCGTCACGGGCCAGAGCGGAGGAGGCGAACCATGGAGAAGGTGAATGCAAACGAGCTGGAATACAGGAACACCGTGAGCGGGCCGAAATACCTGTTCAGGGGGCCGAGGGTCGACTGGGGGCTGATCCGGCTCCTGCCCGGCGAGGAGCTCGGCGCGCACCTGCACAAACAGGTCGAGGAGACCTTCTACTTCACCAGCGGCACCGGCGTCTTCATCGCGGACGACCTGCAGTACGACATCGCGCCGGGGGACGCCTTCCGTCTCGAGCCGGGAGAAGTCCACAACGTCATCAATACGGGTCAGGAGCCCCTCGACGGCGTCTTCATCAAGCACATCTACCGCCCCGAGGACAAGGTGGCCGTCCAGCAGTAGATGCTCAGGCGCGCGCTAAGGCCGGCTTGCAATCGTTGAAGCGCCGGGGATATAATCCGCTGCGCGGGGCTTTCCCGTCGTTCATTCCGGACGCACCCCGAGAACCCATGGACCACCTCGAAGCTGCGCGGCAGATTGTGGACCTCGAGATAGGGGCTCTCCGGGCCATGCGAGAGCTGCTGGGCCCGGAGTTCGACCGGGCCGTCGAGCTCATCTACAACTGCCAGGGCCGCGTGCTCGTCACGGGCGTCGGAAAGGCCGGCATCATCGGTCAGAAGATATCGGCCACGCTGGCCAGCACGGGAACGCCCTCGCACTGGATGCACGCGGTGGAGGCACGCCACGGGGACCTGGGCCGCGTCCAGCCCGGGGACGTCGTCCTCGCCCTGAGCAACAGCGGCGAGACGGAGGTCGTCCAGCTTCTGCCCGCGCTGAAGAAGCTTAACATACCGGTCATCGCCATCACGGCCGGCCGGGCGTCAACCCTTGCCAGGCACAGCGAGGTCGTTTTGGAGATCGGCCAGATAGAGGAAGCCGACTCCCTGGGGCTGGCGCCCTCGTGCAGCACCACCGCGATGGTGGTCATGGGCGATGCGTTGGCCCTGACCATCTTCAAAATGCGGAACTGGCGGCCCGAGGACTACGCCTTCTATCACCCCGGCGGGGAGCTGGGTCGCAGACTCATAAAGGTCAGGGAGGTCATGCGGAAGGGCGACGAGAACCCTGTCGCCCGCGCTGATGTCACTGTCCGCCAGGCTCTCAAGGTTATGACCGGTACCGGCCGTCCCACATCGCCCGGCGCCGTGAGCCTCGTCGACGGCGAAGGGAAGCTGGTGGGGTTCTTCACCGACGGTGACTTCCGAAGGTTGATGGAAGATGGCCGGCCCGATACGCTGGACCGGCCGGTCAGCGAAGTGATGACACACCGGCCCAAGACCATCACGGAAGAAAGCCTGGCAGCTGAGGCTTATCGCTTGCTGCGTGACTGCCGAATCGACCAGGTGCCGGTCGTGGATGAGGAAGGGAAGCCGGTCGGGATCGTCGACGTCCAGGACTGGCTGGACATAGAACGGGGATTCGACGTACCCGCTCAGGCGGAGGGCCCGTAGGCCGTCCGTCACATCTGCACAGAAGTCGAGAGGACGCGGTGCCCGAGGATGCGGTCGAGAAAGCGCGCGGGATCAGGATGGTCATCATGGACGTCGACGGCGTGCTGACCGACGGGCGGGCGCTGTACGGGGGTCCGTCCGTACAGGGCGTATTCTTCAACGTGCACGACGGCACCGGCATCAAGTACCTGCAGAGGTGCGGCGTGCGGACGGCCATCATCAGTGGACGTGACATCGAAGCCGTCCGCGAGCGGGCGCGCGTGCTCGGGATCGAGGAGGTCGTCCAGGGCGCAAAGGTTAAGCTCGAGGCCTACGAGGCCGTCCTGGCGCGCGCCGGCCTGGGCGACGGCGAAGTGGCCTACGTGGGCGACGACCTGCCCGACATCCCGGTGATGCGCAGGGCGGGCCTGGCCGTCGCAGTGCCCAACGCCGCGCCCGAGGTCATTGAGCATGCCGACCTGGTCACGCAGCGGGCCGGAGGCGAAGGCGCCGTGCGGGAAGTGGCCGAGTTCATTCTCAAAGCTCAGGGCAAGTGGCAGCATGTCCTGAGTCGCTACATCGATCAAGACCCGGAGGACCCACATGACACCGAGCGAGCTGACAGTTGACCTGAGCGGCGAAGTGATCGCGCTTACCGGCGGGGCGGGCGTGCTTTGCGGGACGATGGCGCGGGCCCTGGCTGCGGGCGGCGCCGCCGTCGCCATCCTGGACGTGGCACAGCCTGCCGCCGAAGCGCTGGCGGACGAGATACGCGCGGACGGGGGGACCGCCCTCCCCTGCGCGTGCAGCGTGCTGGACAAGGAACAGCTCCAGGCCGCCTGCGACAGGATCGTGGAGCAACTGGGCGTCCCCACCGCCCTCATCAACGGGGCCGGAGGCAACAAGGCGGAAGCCACGACAGGCGAAGACATGTCCTTCTTCGATCTGCCCAAAGACGCGGTGCGGTGGGTCTTCGACCTGAACTTCCTCGGCACGTTCCTGCCCAGCCAGGTGGTCGGGAAGCTCATGGCGGACAACGGGCGGGGACACATAATCAACGTCTCCAGCATGAACGCCTTTCGCCCGCTGACCAGGATACCGGCCTATTCGGCGGCCAAGAGCGCCGTGAGCAACTTCACGCAGTGGCTGGCCGTCCACATGAATCAGCACTACGGGCCGCAGATCCGCGTGAACGCGATCGCGCCCGGTTTCTTCTTGACCGAGCAGAACAGGTTCCTTCTGATAGACAAGACGACCGGGGAGCTGACGCCGCGCGGCAAGACCATAGTCGACCATACTCCAGCCGGGCGGTTCGGCGATCCGCAGGACCTGGTAGGCACGGTGCTGTGGCTGTTGAGCGACTCGTCGCGATTCGTCAACGGCGTGGTCGTGCCCGTCGACGGCGGCTTCAGCGCGTTCAGCGGCGTCTAGAGCCCACAACGAGCGGCAGAGGAAAACGCGATGGACTTCGAGAAGGTCAACGATTGGATCAGTGCCCACGCCGAGCAGATGGTCGAGCTGCAGGCCGAGCTGACGTCGCGCCCGGCCATGGCGCCCGAGAGCGGCGGCGAGGGCGAATGGGAGAAGGCGCGCTTCCTGGAAGGCTGGCTGCGCGAGCACGGGCTCGACCAGATCACGCACTACGACTTCGCCGACGAACGCGTGCCCGAGGGCACTCGACCGAACCTGGTGGCGGAACTGCCCGGACGCCAGGAGAAACCTTGCGTGTGGGTCTGCACGCACATGGACGTCGTCCCGCCCGGTCAGCAGAACGCGGACGGATCGTGGGAGGGGTGGGAGTCCGACCCCTTCACGGTCAGGCGTGCCGGGGACATGACCGTCGGCCGCGGCGTCGCCGACGACCAGCAGGCCCTGGTCAGCTCGGTCTTTGCCGCGCTCGCCCTGGTGGAGACAGGCCTGGAACCGGCCCACACCGTGAGGCTCGCCTTCGTTTCCGACGAGGAAACGGGCAACAGGTACGGCCTCGGCGGCCTCCTGCACGAGCACGGCCAGATGTTCACGCCCGAGGACGTCATCATCGTGCCCGACGCCGGCAATGAGGACGGCTCGATGATTGAAGTGGCCGAGAAGTCCGTCCTGTGGCTGGAGTTCCGCGTCCTGGGGAAGCAGTCACACGGCTCGCGTCCTGACATGGGCGTCAACGCGTTCCGTGCCGCCGCATGGCTCGTGAACCAGCTGGACGAGGGGTTCAAGCTGCACTTCGACAAGGTGGACCACCTCTACGAGCCGCCTGCCAGCACCTTTGAGCCCACCTTGCACAAGGCAAACGTGCCGAACGTCAACACGATACCGGGCGAGGACGTCTTCTGCTTCGACTGCCGAGTCCTGCCTACGTATGGCCTCGACTCGGTTCTGGACTTCGTGCAGGCCCAGTGCAGGCGAGCGGACGGCCGGTTCGGGACCACGACGGAGCTGACGATCCGGAACAGGTCCGATGCAGCGCCAGCCACTTCGCCCGACGACACGGTCGTCAGGGTCCTGGA
>Ga0307432_1002061_pt1 | contig 11268 bp, 11 predicted proteins | sample SalMarWE160150MG_FD_202158 | JGI IMG/M metagenome (GOLD analysis project Ga0307432, IMG submission 202158) | Salt marsh sediment microbial communities from the Plum Island Ecosystem LTER, Massachusetts, United States - WE1603-150 | ecosystem: Environmental > Aquatic > Marine > Intertidal zone >...
CGAGCGAAAAGTCCGAGGACAAGGCGGCAGGCCAAAAACGCCCGGAGGCGTAGTTTGCTCTACGTCGAGGACGTTTTTGTGGCTGACAACACCGGCATCGGGCTTTGCAGCCAGCCGCAATAGACTGGGTTATTAGGATAGGCTCTAAGTAACCTATCAAAAACAAAGCACCTTATAAAACATCCCAAAATATAATTTTTTGAATTGTAGATTTTCTAATAAGGAAAATTTGCCGATAAAGCGATGTTAGGAACCATGTTAGCAAAAACACTATACTGTTTATCTATATTAGGTTTAGTAATTCTTGTAAATGGTTGTGATATCCATGCCCCAAGAACTCGTCTGGGCTCTTTACCCACTCCGCCACCCGGACCAAGATTTTATGAGCCGGATGAGCTTGGTGAACATTCTTATGGCCATAATCCTTTCGAAAAGAACGGTATTGTATATACTTGTAAAGCCGGCCATATAGATATTACTCACGTAAGGCTGGGTGCTGACTGTACAAAATATCTTATAAATAAAACACGCAAAGCTTTGATGAAAAAAGACGAGGAATTCACATTTAATGTGTCATTAGAGCTTTCACGGCATAAAGTTAAGTTTGGTTATCCTGAATACTGGGACAGCCTATCCCGCGAAAAGAAAGAAAAAATTGCAGAAATAATTGCATTTGAAGTCGGTCCATACTTAGCATTTAATGCGACAATATGGCATGAAATTCTTACATGGTTTGGTGTCCATTTTATCGGAGTTGAGCCCGAGTTTAACTCATCCTTTTCCTGGGAGGATATATATTCAAACCTCCTTGGCACAAAACTCGCCGTCGAGGCGATTAAAGATACCGAACACACATATAACAAAGCGATGACATTGGCTATTAACCGTAAGCTCAAAAAGCTGGATGCCAGACCAAGAAGTACCGCTATATATGCAGTTGAAAAAATGAGAGGAAAGTGGTATACTGGTGTTTTGATTATCGATACGTTAAGAAAAAATATGGATATCGGTTTAGACGATGGTTTTGTCAGCCCCGTTATTGTTCCTGGTATTTGTTACGGTGCCGTGCCTGAATCCCTTGCTGTTCCTACTATAGTAATACTGCCAATATGCGGCTTTTCAATGAAATATGAAATATACCCGTATGAGTGGGAAAAAGGTAAGATTTTGAGAGCTATTTATCCGGATGGAAATGGGAAAAAGGTTGAACCGGACAAGCATTTTGCTATTCTTATGTACCGCATCAAAAGACAAGCAGTAGAAAAATATGGCTATATTATTGATTAGACGGGATTATTACTTTATTGGCCAGCCCTGCCAATACTAACGATTACAAAGAACGGTCATACACAACAGTCTCGTGAATTGGCATTTCTTTGCCCGACTATAGGGCGAGTAACCCAGATGGTGACGGTACAAGATTAAAAGTGGGTGAATAATGATAAAATTGAAAACAAGTATGACTCGTGAGATCGGATTAGAGATAGGTTCTATTTGCAGTAAATATTTTCTTAAGCTGAACCATCTTCATTATGGGTATTGGAGAAGCGACATCGAAGTAGATATCGCAAATTTGCACCTCGCTCAGGATGAATATGCCAAATTTGTCATCTCGCATATCCCCGATGGGGTCAAAACTATTCTGGACGTTGGTTGCGGCACAGGTCAGATAGCCAAAATGTTGCTTGACAGGGGATACCAGGTAGATTGTGTTTCTCCCAGCCCTTTTCTAACAAAGCATGTCAATGAGTTACTGGGAAACAGAAGTCATGTGTTTGAATGTTGTTATGAAGATCTACAGACGAATAATCGGTATGACATGATTTTGTTCTGTGAAAGTTTCCAGTACATCAAAGTGGAGCCAGCCCTGGCAAATACCAATAAGTTATTAAACAGCGACGGTTACCTGTTCATATGTGACATGTTCAGAAAAGAAATAAATGGCAAAACCATTATGGGAGGAGGTCACAAAATAAACAGGTTTAATGAGCTCATCACGAAGTTTCCTTTTAGACTAATTGAGAACATCGATATTACTGAGCAGACCGCGCCCAATATGGACTTACTGAACGATGTACTACAAAATGTTATTCAGCCGATTACAAACGCAGGTGCTCGCTTCTTTGAAATCAGGCACCCGATTGCTCTTAAACTTCTAAGCTTCAAATATAGAAGGAAAATAAACAAGCTCAAGGAGAAGTATTTAGCCGGTGGCAGGGCCGGAGAAGACTTCAAAAAATGCAAGACTTATCAGCTTTTTCTTTATAAAAAAGAAACGAGATAACCCCCGGTGAAACCCGCCAAAAATACGGCGGACAAGCTGAGGGCTAAATACTTTTTTCTTTGCGACGTTAATCAAACAAAGCTTCTACGAATTTTTCGGGGTCGAATTCTGCGATATCTTCCGGCTTTTCACCCAGGCCGACAAATTTCACCGGAATATCGAGCTGGTCCTTAATAGCAATAACGATTCCGCCGCGTGCGGTCCCGTCAAGTTTGGCTAAGAATATCCCCGTAACATTAATTGCCTCGGTGAACAATTTTGCCTGGGCGATTGCATTTTGGCCGGTAGTAGCATCGAGGACCAGCAGCACCTCGTTCGGAGCACCGGGAATTTTGCGGGCCACAACGTCCCGAATTTTAGTCAGCTGCATCATCAGGTCCTTCTTTGTATGCAGCCGCCCGGCTGTATCGAGAATTAAAATATCCGTTTTTCTTGCGACGGCGGCTTCACAGGCATCGAAGGCGACCGCTGCAGGGTCGCTTGCGGATTTGTGCTTGACAATCTGGACGCCTATGCGCTCGGCCCAGATGCTTAACTGCTCCACCGCTGCGGCCCGAAAGGTATCGCAGGCAGCGACAATAACGTTTTTGTTGTCCCGGCTAAAAATATAGGCAAGCTTGGCGATGCTCGTGGTTTTGCCGGTACCATTAACGCCGGCAACAAGAATGACTGTCGGGCCGGACTCGGCAGGGTGTAATTGTCTATCGCGGTCCGGCCAATAGCTCTTCATATGTTCCTTGAGAAATGGCCTTATTTCATCTGTTTTGGCGATTTGCCTGCTGCGATAAGCCTGACGCAGCTCGGATATGAGCTTATCAGTAGTTTCTACGCCGATATCATCACTTATGAGCGTCTCTTCCAGCTCATCAAGCAATTTTTCATCGATATTTCTACCCAGAGTCAGTACCGACGAAAGGGAGGTGCTGATTTTAGCCCGTGTTTTGCCCAGCCGGTCTTTAAGATATCCAGCCGTTCTTGCAAAAACTCCCATATTTACCCCTGTAAATACTAAACTTTTCTGAACCTCGTCAGAGGCCCCGCTCTTATATAATGGCTCTAACATCCTGATGTTATCGCGATTTGAAAAAACTTCAAGCTAAACAACGCCCAATAAAAATAGGGGGTAAAAATATCTGAATTTTCCTTTTTTGTTATAAGACGAGAAAATTCTTTTTGACAACCTGAACAAATCCGGTTAGATTCTAAATGTCGTCCTTACCAACGGAGTTGAGGCCCACATCTGCTTGGTATGGGACATCGGCCGAAAAACTTAACAGGGATGTTTTCTGAGATGAACAGTTTCTTTTTGTATCGAGCACAGACTCACAAAGGATGGCAGTTCTGTGGCTTATGATGTTGAAACTATTTTTGCTGATATACTCGAGCGGGCAAAGTCGCTTGACCCTGCGAACGCTCGTGCCTGGTTCAATGAGCTGATGGTTTTGCACTTCGACAGTGGCTCGCTCGAAATCGGCTGTCCGGATGAGCCGACTGCCCGCTTCTTACTTGACGATTGCAAAAATAACTTCACACGTGCCGCTCAACAGATAACCGGCCATCTTGTTACCGTAGATTTCAAAGTAGATACCAAAAAAAAACCGGCCCGAGCTGCAGGACCTCATCTGCCGGAGCTTAAGCTCCATCCTGATTACACGTTTGATGATTTTGTAGTAGGCCCGAGCAATCGTCTTGCCCATGCAAGCTGCGTTGCGGTAAGCCAGTCGCCCGGTAATACATACAATCCACTTTTTCTCTACGGCAGTGTCGGCCTGGGCAAAACCCACCTTCTGCACGCTGTTTGTTTCGAGACCAGAAAAAGACTTGATAAGGCGGTAATTCAATTCTTAAGCTGTGAAGGGTTCGTCAATCGCTTTATCAGAGCAATTGAGGAAGGAAACCTGGCCGGCTTTCAAAGCCAATTCCGCACCGTCGATGCCCTTGTTATCGATGACATTCAATTCCTGAGAGAGCGTGAGCAAAGCCAGGAAGAATTCTTCCACACTTTTAATGCACTTTATAACAATGGCAAACAAATCATTCTCAGTGCCGATAGCCCGCCCGGCAAGATTCCTTCCCTTGAGGAACGCCTTATCAGCAGATTCAACTGGGGATTGGTTGCAAGAATAGACCCGCCAGGCTATGAGACAAGGGTGGCGATTGTGCAAAAAAAAGCCCATCTTCGAGGTCTAAGTATTTCCGACGAAATAGCGCAATATATCGCCCACAAAGTGCACGCAAATATCAGAGAGCTGGAAGGCGCTTTGACAAGCATTTACGCAGTTGCTACAACGACCGGCAGGGAAATTACACTCGAATTGGCCAAGGAGGCTCTGAATGGCCAGATTGAAGCTTCGGCCAGACACATAAGCATCACTGATATCATCGACGTGGTAACCAGGCACTTCGACGTTCGTCTTGCCGACTTGCAGAGTAAAAAACGCAGCCAGAGTATTACTGAGCCGCGCCAGATTTGTATGTATTTAGCCAGGAATTTGACCAGGCACTCGCTCGAAGAAATTGGCGGCCATTTGGGAGGCCGGGACCATACGACTGTTATGCACGCCTGCAGCAAAATCGACCGCGAAAAAAACTCCGACCCGCAAATGCACGCTCTGCTGGACGAGCTGTCAAAACAAATCACTCACGCCCCCCAAACTTGAACACCGAAGAAGTACGAAGTATGAAGAGCGAAGTACAAAGTAAGGAAAGAATAACAAAAAGGGATTTGTGTGAGAGGACGTTTCGGTTTGCCGTGCGCATTGTAAAACTATGTCAGCAATTGCATAGAAAATCAGGTGCAGAACGAACCATTGGTAACCAATTGCTTCGGTCAGGCACTTCGATTAGCGCAAATCTGCAAGAAGGACAAGCAGGGCAAAGTCGAGCCGATTTCGTATCAAAATACTCCATCGCTCGCAAAGAAGCCCGGGAAACACACTATTGGCTCCGGCTTCTCGTCGCTACAGAGATATTCTCAGCACAAAAGCTTGCAAGTCTGTTAAGCGAATGTAATGAGTTGATTGCAATTCTAACTACAATAATAAAGAAAACACAAGAAAAGGGCTGTAAGCATTAGCTAACAGCCCCTGAATTTGATAAGTATTCTACTTTTTTTCGTACTTCTGACTTCGCACTTAGCACTTCTTTACGACCTGCGTTTTCTCAGCAATGCTAATCCGCCTAAACCGAGTAGAAGCACTGTTGCCGGCTCCGGGATCATCTGGATATTAATCTGGGCTCTATACCAATAGTGGCTTGAAGGAGGATTGTCATTGAATTCGATAGTCACGCTATCATCGGTATATTCTTTCAAGGTTGTATCCCAACGGCTATCTATTGGAATCAAGGTAACACTTCCTATAATCATATCAGTGGCTGGTATACTTGGGAATAAACCTGTAAAAACCGAGGAAGAATCCACATATCGGATTTCCGCTGGTGGAGGCTCTTTCCAATCAGGTGTCCAACTTACATGGTCCATTTGAATAACATTGTTAAGCTTTGTTGTGATTATTGTTGGTTCGTTGTGGCCCCAATGGCGACCAACAGTTGCCTGCTCAAAATGATGCCATTGCAAAGTGTTACCTGTTATGACTATCCAATCCCGACCATCTATCATAGCCTCTATCTCAATTGTGGCGGACGTAACAGTAGCATACAAATTAGCAGTGAGTAGTACTATCACCCCCAATGAACAAAAAATCGCTATTTTTTTCATATGTTTACTCCTTTAAACATTTAGCTTATCATCCTTAACCATCTCCATAATCACTTTTTGCTCCAAAGTCAAGCTTTTTTTGGGGATTTATGAAAAATTATTAAGTTTTTATCGGAAGTCCGACTCTCAGTCTAAAAACTATTTTCCATAACACACTTTCAATGCTTTACTTATGAGAAAAGAGGCCCTTCCCCCCACTAATACCCGGCAGGAACAAAAATCTTGACTATGCGTCTTTGCTCCTTTCAGCTCTTTTGTAATGGCAAATATGCAATCTTTCTGATAGCATATTGTCTGTTTCTATGCTGATTTGAGCTATGTGGTTCTATTCGAAACGTCCCGCATTAAATCTAATTTAGGGTTCGCGGATGAATGAGAAGCAGACAGACATGACTACGGAATATGTTCAAAAGAGGTCGCTTCGGCCGGCTTTGATTGCATCAGAGCAAACGGTCTCTGATTATTCGATATTCCTGGAGCATCTGTTAGCCGGTTTGGCAGATGAATCAATCCCTGTGGCCCTGGTATGTCCGCCGGACAGCGATGTGGATTTTACTATCCCCGGCTCTGTTGAGGTCATCAGGCATCCAGCTTTACAACTTCCTTTGATGGATTGGCTAAATAGAAAAAGACTCTTTGAGCAGCTTGCAAAATTTAAGCCCACCATTCTACACTGTTTGTGTGAGGGCAAAGCACCACTTACAAGGCAATTAGCCCGTCAATTAAACCTGCCTTATATATTGACGGTTAATTCGCTACACAAGCGATGGTCCATCCTCCGTAGAAGTTTCCGGCTTTCGCAGCCGCTTTGGCGGAGTAGGCTTACTTCGGAGGTCACAGGGCGGCTTTCTATCTCGTCGAGGCGTTGCGCAAAAATTATCGCGCCGGCTAAAACCATAGCTGATAATTTCGCCGCAGTTTACCCTCGCTTTGCTGAGCGAACTGAACAGATAAACATCGGAACTTTTACCGAGCAAAGCACAGGATGCTTTCGTGAACCTTCTCATCTCGCCACTTTATTGACAGCTCATCCTTTTGATAAAGCGGATGACTTCGAGAATTTATTTAACGCGGTCAGGCATTTGTCAATTGATGGTTACGAATTTATGATGGCGGTCATAGGCAGCGGACGGGCTGAGAGGCAAATACGAAAATTGTTAGAGGTGCTTGGTCTCTCACAAATTGTCGCTATCATTCCGAGATTGAAGCCCTGCCGGGCTGCTCTTGCCGCCGGTGATATCTTCATTCAGCCCCAGCCGAGCAACTTTTTTAATCCTTTAATGCTGGAAGCTATGAGTATCGGCTCTGCCATTGCCGCCTGCAAAGGGGGGGTCGATGATTTAATAATTGAGGATAAGACAGCCGTTGTCTTTGACCCAAATGATGAGTTAAGTATAAAGGCAAGCTTACAGCGGCTGCTCGACAAAACGGAATTTGCCCGGCAAATCGCAAAATCAGCTCAACAGCATTTAAGAGAAAACTATACGGTAAGCAATATGATTTCCGCCATTCTTCAAACCTACCGCAAAGCACAACAGTAAAGGCCTCTCAAGAAGAAAACCGAGCTTTTATGTCATTGCGAGGCCTTTAGGCCGACCTGTCCGGCGTAGCTTAAGCGAAGACGGAAGCAATCTCAAATTTCTGCTTTACATAGCAAAGAGTTTGCCACGCTCAGCTCTGCCTCGCTCGCAATGACATAAAATGGCCAAAATCTGCGATAACAACACTAATAATGCGCTTTTGGGGGCACTTCTATTATAGCTGTTACAGGTTTTGTCATTGGCTCACGAGTAGCGAGCATAACTATCAGACGCTTGTGATATTGATATTATTAAAGAAACTTAAACCCAACGACCGAATAAATTGCATAGTGTATTTGTAGTATTCTTTGGTTTATTTATATTATTTAGGAGAATTAATGATGCGATTTCTGGAAGAAGCAAAAAAATGGATTGGTGAGATTACAGAAATTTTCCTATTGCTCATCGCCTTGGGCATCGTGCTGGAGATTCTGTTTGGTCCATCGGTTCTGTTCTTTGGACAGGTTATTCCTAATCTTACCGCATTACTCACTGCTTTAGGCGAGAAAGGACTTGTTGGTTTGATTGCTTTAAGTATTATTCTTTGGTTATTCCACAAAAGGAAAGTTGTGGCATAAAGTCATTGTTGCTAAAGACATAAGAAAAATCACCGGCGGTAATCAACCGCCGGTGATTTTTAATACTACCAGAACACCTAATAAACACAGCACAAGCAATGTAGCTCTTACTATGCGCATAAACTGAGTTTTTGGCTCCACAAACCGCCATACAAATATCCAGAGCATCATAACAAGCAGGGCTCTCAAAACAAAAGATACAGTACTTGCAACCATAAAAATATTATACCCTATTTTAACAATTAAAGTCAAGCTAAAATTCTCCATTTTAACAATATGGCTTGAGGATAGGCTCTTAGTTGCCTTATACAGAAGGACAGCTCACCGCAGGGTTAAAGAAGTGAAAAACCGCTTTTGTGCTGCTCCGGCACCAGAAAAAGGCGTTTTCAGCTTAACAGGCCGTAATCTTTCAATACCTGCCTAAGAATGACCTTTTTACTATCTTCAAGAGGCGTCATCGGCAGACGCAACTCCTCTGAACACAAATTCAGCATTGCCATCGCAGCTTTAATGGGTATAGGGTTGGTCGCCAAACCCAGCAAACTTTTGCACAGCGTAAATAGTTTCTTGTGCCATTGCCGGGCTGAGACCATATCGCCCTCAAGGATTAAATCGGTCATTGCTTTAACGTCGGTTGGGACAATGTTTGCAACCACACTGATAACACCCTTACCGCCGACCGATGCTAATGGCAGCGTAAGGGAATCATCGCCTGATATAATGGTTATATCGCAGCGGCTTGCTATCTCGCTGGCCATATCCAGCTGGCCGCTTGCCTCTTTGATTGCAACGATATTTTCAATTTCAGATAACCGCGCGACGGTCTCCGCAGTTAGGCCGGTCCCACCACATCGACCGGGTATGTTATATAACACTATTGGCAAATCTACCTCTTCTGCTATTACTTTGAAATGCTGATAAAAGCCCTCTTGTGTGGGCTTGTTGTAATATGGGCAGACCTGCAAAGTCGCACCAGCGCCGACATTTTTCGAAAACTCTGTCAATTCGATTGCCTCAGCAGTGCTGTTTGAACCGGCACCGGCAATCACCGGAACCACCCCACCTACGGCTTTAACGACCCTTTCTATAACCTGCTTATGCTCCTGGTGACTTAAGGTAGGTGATTCGCCGGTCGTGCCTACCGGAACTATCGCATCTATACTGCTTTCCAGCTGGAAGTCAATCAGCTCATCAAGCGTTTGAAAATCTATTTCGCCATCCTGAAAAGGCGTTACAAGTGCTACCATTGCCCCTGTGAACATCTTTAATCTCCTATTTTTTTACCGCAGAGTTCGCTGAGAACACCGAGTTATTTTAACTCTCTTTTTTCTCTGCGAGCTTTGCGCTCTCTGCGGTTAATTTTATTCTGTGCTGAATTTATCAATCAATTTTATCATCTCGACAGTTGCCTGCCTTATGCCGACAAAAACGGCCCTCGCCACAATGCTGTGACCGATATTGAATTCACAAATGCCTTTAATGCCTGCAACCGGCCCAATATTGCGATATGTAAGGCCGTGTCCCGCGTGAACAATAAGTTTGTTTTCCATTGCCAGCTCGCAGCCACGTTCCAGCTCAGACAATCTCTTCTTGATGGCCCTTTGAGTTTTAGCGTTTGCGTACATACCCGTGTGCAATTCGACAGCATCACAGCCGGTCTGTGCTGAGGCGAGAATTTGCTCTTTACCAGGCGCAATAAAAGTGCTCACCAGAATACCCTTTTTGTGCATTCTCCTGGCAACTTCAGCAAGACGCTTTTTATGTTTGACACAATCCAGTCCTCCTTCGGTTGTCAGCTCCGCCCTTTTTTCCGGAACTAACGTCACCTGGTCCGGCTTTACATTTTCAGCGATTTTAACAATCGGCCCAGCCATACACATTTCGAGATTCAATTTGCAGGCGACTGTTTCTTTCAGCAGGCGGACGTCACGGTCGTTTATATGGCGTCTGTCCTGACGAAGGTGAATGGTAATTCCGTTTGTCCCTGCTAATTCGCACTCGACCGCTGCCCAGACAGGGTCCGGCTCATCGGTCAGCCGGGCCTGCCTTACCGTTGCAACATGGTCGATATTGACATTTAGCACAGCCATCTTTTTGTTGTCCGTATGTCGTATTGCGTAGGGAACTATAAATATTAGTAAACCTTCAAAACTATATCGCAGTGTAAGTTTCTGTCAAGCAAATTAAGATATCAAATATTGAGGTCGATGTCATTCCGCACTTGCTCGTCCCGCCCTTCCTTAAGCCCTCAGGAAGGGCGGGGCTCGTCCACCATTCGTCTGGCGGGATGCAGAACCCAAAAATAATTAGCCCCCAACCCTGCCCTGAGCGAATTTATACTGAGCGGAGTCGAAGTAGTCGAAGGGTTTATGCTGGGGGTCGATTAGCCCCGACACCTGTGGTCGGGGTCATTGCGAGGAACGTAGTGACGTGGCAATCTAATATTTACCCCGTGAGATGTGCTAACTATCTCACCGGGGTCGTTTAGCCCCCACCCTGCGTGGTGGGGGTTTTTTTATTCATTTACCCACCCGGCGCGGTGGGGGTTACCCACATGAGGATTACTTTATGTTGGGGGTCATATTTAGCACAGAAGCTTCGGAGTAATAAAATCTTGCTTGTCCCGCACCAAAATTCTGTTCTTTGGTGCGTGGGCGACAGGGGTGTAAACTGTGAGGTCACTTCCTTATCGTTTAGCCCCCAGCTTTATGCTGGGGGTTTTGTTCTGTCGAAGTAGTCGAATGGGTTTATGTTGGGGGTCATATTTAATTTGCACCGCAGGGGGTTTCTTTTTATTTTATGTTGTTAGCCCCTTGCACCGCAAGGGGTTTCCATATCGGTTAGCCCCCAGCTCCGCTGGGGGTCATATTTAGTCGAAGAATCTATTCAAAAAGTCATTGCGAGGCCACAGGCCGTGGCAATCTCCGAATATACTTAGCCCCCACCCTGCGTGGTGGGGGTTGCCCACCGCAGGGGGTTTCTTTTTATTTTATGTTGTTAGCCCCTTGCACCGCAAGGGGTTTCCATGTCGTTTAGCCCCCAGCTCCGCTGGGGGTTTTGTTTTGTCGAAGTGCCGAAGGGTTTATGTTGGGGGTCATATTTAGCCCC
>Ga0307432_1002064_pt1 | contig 11262 bp, 14 predicted proteins | sample SalMarWE160150MG_FD_202158 | JGI IMG/M metagenome (GOLD analysis project Ga0307432, IMG submission 202158) | Salt marsh sediment microbial communities from the Plum Island Ecosystem LTER, Massachusetts, United States - WE1603-150 | ecosystem: Environmental > Aquatic > Marine > Intertidal zone >...
ACTATAGTTGACGGAAGCGATACTGTCTATGACGGCGATGAGACTGTTACAGACAAGCGTTATGTGATATATATTGAGCGTTTTGCTCAGAGGTTTGAATGATGTAAACTGTTTACACTTTTCTGCAATATTAGGCTAAAAACATGGAAAAAGACCAGTCAGATTTGATAGCACGGCAGGTTCTTGAGATTGAAAGATTAAAGAGAGAATTGAAGGCTGAACGTGAAAAAAATGTCGAATTACGTGAGAAAGTCAGGGAGATATTGACCGATGGAAAAGGCTGAAGCGCATTTTGTTGAATGTGGAATAACTGCGATAGTCAAGCATTATACGGTTTTTGCTTCATTAGTTGATAATGTTGGTGATGAGGCAATAATAACGCCAGAAGGAGCAATACCTGTAAACAAAGGAGACAATCTCACAATTACACTTTCAAACTACGAATCGTATGAAGTCGAATGGTATGTAACCGTACAACTTGATGAAGAAGAACCCGAACAGATATATCAACCAGATTATACTCTTGAAAATATACAATCTAATCATACAGTTTTATTTACGATAGGGGAATCTCTTCCTGCATAAAGGTGATATTATGGCTTATTGTGACGGTTTAGACCATTTGGAAGGTGAGACGGTATCAATCCTTGCCGATGGTATTGTTCAGGACAATCAGGAGGTTGTCGATGGCCGGATTGACGCCGATGACTTTCCAAATGCAGAGGAAGTTCATATCGGGTTAGCTTTCGACTCTGAATTACAACCTATGAAACCGGTCGTAAATACCTCAATGGGAACTTCGGTGACTTCAATAGTCGGTTGTCATAAAATGGGAATGTCCCTGCTCGATTCGGATGGCGTCCAGTACGGAACTGACACGGGTGACTTGCATGAGGTCAATATAAACGATGTGACCTTTAAGAACAAAAGCGAAAAGACCGGATTGTTTTCTGGTGTTGTGGATGTATCCGTAGCCGGTGGATATAACCTTGATAACAATATTCGGGTATTTACAAACGCTCCACTTCCCTGTGTCGTGAGAGCCTTGATTCCAAAGATGGATAATACGGGAGATTAAAAATGTCAGCAGCAATCGGTACGGCAATGATGGCTGGCGGTTCAATCCTGAGTGGTTTTTTTGGTGCAAGCCAGAAAAAGAGCGAGGCCGCCGTTGCAAAATACAATGCAGCTATTATGTTCCAGAGAGCCAAAGCTATCAAACAGAGAACAAAGTTTCAGCAGGTCAGACAGGCTGAGGAAGCCTCAAGAGTGCAGGGTGAACTTGAAGCGGCAATCGGTGGCTCTGGGACTATTTCGACCGAGGGAGCACCGTTACTATCTCTTGCATTGCAAAGAAGTGAATCTGATTTGCAAAATTATCTCATAGGTTATCAGGGTAGAACGGAGGCTAAGGAGGCCGAGAGTCAGGTAATTAATTTCTTGTTACAGGCTAAACAAGCCAAAATAGCAGCGAGACAATCATTGATAAGTGGTTTTATAGGTGCGGGGGCTTCTGCGTTGCAAGGTTTTTCTTCAACACCAAAAACTACAAGTACAGCATCAGCAGGCACAGCCAAATATGGTGGAATGGGTGGTGGTACTATTTCGGGCAGAGTTGCAGGTTCAGGTTACGCATCGAGAAATTTACCAAGTTTTAGGTGATAATTATGGCTACAATACCAGGTACAAGATATGCAGAAGGGGCACCGTCCGGCAGTACGGGACAGGTTCTAATGAGTCCGCCATCAGAAGGTGAAGGACAGAGATTAGCTGCCGGAATTGAGAAAATGGGGGCTGCCGTTCTGGGCTATGCAATCAATGTTCAGAAACAGGAAATGAGCGTTGACTACTATGAGAAGAAACGACAGATTGATGAGGCCGGATGGGAAGCTCACAACGCCGTTACGGGTGACGAAGAAGCCGACAATAAGATATGGGAGAAGTTTGAAGCCGATACTCAGGCGATAACTCAATCGTCAAAGTACAAAGATGTAAACAGTTTACTTACGAAGCATTTGAATCAGGTTGCTCCGAACTGGCAGCAGGGCATCTACACCCGTTCTTTGACGATACGAAAGGAGAACGCCAGAGACCAACTCAAGTTAGAATGGACAAAATCACTTGAGAACGGCGATACAAAAACTGCAAATGATTTGATTGATAACGCTTTGAAACTCGGAGCAATTTCTCAAGCTGAATTTGACCATTTTTCAGAGATAGCACCTGCCGAGTCACATATTGTCAGGGCAGAGAGACTTCTTGCCCAGGGCAATAATGAGGCTGTTCTCAAAGAACTCGACCAGACCAAGAACATGAAATTGACTACCGAGCAGTTGAAGCAAAAAGAATCTCTTAGATTGACCGCTGAGAAAAACAGAGACGATGTAAGCAGGGCATTGATGAACGATACTATTGGAAAAATTTCATCTGGTATGCCTCTTAACGAAGTCGGTGACCTTATTCAGCAGACCATTGGACTTGATGATATCCAAAAGACCAAGCTTATGAATTTTGCTATTGACGCTGCAAAAACATGGCAAAAGACCGGAATAAATCCATATACCAACAGGCAGGATGAAGCCGCTTTCGCTGGAATGCTATATAAAGTCATTAATGACCCGACTTCTGTTTCTGAGGACGAAATATGGTTGGGTACAGGTAAACTCTGGACAACGAACGATACTCTGATGCTCCTGAATAAAAAGAACAAAGCCGATGATACTTGGTACAAAGAGAGTCACCCTGTCGTTGAGCAGTATATGGGTCGTCTATGGGATTTATACCAGAAGGATGACGAAATACTAGATGACCAGATGCAGGAATGGGCTGCAAAGAGACTTCAACTTGAAGCCGAAATGAAACGGTTGGGACCGGATGCGACAGCTATTGAAAAATCATTTCAGGATATAGTCTCGGAGGTTAAGGAGAAAAAAGCCAAATCATGGTTGGATACTTTATTTAGAATAAGTTCACCTGCATCAAATATTATATCTTTAGGAGTTGAACTCAAAAAAGGTAAAACTAAATTACCTGAGCCTAAAACTCAGGCTGAATATGATGCCTTGCCAAGCGGTACTCAATACAAACATCCGGACGGCACTATAAAGGTTAAAAAATAATGTTTGGTAAAAATGATACAACTGTAACTTTCGGTCAGGATGATGTGTCAACAGTTGACACTTATAATGAATTTGATGAAGATACGAAAGCCAAGCTCGACAATACGCTTTTCTATTCCTCATTGACTGATAACGACCCGAACGACATTTATAATTATGTCTCGAATATAAATTCAGAGGTATATGGAGAAGGCACTTCTGATAAAACAGCATGGGGCAAAAACGATAAAATGATTCAGGGCACAAAACGTACCCTTCGAGAAAAGCTCAAGAACTTTACAGTTGTTGACCTCATGGCAAAGATGCCATTCAGCCCCTGGCTTGATTATCAGAAAAAAGCCTACAATTACGCAAAACGTAGAATTAAACAGGTGCGCTCTGCTAGACCTCGATACGAAATGACACCGATGGGCGGCTATACGGCAATAGAGCTACCATTCCAAGCGAGAGAATTGAAACAAATCATAGATGATTATGAGGAACAAGCGGAACGTCCCCAGACGATACCAGCGACTATATTCGATGGTGTTACTGCTTTACCAGCTTACATGATTGAGTTTGCTGTCGGTGGTTCTGCCGCTGAATCTTTGGGAATATCTCTAACAGGCAAAGGGATTATCGCGGCGAGCGGAATTAGGACAGCATTGCAACCATCCCGCGTGGCTTCATCTTTGATAGACCAGAGAATTAAAGGCGAAGAAGGTGCAACAGCTTTACTGAAAGCTTATGGCGATGTTTATATCGAAAATCTCACAGAAGCCGCAGGCGAGAATGTGGTTCCTTTACTCAAAAAAATGCCTTTTGGTGGTAAACTGTTTACACAAATGGAGAAATACGCTGTCAAAATTGGTATGCCTAAAAGCGAACTTATAAGTCGCATAAGTACAAAGGCGGGGTGGAACGGCATTTTAGGTGAATGGGGTGAGGAAAGATTCGCTACAATGCTTAGAGCCATCTTTGATGTAGATGACTTTGGTGCTGGTAAAAACAGCAATGTCGCAGATCGGATGGCGGCCGGGTTAATGTCCGATATGAAGTTACAGAACCAGCTTGCAGAACTTGGAGTTTTAGCTTTTCCGTTCGGGGTGAAGATGATATCTGAATCTGCGGTGTCGGATACACCCATTGAAATTGAGAAAGCTCAGGAAGCCGTCCAGCAGCCCGCAAAGCCAACGAAAGCTCCTGAGAGACCTACGACACCAGTTGAACCGACTTTGCCCACCACAGAGCCAGCTAAGCCACAAGTTACTCCTGAGATTGAGAAGGTTGAGCCATTGACCGAGGAGGAAATAACGCCAGAAGAACAAAAGGTTCTTGAGGCTGAGGAAGCTGAATTAGTCAGACCACGTCTTTATATTGGCAATGTTACCGAGGGTATGAAGCGACGAATTGCTGATGTTATGAATTGGACGAAAGAACAGATTAAGGGCTTTACCGAAAAAGGATGGCCTACTAAGAGAACAGAAGTTCCACTTACAAGGGGAGAAGCAGAAGTCGCCCTTGAGGACTTGACTAAAGATTTGAAAAACCGTCTTGATAATAACCAAATTAATACAGAGAACGACCTTGCCTTTGCAAATGCTATGTGGGGCAATATTGCTGAGATAAGAAAATCATTGGGCATGGAAAAAGGACAAGCTCCATTTAGGGTAATCAGAGCTAAAGGCCAGCCGATGAAAATTATCAAGAACGCCAAGTCGCGTATCTGGGCGGCAATTCAGCCTGGAACTTTGCAAGAGTCCAAAATGACCGTAGGGGAAGTCCTGAAGGCCGTTGTTAAGGGCAAGGCCAGAGAAGCTAAGATGGCATGGGCGGCAGGACGAAGGGAACTCCGTTCTGCTATCAGAATGAAGAAACGTGCCAAGGCGCGAATGGAAGAAGCTCTAAAGTCCATAAAGAAGAAGATACCCGACTCCGTTGACTTTTACTATCGAGAAGCTATTGAGACTTTAAGAGAAGGGATTGACTTAAAGGTTAAAACGGAAAAGGCGAAAGAATCCATCCAGCGTACAAGAGAGTTCCTTGAAAGAGTGCCTGAACACGAAGAGAAGATGCCTACAAAATTGATGGAGAGACTTTATAAAAAGCCTCTTGTTGACTACACCATTGAGGAACTTGAACAGATAGCATCTGAGATAGATACACTTATAGAACAGGGTAAACTTAAAAGAGAGTTGACGGAAAAGCCAAAGAAGAAGTTCCGCGAAAAAGTCGTTCGGAAGATGGTGGACACGATAGAAAAAGGCAAAGCCATAAAATCCAAAACCAGCGAAATAGCATCGAAAGGTTTTTTATGGTCATGGCGTCCCCAAAGAATATTTGATTGGCTTGATAACAGGGCAAACTTTGATGGTCTTGTTCATAGGACATTCTATGACAGTGTGAAGGATGCAAAGGCGAAGGCATGGAACTGGGTAGATAAACGCGTGAATCCTGGCACCGCTAAGCTAAAGGAATTTGGTCTTACTCAATATGATTTAGCAAGGCATAGAATGACTGTCGAGAAGTCTAAAATAGGTAAAACAGAAAGAATGACTCTCGACAAAATGATAGGCGTTTATTTATTTAATAAGAACCTGATGTCAAGACTCGCCCTATTACATGGCAACGAATTTACCCAAGAAGAAATTGACGACATTATCAGTAATCTATCTGAGAACGAAAAGGCTTGGGGTGATTACATGATGGACGACTTTAAGAAACATTGGGAACGATATAGGTCGTCTGTTATTGAGCAGGAAAACCGCGATCCCGGAAGTGCAGAATTTTATTTTTCTATGAGGAGGCAAGAGAGAGATTACAAAACATTGGACCAAGAAATTATTGATGAGTTACTGCATAGAACAGGGCTGAGAAAGGCTTATGCTGAGCATGGTGCTTCCTTGAAGCGCAAACATATACCACCGGAATTTCAGAAACCAATCAAACTTGATGCTACTGGGGTATGGTTAGAGCAGGTTACGGCTCAGGAACACTATATGAATGTCGGCCCTATCGTGAGAGATTTGAATGGTATTCTTAATAACAATAAATTTAGAAAAGCAGTTGAGAATCGCGGCGGTAGAGCTTTAACGAAATGGCTACAAAATTATGTCAATGCTGTTGCCAATCCTAACTTTTACAGGTCTTTCAATGATATAGAAAAAATATCAAGAATGATACGACAGAATGCAGCCATAGCTTACTTGGGATTTAATGTCGTTACGATGGGGAAACAATTACCTTCTGTTTTTCTTTATTTGCCCGATGCCGGAATATCACATCTTTTACAGTCTGCTGTAGAATTTGCTATAGACCCGATGAAAACAATAAGAGAAGTAAGAGAACTTGATCCGTTTGTAAAACATAAACTAATGGAGAGGGAATTTGCTGAACTTGAAAAAACAAGAACAGGTACGGCAGGGTTGATCCATCAAGAGGTAGGAATGAGAAGTTTAGAGGGGATATTCTTTTTTGATATGATTGCCAGGACTATTGGATGGAAGGCTGTTTATAATAGGGGTATAGCAGATGGATTAAGCCAAGAAGAGGCTATCAGAAAAGCAAGAAACGCTACACAAAGAACGCAACCAGCAGCGGCGGCGGAGGATTTACCTCAATTATATAGGACGTCTGAGTTCTTGAATGTATTTACTCAGTTTACTAACCAGTTGAATCAACTATTCAATATCGCTACTTATGATATGCCTTCAATGCTATTGAATAAGAAATATGGAGACGCCGCACTTGGAGGATTGGGAATGAGCATTGTCGCGGCTACGATATGGATGATTGCTCATCGTAAACTACCGGAAGAACCTGAAGAAGTTGTAGAAATGTTTAGTGAGCAGGCAATAAATATGTTGCCGTTATTCGGCAAATCCATTCAAGCTAAACGAAACGGATGGGAAAGTGATGTTCCTGTCATGCAAGCCATAAGCACTTTACTTGGTACGCCTATCAAGACACTTGAAGATTGGGATATTTCAGAATATGAGTTCAAAAAGATACTTGAATCAATAGCTGTATTGACTGGAACACCATATACTCAACCTGAGCGTGTTTATAGGGCTATAAAAGAAGAAGAACCATCTTTGTTGATAGGCGGTCGGAAAAAGAAGAAGAAAACATCCCGCAGAAAAATTGGCAGGAGAGGATAAATGCCGGAAGAAGACGACAAGATGTACGAACTGATATGCAAGGAAAGGTTCGATAAAATCGAAGAAACCTTGAAAGAAAATCATAAAGAAACCATGTCCGCTCTAAAAGGAACTAACGGGAATCCCGGTCTTTGTGAAAAGGTCAGAAACCTCGAAAAGCGGTGGAAATATATATTCGCAGCAGTCATATTTTTGGTAGCAAATCTTTGTTTACAGGTCATAGAGTGGGTAAAGTGTAAACTGTTTACATAATGCTTTACTCTCCTTTTTTCGGGAGTGGGGGCGGTGTGTGGCCGTCCCCATTTGACTCAGTCTGAATTACTAAGTGTCCAAACGCAATTTTTTTCTTGCAATATTTTCACACCCTGATAAGTTACGGTTGCAATGTACGATAAAAGATACAATTTATTCCTTAAAGCAAATCACGGGGACTATTCGTACATTGCATACGATTACACCGGACGTATCCATAGTTCCTGTCCGGGGCTGGCACTCTCCTGTTCGCAACGGTTGAATCCAGCCCCATTGAGAATAACAGCAAAAGTCCGAAAGGATGGACTGTCAGGGATGATGACTTTTGCTTTTTTTTACACAAGCCAGCAGTTGGTTAAAACACTGGCGACATGGTGTCTCTTTTCATTTTTTTGGTTGCGGGTTAGAGTTCTGGTGAACTCAGGAGCCTCATAAACTCCTTCAGGTTGGTTCGATTCCAGCACCCGCTATTCTGGTCGGCAGCTTTTTTATAAGGAGCTAAAATGATTCAATCAAAAATAGCAATGAGAAGACATAAATCTTTAGATCATTATTGGTCGGAAGAAACCAGACTAAATCAGGAGATATTGATTGCGATTTTATGGCATTTGGAAAATCCAACGAATAAACTTAATAATCGCATAAGAGGACTGAAAAGTTACATAACAAGATTGAAGAAAAGCTAAAATGACTCCCAAGATTAACAAGGAGAAGTAGAAATGCACGAAAGAAAATACAAAATTAAAGATGGCAGATTAGTCAAAAAATCAAATGAAGTTCCTATCCCTGAAAATGAGCCTTTGTTCATATTTAGAGCTAAAGATAAAAAGGCTTTGTCTGCTCTTGTAGCTTATAACATGATTTTAGATAGACTCGACCAGAAGGAATCTGTCACAAAATCTATCAATGATTTCCGTGACTTTCAGGAAAAGAATCCTGAACTAATGCAGGAACCGACGCCATGACACCCAAGATTAACAACTTACTCTCCGTATTGGATATGACGGAAGAAAAACAAAATATCTGGGTTTGGAAAAATATACTTGGTTATTCTGATAAAGCCGTTAATCGAGTATTTCTTGGAATTTACAAACCTGAATCTCTTGCCGACTTGGCTTTCAGGATGAGGGATGAAGCAGATTTAGATATTACATATTCTTTAACTTTAATATGGGATTACAAAAAAATTAATAAAGATTTTGTTCATTGGATTATTAATGATTCACAAGCAATAGACTGGATTATAACATCTCTTATCGCCAAGGAATTAGCAAAAATGTAAACTGTTTACACTTTAAGGAGAGTAAAACTTATGGAATTACTGAACAAAATCCAACATCAACTTAACGTCCCCAAAAGTTTGTTCAATAAATTCGGTGGTTATAATTACCGAAGTGCAGAACAAATTCTCGAAGCTGTCAAGCCACTGTTAGGGAAAGGCACTCTAACCCTGAGTGATGAAGTGTTTCTCATAGGCCAGAGATATTATGTTAAAGCTACAGCGACAATCAAAGATGGTGGTGACGAGATTAGCGTATCAGCTTATGCTCGTGAAACAGAATCTCGCAAGGGAATGGATGATGCTCAGATTACCGGTTCGGCTTCAAGTTATGCACGCAAATACGCTTTAAATGGCCTGTTCGGTCTTAGTGATGTTCAAGACCCGGACGATATGAATAATACGGGGGCCGACAGTGCTCGCTCCGCATCCCATAAACCTGCCAGTCCCCCTTCTCCTGCTGAAGTTAAACAACAGGCTCAACAGGCGAAAGAGGAAATAGGCCAGAGGTTTGAAAAGCCTCAGCAACCAACACCTGCCCAACAGCCAGTCAATCGACCGGCACCAACACAACAGGAACGGCAAGTGCTTCGCTTTCTTTCTGAGTATTGGGCTTCTCAAATCAAATCCCCTAATGTCAAACTCGATGCCAATATGATAATGGACGCCTTATGGTCTATACTCGGTCATTATCCTGTTCTGGATGAATGTACTAAAATCAAAGACCCGAACTCACCGTTCTTCGTACCCCTTGAGAGTATCACAAAAGTAGTTGGCTAAATTTGTAAACAGTTTACATCATGGAACCGATTTGGACAGGATACATTACTAAAGACCAATTCTTCGAGCTTGACAAATTCGATGATTTTACGGTATGGCTCGGAAGATGGGCACCTGGAACACAGATAGACCTGATAATCAAAAAGCATGAGGAAAAATGCTCGGATGCACAGCGAGGTTATTATTTCGGAGTTATCGTGAAACTCATAGCCGAACACACAGGACACGAACCAGAGGAGATACACGATTATCTCAAGTGGAAATTCCTTCGAGAAAAAGACGATGCAGGTCTGGAAATTGCAAGAAGTACCGAGAGTTTAACGACAGGGGAACGTGAGCAATACCACGAGAAGTGCCGTCGATGGGCTTTTGTAGTCCTCGACCTTACAATACCGTTACTAAATCAAGTTTATATAGGAGAGTAACAATGCCGCCGAGAAAAAAAGTTGATGCAAAAGAAGTCAAACCGGAAGATGTGACAGCCCTTAGTTTCTTTCAGTGTCAAGAGTTGACACATGAGATAAGCATACTTGCCGAGCAGAACAATGGTGAACTCACGGACGACCAGATCAATGCTCTGATTGAAGCGCAGACACAAAGTCCAGTCAAGCTTCATTCCCTGTGTAATTTTCTTAAACTCATGGAAAGCAATATCAAAATCTGTAAGGAAAGGAAAAAAGAAATCGATGAAGTCCAGAAACACGCCGAGCAAATCATCGGACGAATGGAAGCGAGGCTTGCCATTTTTGTTGAGAATCAGGGCAAAAGTTATCACGCTGGAGAATATGAGCTAACCACTCGCAAAAGCACTTCGGTTGATTTGATAGAGGGTTTTGATAATGCTATGTTCTGTAAGGTTGAAACGGTTAGAGTCGTGACACCTGACAAGAAGGAAATTAAAAAGGCTCTTGAATCAGGCGAGGAAGTGCCGGGAGCAACTCTTAATCACAAACTGAATCTGAATATAAAGTGAGATTGTAATGGCTAAATACGCTAAGTACACCAAAGTCTCAATTAAAGATACTAAACTTCACATTGAGAAACTACTGGTTAATTGGGGAATAGAGGAATTTTTTTTCGCAACAAGTCCGCGTGGTGATGGTATAGGATTTAAATATAGAGAAAAAACTTACAAACTTAGTGTACCTATCAAAAAAGATATGCCCGATAAACAGCAACGTCAAATGTGGCGAATCCTTTTCATGTCTCTTAAAATGAAATTAGAGGAGATTGACGCCGGTCTTGTTAGTTTTGACGACCAATTTCTTTCTCAGATGGCGTTGCCTGATGGTTCTACTGTGAGTGATTTTATGAAGCTACCTGAAAACTTATCTCTATTGCAATCATCTAAGATGCCCAAAATGCTTACAGGTTAAGGAGTATAAATTATGGCAGGTAATTATAACTATTGTTGTCTAATCGGAAATCTCACAAGGGATGTGGAAGTTCGATACACTCAATCTCAGGCCACGATAGCACAGACCGCCATAGCAGTCAATCGCACCTACGGCGGTAATACCGAAACACTTTTCATGGACATTATTGCTTTTGGCAAGCTGGCCGAGGTCGTTAAGCAGTATGGCTTCAAAGGTGAAAGTGTCATGGCGGCCGGCAGGCTTAACTTAAATCAATGGACTGCTCAGGATGGTTCAAAGCGTAACAGGATTGAGCTCATTGTAGAAAGTTTCCAAGT
>Ga0307432_1002069_pt1 | contig 11243 bp, 10 predicted proteins | sample SalMarWE160150MG_FD_202158 | JGI IMG/M metagenome (GOLD analysis project Ga0307432, IMG submission 202158) | Salt marsh sediment microbial communities from the Plum Island Ecosystem LTER, Massachusetts, United States - WE1603-150 | ecosystem: Environmental > Aquatic > Marine > Intertidal zone >...
CTTCCGATCTGAGGCTAGATAGGGTCGGTAGAAATCAATAACTGTATCGGTAACTAATGACTCCAGGACCTCTTGTGGAATAGCGTTAAGTTCGCAGATACTCCTTCCTTTGGTAATATAATCCCCACATACATAGTAGCTTGTCTTTACTGGCGTACCATCTAATCGTCTCTTGCCCTTGACTCTTGTGATGCCCTGGTACCGACAGCCACAGAGACCACATTTCATTAGACCGGAGAGTATAAAGCGGCTGCGTTGGCCGTTCCAGGTCCTACCATGATTCTTTCCTCTTTGTCTGATGGATGAGGGTTCAGCTTCAAGCCGTTGCCTGGCCTGCTCAAATAGTCTGCGACTAATCAATGGCGGGTGAGTATCACGAACGATTATCCAATCCTGCTTGTGGTTCGGTACCAATCTGGCTCCAAGTATGTTCTGGCGATCTACTGCTTGTCCATCACTGATCCTGTGGAACCGGCTCTCTGTTCGTCTATTCCATACCATATCTCCTGCATAGAGTGGGTTAACCAGGATGGCCCTGATGGTGGTATCGGCCCACTTACCGCTGTAGATACAAGACCATTCCGGCCCACGCGGCGTAGCAATACCCTGCTGGTTGAGCGTATCAGCCGAAGATTTATAGCCTTTGCCTTCCTCTGCATACATCTTGAAGATACGAACGATTACTTTTATTCTTTCGAGATCACTGGGCGTTAACTTGGCATGATCACGTTTTGATATATTCAGCGATTCTCCACGGGTTAGGGTACGAACGACCTTTCCCTGCTCATTCAAGACTTGCTTGGAGCCATCCGGCATATATCGCAGTATTAGAAGAAACTTGCCATCGGCATTTTCGTAGCGGAGGTCATAGCCGTGGGGGGGCACGCCGCCCATCCAGAAGCCGCTCACAGACTTTGAAAGTAGCCCTCGAATTGTGACCTTCGATAGATCCTTGGATTCCTGCCGGGCCTGCCATTGTTTGACGGGTCGCAGCAGGTCATCGGTGCTATCGCCATTGAAGTTCTCGCTGAGATAGCATATCTCAACACCATGGCAGCGTAATCTGTGCCTGTAGTAGCCAGCCTCATCGTTGTCCAGCCGTCCGAATCTTTTCACATCGTATACGATGATCTTATTGAAGTCACATGAGGAAGCTTCAGCATCGGATATCATCTGCAGAAAGGCTCGCCTGCCCAATGTGGAAGTGCCGCTGATGGCATCATCAACGTAGAATCTCAAGAAGCGAAAGCCATTTTCATCGATATATTTTTGGATGGCCTTTTTCTGGTCCTCGATGGACTGTTCCTGCTTGTCGGTTGATCTTCGGACATAGCCGACCGCCCCGATTTTTAGGGCTGAGCCATTGCCTCTTTTAGTCATGTAAATAGCCTCTAATAAAAGGGTTACATCACTCTATATAGAGGCATATAATGGGGGCTATAGCAAGTTTATATTGGGCTATTTGCCCGATATATTTGCATAATCTGGCATGTTATTTATGAGATATTTGGCCTTATTTGGGTCTATTCTAACACAAGTGCTTCTTGGGTGAAATATTCCGTAGCTGTCCAGCAGCTCTTTGGGGCTAATGGCATTCTCGAGGGCATCAACCTTGTAGGTCCAGTTGATATCTGTCTGTAGCTACTATATGCCATAATCCCTGCCGGTTTTCAAGTTATAAATGGATACAGAAAGGCTCTGGTGGTACCGGATATGCCTATTTCTCTGTTTTTGATTTCTATATATCAAAGCTAGCAAAGGCACCCCCTCTCTTTTTTGCAGCCTGTATGGTCATCTCAAGTGCATCCGGGCAAGCACTATTGTAAGTTTGGTTTATGTGCTTTGGTGTGTGCTTTATCTTAAGGAAAGGTTAATTTTAATTGCATCCAATGGGTATCTTTGTCTCTCGCAAACTTGCGAATCCTCTCTTTACACAAATCCGCCTCAGCAGTCAGTCCACCAGCCATCTGTTTATTATACCTCAAACAGTGTGAGTGTTCTGGTAAGTTATCGGATGGGTGCGGGGTGTTTACATGTAGGCTGGACATGTCCAGAAATGGTCCTGGCCGGTTGCCAACAAAGCCTATGTGTTTTGTAGGAATTTGGTCTGTTTGTTGTGTCGGGGTCTGCGTTGCCGACAATGGATAAGTCTTGTTTATGTAAAGAGTTATAAAAATTCGCACCTTTTGACGACCGACAACTCCGACATTCATTAAGGCCGTTTTTATCTCTGTATTTCCATATGATGCCCCCGCTATTAAGCCCTCCAGATAAAATCCAGACCCATTTTTCAGCTCAAAATCACAGTCTATTGAGGTCGTTTGCGGGCGCGCCCCTTGTTGATTGTCTCTTCCACTGTGTCTCTGACCATCTCATCCAGATGTGAATGAATCTGGGCCTCATCAAATTTATGTTCAACCTTATCGAAGCCACTTACCTGCATTTGTAACTGAAGTAGTCCTCGGTCGTCTGGCAGATGCGTACGCAAGAGAACAACGCCGGTGAAAATGGTCGCAGTTATTAACCATTTGGTATTAAGAAGCTCTTTACTTTCCTTCTGCATCTTTCAGACAAAATCTACTTGTAGAGTATACGTGTGGCTGGGAAGCGTGGTGGTGAATCTATGAGCTTGGGCGACTTGGACAGTGCCGCTTATGTTCGTATTAGCGTTTTGGAACCTCTTCCGAGCTTGGGCGAGAGTGAGGGACACCCTTTACAGGTATAGGCGCACGGCCGCGACCTGCGTTTTCTGAAGGAGAGAGCCTTGAACTCGCCAAGATCGGTACTGCTGGCACCGGTCTTACCACTGCCTCAATGGCACGGACGATGCGGGCTACGCTTTTATCCTGTCCCAAGTGTTTTTGGTAGTACTCCTTAGCACGCCTGCCCATTCTTATCCTCAACTCCCGATCCAGCGCCAGCTCCAGAATCGCCTTGGCAGTGCCATCCACATCGCCGGGTCGGACTATTATTCCCGAGCTGCTCTCCCGAATGATTGTCGCCACCTCGCTGTCCTTGGGTCCGATGAACACTGTGGGCCGACCTACCGCCAAGATGCCATATATCTTGCTTGGAACTATTAGGCCCTCAGTACCAACCCTCTGCGAAACGAAGTGTATATCTCCTCTTCTCAATAGAGCCGGCAACCTTTGCAAAGGTACCGGGGGGTAAAACTCGACATTAGCCAACGCAAGCTGTGCAACTAGATGTTCAAGAGACGAGCGAGCCTTGCCAGTCCCTACAAAACGAACTGTCAGATTTACTTGGCCGTTCAGCTGGCTAACTGCGCTGACAATCGTCTCCAGGTCATGTCCCAGGCCTAAATTCCCAGAATACAATGCCGTTGTCATTTCATCCTCCTGATCAATAAATTGGAGTCCATTCACATAACGTGAGCTTGGCTAAAGATGTGCCCGGGTGCCCAGTTATGAATGGTCACGATTTTGCCGGGCGAAGCCCCTGCCTCGATGAGCCGCTGGGTCATCACCTCACCGAGTGAAATGATGCAAGATGAGGCCTGATATAAGTGCCTGCTGATGGCTGCGCTAACCCAGCGTACGAAGCTTGTCCTCTTCAGATAGCCGTAAGCAACTGCAACTTCTGGATAAAGGTCCATGTTCCAAAGAACCATCTTTGTACCTTTCAGCCAGCCAAGGAGCAGACCTACAAGCGCAATAAAAGGTGGAGTGGTAAGGCACAACGAGACATCCATTCTCGGTAGTAGCAAAGCACTGCACATGGCCGACACGTAGAAGGACACGTAATCGATCAGTCTGCCTGCGGTAACCTTACGACCGAACCCTGTAGCTCGGACCCGGTGGATGTGAGCTCCTTTAAGTGTTTCCTTCGCCGCCAGTGCGGTGTCCCCGCCGCCATACATGCGACGGCTGCATAACACATGTACTTCATGTCCTTGCTCGGCAAGACCTTCGGCCAGATCTGCTAAGAGTTGACCAGTTGCCGCCACATCCGGTGGGTAGAATTGGTTAATAAGTAATACCCGCATTGTTGATCCTCATTGATCAGTTAGCCTTCTTGATTTGGATAAATGAGTGAATGCTGCTCAGATCTTAGAAATCCGAAAGCAACCATTACTTCCGGATATAAATCCATTGTCCAAAGTACCGTCCGTGTTCCCTTGAAGGTGCGAAGCATAAGGCCAACCAAGCCGATAAACGGTGGAGTTGTCAGCGACATACAGACGTCCATTTTCGGCAGCCGCAAGGCCTTGCACATCGCGAAGAAATAGAACGACAAGTAATCGATAATTCTACCAAACGTGTTATTTCGCCCAAACCAGGTTGCACTAACGCGGTGAACGCAGACACCTTTGATGATTTCTTTGGGAGGAAGAACCACGCCTCCGCCGCCGTACGCACGACGGCTGCACAATACGTGGACCTCATGCCCCTTTTGAGCAAGACCCTCAGCCAGATCCGCTAAAAGTTGCCCCGTTGCAGCCACGTCAGGGCGATAGAATTGATTCAACAGCAGTATCCGCATGATCCAATGAGGGAGTTAACGATTACAGACAACTAAAGCGACCAGTAGCTCACGGTCTACGTTTCTATAACTTATAGTTCGATCGGCTTCGCATCAGTCACGCACTTGGTGGTTGCCCTTAGTGCACCCAAGACAACCGGCATGTCATGTCTCACCGTGACCGTATAGGCTTTCTTTTACTTCTGTTTCGCCCGACTTGTGTCGTAGACTAAGGTTGACCCATCGCCCATGTTTTTCATAAGCTAACAGCAAGCACTCCTCACGCGCTCTTTTTGAGAACGGTACGATGGTCAATAATCGCTACAGCGTGAAAACTACGTTGATGAACGGCTGCTCACGAAGTTCGGTCAAGCCACCTTGTCGCGGACGTATCATGCAAAAAAGAGCCCCTAAGCAATCCCATGAGCATAATCGCTAATTTATTCCCTTTCCCTCGATATCCACCAGTGCCCCATTACAAGCACATCCATTTTGGTCCTCAAAAAACAATCCAGGGCTTCTTGGGGACAACACACAATCGGTTCGTTTTCATTAAAAGACGTATTGAGCACAATAGGCACATTGGTTATCTTTTCAAATTCCTTGATAAGGTTATAATACAAAGAATTCTGTTTTTCGGTTATGGTTTGCAGCCGCCCGGAGCCGTTCACATGGGTGACGGCAGGGATCTCTTTTCGCTTCTCTTCTCTGATCTGATACACTTGGAGCATAAAGGGGACGTCATAATCAGTTTCAAACCAGTCTCTTACCGATTCCCTTAAAATAGAAGGGGCAAATGGCCGAAACGATTCACGCTTTTTTATCTTAAGATTCAATATTTCCTTCATATCCACTCTTCTCGGATCACAAATGATGCTCCTGTTGCCCAGCGCCCTCGGCCCCCACTCCATCCGTCCCTGTAACCAGCCGATCACCTTGCCTTTGGCAATATGTTCTGCTGTTCGCCGACATAGTTCGTCTTCGTCTTCGATCTTTTCAACGATATAGTTTTCCGCCTTTAACTCTTCTTTCTTCACTTTCAACTCTTCACTAATTTCCCTGTCACTAAACTCCGGCCCCAGATAGGCATTCTCCATGACAAAGGAACGTGGTTTGTTAAGCTCTTTGTGCCAAACCATATATGCTGCACCAATGGCGCCGCCGCCATCACCGGCGGCGGACTGGATGTAAAGCTCTTTGAATTTGGAGCGATCAAAAATCTTGCCGTTCGCCACCGAATTCATGGCACAGCCACCAGCAAGGCAGAGATTTGGATTTCCTGTCTGCTGATATACATGATCAAGGATATGAAAAAACGCTTCCTCATACATGGCCTGCAAGGAGGCCGCTATATCCTTATGGTATTGGGAAAGAGGTTCATCCTTGTTCCTGGCAGGACCCAGCAAATCAATCAATTTGTCGGAATACACCTTGCCCATCTCCGGCGCACCATTATCCCACACCATTGATACCCCTTTGGAATGGTGTAGAAAGCAATCCAGATTCAATTCGTAGCGACCATTATGCTTTAAATGGACAATCCGGCGCATCATGTCCATTTCAGTCGGGTTGCCGTATGGGGCAAGACCCATAACCTTGTACTCATCCCCGTAATTCATAAAACCAAGATACTGGGTGATAGCCAGATAAAAAAGCCCTAAGGAATGCGGAAAAATTACATGATCCTGAACAGCGATTCTGGAGCCGTCACCAATACCCCACATAGTGCTGACAAAATCCCCAAATCCGTCCACCGAGACCACGGCTGCGGAGTCAAAAGGAGAGACAAAAAAAGAACTGGCCAGATGAGCCTTGTGGTGCTCAATATTGTGTATTTTTGCTTTTATTTTCGCCTGCTCAAAACCTAAGGCCTCGGCCATCTCCACACGAATATCCTTGACCCGCGCGGCATTGGACAACCGGTTCTTGATTGTTGCCAGGCTGGGTCGCTTTGAGAAAGCAAAAAGTGCTTTTTTCAGAAGATTTGCCGAGGGGTTGCGATTAACCGCAACATGGTCAACCTGGTCGATGGAAATGTTGCCCGCCGCCAGACAATATTTAATTGCCTCGCTTGGGAATCCGGCCCAATGCTTGATGCGCCGGAAGCGCTCCTCTTCAGTTGCGGCGACAAGCTTGCCATCTACGACAAGGCAGGCGGACGAATCGCCGTGAAAGGCATTAAGTCCGAGGATGATCATGAATGCTTCTCCTTTGTTTCTTCAGATCCCATGACAAAATATCCACCAGTTTTGCGTGATCCATTTATAACAATTCTATTGTTGTCTTTAAGCCGCTTGAGCCAACGCTCGAGAGTTCGTCGTGGGATGTGATTGGATTTCAACCGCCTTTATGCCTGGTTTTAATCTTACATACTTTAACACGCCACTTGCTCCCTCATTAACACCCTCACGATTTGTGAATGTCACCAGAAAACCACCGCCCACCTCTGCAACATCCAGTGAAATGTCGGAACAATCCAGAAGCTCCTTACGGATGCGGATAAAACATCTCCCGTATTTTTCAATATTATGGTCAGGTAGAATGCTTCAGCAATCAGTTTGTTTCGTGTGCCTGACTGACAGGTAATTTCCTATCACCCCAATGCACCACCCCGTAATAACCCAACTTCACATGCTCCATGATGACAAACTGAGTGGATCACTCACCACCAGCACCTGCTTCATATTCCGTGCCTGCATGAGGCGCATCGAGAAAATAGCCTCGCGCAGCACCTCGCTGATCAAGCCAACCATGAGAGGCTCTGCTTCCAAAGGCCGGGCCATGCTCTGCCGCTTCATCGCTTCTTCCACCGCCCCGATCAAATCCTCCGGCTCCTCCGGGTTTTCCGGTTGTTCCTAATCTCTAATATTTTGGCGTCTATAAGAAATCTGAACCAGAAACCCTGTAGCACGTGAAAAACCAATCCCTCTGCGCCGTCCAGAAAGCCTAGCCGAACTACGTACCTATAAAAGAAATACAGGAAACTACGCAAAAAAAGTGGAAGCTTATAAAACAAATTATTCTTGAGCCATCGGCGCTTCTCGATCGGGTTTCCAGCCAGGGTACTTTTGACCTCGCCGTCTCCCTCCTCCTTAATGCTTTCAGCTGCTTCGAATGTTGACCAGCGATTATGCGAGGACGTGAATTGACTCAGACTATTGGTAACCGTATCGACAATATCCACGCCCCTTATCGCCTCCACATGACCGCTTACCACAAAATGCTGGTCGTAAGCTTTCTGCTCACAATGACCAAATTGGGCTCTATACAACCGCAAATGAAAGGATGGATAATGCCCTCCATGTTTTATCCACTTTCCCAGAAAGATCGTCCTTCTGCTAAACATGAAACCATTAGCGTTCGCGGCAGCTTGTGGGAAACCGTTGCGCAGCCAAGTCACCAATTCCTCGGTCACTCTTTCATCGGCATCTAAGTGAAATACCCAATCCGTAGTGAATGGATTGTTTTCCTGCGCCCAGTTCCTTTGGACAGCGTAGTTAACAAACTCATGTTGAACAAAAGCGATGCCCCTTGCCCGCAAGATATCTAACGTATCGTCTGTAGAAAACGAGTCAATAACAAAGATGTTGGCGTTAATGCCTGCCAGGCTATCGAGACAGGGCACAATCCTGTCCTGCTCGTTGAATGTCAAAATAATGATCGTAAGAGCGGTCGCCTTATCATTCATGCGTGAGTCTCTTTTAGTAGGGAATCAAAACACTCGATGGTCTGCGACAAGACATCGTGCCCAAGATCGAGCAAGCGTTCGCATAAATGAGAGCCTAGAAATCCAGCACCCCCAGTTACCAGTATTCTTTTTCTTATCGCATTTTTCACTTAGACATTTCTCCTTGGTTTATAGGGATTTCTTGGCTATAGCGATCATGGATTTTGCCAATATGGGAACACGCCCCACACGTTGAAAGGTGACATCCTCGAAGCCCGCCTCTTCAAGCAACAAGCGTAGTGTCTTGAAAGACCAGAACTTGATGTGCCCATAATCCCAAAGCGCCGTAAAATGGTGATCCATTCTGCCCGCTAACGCCAAAGCCAGGTTCTTCCAGTAACCATGATACGGCGTGGAAATAATTGCCAATCCCCCCGGTTCCACCAGACCATATAGTGTGGCCGCATATTTTCTGGGGAAGTAAACATGCTCGACCACTTCAAGACTCACAACAACCGGGAACTGACCATACCGGCTTGCGAGATCATCGTATGCCGATCCCTGAGCCAATTTTAGCGCCGGATAGTGCTGATTCGCGTAAGCGATACCTTCCTTCGAGGGGTCTACTCCTGTGACATCGTAACCAATCTCAGTCAGTTCTCTGGCGACAGAGCCGTTACCACAGCCTAATTCAAAAACCCTTTGCTGATCGGGGTTGAGCCGCAGGCGTGCCACATTCTTTAGAAGTGTTGGTAAGAGGTATTGGTGTGAATCATTCAACTCTGCATCCTGATATACATAACCGGATATATCTTTAACCGCATTCAACATCTTGCTTTCTCCCACCACGTCATTTTAATGTACTCAGCATTTCAGAATGCTTTGGTAGGTCTCTATCATGCTATCGGTGACTTTATCCGGAGCGAATCTTTCTTTTACTGCTTGCAACCCGTTCCTTCCCATTTCCTTGGACATTTCGGGATTTTCCAGCAGCGCCATTATCGCCTCGGCAAGTTGCTTGGGGTCGGTTTTTATCACAACGCCCGCCTTTGATTCGGCGATTTCCTTGTGAATGCCGACCTCGTTGCTGATGATCACTGGAATCCCGCAAGCCATTGCCTCGACCACGACAAGGCCAAAGTTCTCGGAGTACGAAGGAAGGACGAATATATCGCTGCCTGCATAGGCTTGCACTTTTTCTTCGCCCGTCAGCATGCCGGCAAAGGTAATCTTTACGTTGTTGCCATTCTCTCCAAATTCCGGCCCGCCATCCTCAGTACCTTGGTCATCGTAAAACATGCCGCAATCGCGAATCCATTTTTTGACTTGCTCTGCGTATCCGCTTTCATCATTTCCCACAATAAGCAGATGAACATCATCCCGCTGCTTTTCCACTATGGCAAAAGCCTTGATCAGAATATCCAATCCTTTTTTCCTGTTGACCCTGCTTAAAAATAGAATCGTCTTTCGGCCTTTCAGGATTGGATAGCGATCTCTTAATGTGTCCCTTTCGGGGATGTCGTCGAATTCAGACAAATCAATCACGTAGGGGACGACGGCGGCTTTATTTTTCAGGCCCAAGAAGGAATGACATTTCTCGGCTTCGTCTTCTCCTGTGTAATGAATGGCCGCAGCACCCTCCAGGACCCGTCTCGCAACAAGATGGTAGTAGGGCAGTTTTTTCCATCGCTTATTGGAGAGCGTGTATGGATATAGCGCGCCGTGGGTGGTCACGATATACGGCACGCAGCGAGCCTTACTGAGGAATGCGGCGGCGGCGGACGGATAGTTCCATATCGCGTTGATGTTGACCAGATCAAACCCATGAAGGTTTTCCTTTAAAGCCCTAGTCATGCGCCACGAAAATTGCCAACCTGTGGCACCGAGAAACTCCAGGCGTTTCGCGATTGAAAAATAAATGACCTTAACACCATCAACATAGGTTTCATGGTCCTCCTGCACCTTGTTTTCGAGGCCCACACTCGTCGTATAGACCGTCACCTCAACGCCTCTCTTGACGAGCGCCATGTTCAGGTAGTGGTTAAGGAAAACCGGCCCTCCATATTGAAAGGCGGGCCAGTAGGATGGAGTCACACAAAGAACTCTCATTATTTGGCCTTCGATTGAACGAAAATTATGGCTTCATGATAAATTTCGGCGACCTTGCGGGGAGTGTATTCCGCCAAGATCTCCCGGGACGATTTCCCCATCATTTCCGGGTCGGCCTTGCCTTGTGCAAACATACCCATCCTTTGAGACAGATCCCTCTCGTCCATTGGGTCAAAGGAAAATCCGTTGACGCCATCGCGAACGATATCGGGGAAGCAGCCGCAGCGGTTTGAGACGATGACGGGCAGGTCTGAAGCCATGGCTTCATTGACCACCAACCCCCACGGCTCTGAAATGCTCGGCAATACAAAAACATCGCTCAACGCATAGAACAGGCAAAGCTCGCTTTCCTCCTTGAAGCCGGGAATGGCCACATCTTTTATTTCATTCTTGATCACGTAATCCTCAATTTCCTTTCTTTGAGGCCCATTCCCCACCAAAATTAACCCCCAATTGGCCGCTACGTCGGCTTTAACCCTCTGGTAGGCCTGCAGCAGTATCATGATATTTTTTTCCGGGGAGAATCGACCAACAAACAAAAAGTTTTTGCCGCGCAGCCCCATGCTGCGGCAAAGATTCGCTTTGTCTTTCCTATATTGTGAGACCTTGCTCCGATACCACTCCACATCAATTGGCCCCGTGCCTTTTTTAATAAACACCTTTTCAGGATCTAAACCCAGTCTCACCGTATATTCTTTGTGCCTGGTACCATCGACCAGCGCCGCGTCGCAGTTCGAAATAAATAATTGCTTGATTTTTTCCTTCAGCCACAATCGCTTTCTGTCAAGGTAATGTGACTCGTTGATCACAATCACCTTCTTCCTGTTCATTTTCGCCCATGCCATCCCAACCCAAAACGCGCAATAGCTGTATCCGCTAAGAATGACTACGGCCGGATTGCTCGCGGAAAGCATTTTGTAGATGCTTAACGCAATCTTAAGCTGGCTGGCGTCCTCATTCTTAGCGGATACAGCTATTACGCGTT
>Ga0307432_1002071_pt1 | contig 11233 bp, 17 predicted proteins | sample SalMarWE160150MG_FD_202158 | JGI IMG/M metagenome (GOLD analysis project Ga0307432, IMG submission 202158) | Salt marsh sediment microbial communities from the Plum Island Ecosystem LTER, Massachusetts, United States - WE1603-150 | ecosystem: Environmental > Aquatic > Marine > Intertidal zone >...
CATCACATTGGAGATAAGAATTGGGGCCTCGCGCTCAATGATGCCTGCCTGCCTTGTTGTTCCCTGTGGTTTCATATGCCGCTTCACTATATTGACGCCATCCACAACCACTCGGTTCTCCTTAGGAAAGGACTGCCTCACTTTCCCCGTCTTCCCTTTATCCTTTCCCGCAATCACCAGCACTGTATCGTCCCTTTTTATCTTCATTTCAACACCTCACAGCACCTCCCGAGCTAATGAGAGGATCTTCATAAAATTCTTCTCTCTGAGCTCCCTTGCAACCGGACCAAAGATGCGAGTCCCTTTAGGATCATTCTTATCGGTGAGGATTACCGCCGCATTCTCATCAAACCTGATGTAGGAACCATCAGAGCGGCGGTAGGACTTCGCGGTGCGCACTACTACAGCGCGAACAACATCACCCTTCTTGACCGCACCGCCTGGGGTCGCCTCTTTGACCGAAGCCACAATGATATCACCAATACGAGCATATCTCTTCCTCGTTCCCCCCGGAACATTGATACACATAATGCTCTTGGCTCCAGTGTTATCAGCCACTTTCACCCGGGTATATGGTTGAATCATCTCACCTCACCCTTAGATACTACTTCCACCACCCGCCAGTGTTTCTCCTTGGACAGGGGTCGGGTTTCCTCAATCCTGACCATATCGCCTTGTTGACAAGAATTCTGCTCATCATGAGCCTTGAATTTCTTGATCCGTCTCACCGCTTTCTTATATATTAGGTGACGTCTATAGGATTCCACAGCCACCACCACAGTCTTATCCATTTTGTCGCTGACCACACGGCCCAGTTTAGTTTTTCTTCTCTTCCCAGCTTTTTCCATTAAAGCACTACCCCCCTATAGACTCCCTTTCCCTCAAGATAGTCTTAATCCTCGCGACTCTCTTCCTCACATTACGAATCTCGTGCTGATTCACAAGCTGTTTGGTAGCGAGGCGAAATCTAAGATTGAACAGTTCCTGATAAGACTCTTCAAGCTGCTTCCTAAGCTCCTCGGAACTCTGTACACGAATCTCCTGAATCCTCACTTCAACTAACCCCTTGATATTGTATAGCGGCATCCCGAGACACAAACCTGGTATCTATAGGCAGCTTGTGGGATGCCAATCGCATCGCCTCTCTGGCAACCTCCTCCTTGACTCCAGCCATCTCAAAGAGGATTCTCCCCGGCCTCACTACGGCAACCCAATGATCTGCCGAGCCTTTGCCACTCCCCATGCGAGTCTCCGCAGGCTTTCGGCTGACTGGCTTATCAGGAAATACACAGATCCAAACCTTACCACCACGCCTAACATGGTGCACAATGGCACGGCGTGCTGCCTCGATCTGCCTGGAGGTTAGCCAAACAGATTCGCGAGCTTGAAGGCCGTAATCACCAAAAGAGAGGGAATTCCCCGATTGAGCCTTCCCACCACGCCGACCACGATGCTGCTTTCGATACTTTACTCGCCTTGGCTGTAGCATGGTCGCAATCTCCTATTCAACCTGTTGTTCCTCTTGCGGTTTCTCCTCCTCCACATCATCTTTCACCTCTACAGAGGCTTTCTCCTCCTCTACCTCGTCGCGTACCTCTACCAGCGGTTTCGATTTCTTCGTCTTATCACGCACCTTTACCTTCGGTTTCGCTTCCTCTACCTCATCAAGCACCTCTGCAGGCGCTTTCTCCTCCTCTACTTCATCAACCACCTCTGCAGGCGCTTTCTCCTCCTCTACTTCATCATGTACCTCTACAGGAGCTTGCTCCTCCTCTACTTTATCAACCACCTCTGCAGGCGCTTTCTCCTCCTCTACTTTATCAACCACCTCTGCAGATTCCCCCTCACCCCACGCCATAACGCCACCTGGTGGCAACTCTTCAATTGGTGGCATTTTAGTCTCAGGAAGGATATCGCCCTTATAAATCCAAACCTTGACTCCACTTCGACCCAAGTTGGTGTGCGCTTCAGCTATGGCGTAGTCGATGTCCGCACGCAACGTCTGCAGGGGCACCCTCCCTTGATGCAGCGTCTCCTTCCTAGAATACTCAGAGCCGGTAAGCCTCCCCGAGCAGGTAACCTTTATCCCCTGAGCGCCACCTTCCATTGTCCGAAAGATCGCCTGCTTCATCGCACGCCGATGCGAAATGCGCCGCTCCATCTGATGGGCAATATTACTTGCCACCAGATAAGCATCAAGCTCAGGCTGCCTTATCTCCTGAATATTGAGCCTGATTCGCTTCCCGGTGATCCCCTCCAAGAAGAGCCTCATTTCATCGACTCGCTGCCCTCCTCTGCCGATAACGATCCCTGGCCTCGCCGTATAAACGGTCACCGTCACCTGATTGGCCGCCCGCTCTATCTCAACGCGGGATATATCAGCCTCAGCGTACTTCGATTCGATGGCTCCTCTGATCTTGAGGTCCTCTTGTAAAAGCTCAGTATAGTGTCTATCAGCATACCACTTCGCCTGCCAATCCTTGGTCACTCCGAGTCTAAAACCTATTGGATGAACCTTCTGCCCCACTCACATCTCCTCTCTAACCACAACAGTTATATGGCTGGAGCGCTTGAGAAGCGGTTTCACTCGCCCTCTAGGCCCCGCCCGGAACCTTTTCAATCTCCGCCCTTCGTCGACAAAGATACCTACAATTCTTAAATCCGCTGGCGTCATCTCATAATTGTTCTCCGCATTGGAGGCGGCAGATTTCACCGCCTTCGCTACAGTTCGAGCCGATGGAGAGGGCAAGAACATCAAAATGGTTAAAGCCTCATCCACCTTCTTGCCCCGTACCACATCAACAATGAGACGTAGTTTGCGGGGCGATATTCTAATATGTTTTGCGGTGGCTCTTACCTCCATAACGCCCTACTCTACTTCTTCCTTTTAATTCTAGTAACCTTCTCCGACTTAGCGGAATGCCCCCTGAAGGTTCTGGTAAATGCGAACTCCCCCAGCTTGTGACCCACCATATTCTCGGTGAGGAATATCGGCACATGCCTCCTCCCATCGTGCACCCCGATGGTGTGACCGATCATCTCGGGAACAATGGTTGAGGAACGCGACCAGGTCTTAATCACTGCCTTCTCACCAGATTGGTTAAGCGCCTCCACCTTCTTTAAAAGAGTGGCATCGATAAATGGCCCCTTCTTTGATGACCTGGACATCGCTTACTTTCTCCTCTTCACGATCATGCTACCGGTGACCTTGTTTCGGCGGGTACGATAGCCCAGGGCTGGCTTTCCCCAGGGGGTTTTGGGGCCAGGCAAGCCTATAGGGGAGCGACCCTCACCACCACCATGGGGGTGATCCCTGGGCGTCATCGCTGAGCCACGAACGGTGGGACGCCACCCCAGATGTCTTTTTCGCCCCGCTTTACCAAGCTTGATATGCCGATGATCAACATTTCCAACCTGCCCAATAGTGGCAAAACACTCGATATGAATCCGCCTTATCTCACCAGAAGGCATCCTCACCAGGGCATAGCTGCCCTCTTTGGCCATGAGCTGAGCAGAGGCGCCAGCGCTCCTCACCAACTGACCCCCTTTGCCACGATGAAGCTCGATATTATGGATCGCCGTGCCCGTAGGCATCGCCTTTAGCGGCAAAGCATTCCCCGCCTTTATCTCAGCATTGCTCCCCGTCATAATGGTATCCCCAACCTTAAGGCCAATTGGAGCCAGAATATAGCGCTTTTCACCATCCGTGTATTGGACAAGGGCTATCCTCGCAGAACGATTTGGGTCGTACTCGATAGCAGCCACCTCGCCGGGGATGCCCAGTTTGTTCCGCTTAAAATCGATGATGCGATACATCCTCTTGGCACCACCACCTCGATGGCGCACCGTGATACGCCCCTGATTGCTTCTTCCCGCCCCCTTCTTAAGGGGCTTAAGAAGGGATTTCTCTGGCTCCTTCTTGGTGATCTCCTCGAAGGTAGATCCAGTCATCCCTCTACGCCCCGGTGATGTCGGTTTATATACCTTTAGCGGCAAAAGGTTCCTCCTTATACTCCCCCAAAGAACTCAATCTTATGCCCTGGCTTTACGGTGACCACAGCCTTCTTCCACGGGGATGTTTTCCCCCTCATTCTACCTGGACCCCGCCACTTGGCAGGCATGGTCAATACATTCACTTTGTCCACTTCGACCTTAAAAGCCTGCTCCACAGCCTGCTTAATCTGCTGCTTATTGGCATCCAGCGACACCTCAAAGACATACTTGCCTCGCTCCTGAAGAGCTGTGCTCTTCTCGGTGATTATAGGACGGCGAAGTACCTCCATTATCTCCATTTTTCGTCTCTCACGACGCTACCGGCGTTTCTCCCATCTGCCTGGGCACCCACATCTCCTCCACCACCTTCACCGATTCCACCGTAATCATTAATCTCCTATGGGAAATGAGGTCGACGACATTCAGCATTCTGGCAGGCAAGGTTTTAGTTCTCTCAAGGTTGCGTGCTGATTTATATACATTAGGATCAGGCTCCGCAGTAACAATGAGAGCGGAGGAATCGACCCCTAAGTTCGCCAGAATGCGAGCCATTTCCTTGGTCTTGGGCTCCTCCAGAGCAAGCTTATCTACCACGATCATCTCTTCACCAGCAACCTTCGCCGAGAGGACACACCTCAGAGCAAGGCGGCGCATCTTCTTAGGCATAGCCTGGCGATAGCTCCTGGGGTGAGGCCCGAAAGCCACACCACCACCCCTTAAAAGAGGCGCTCTCCTGCTCCCCCGCCTGGCAAAGCCAGTGCCCTTTTGGCGGAAAAGTTTCCTGCCTCCGCCAGAAACCTGGCTCCTGGTCTTGCTGCTCGCCGTCCCCTGACGGGCATTGGCTAGCTGCCTCACCATAGCCTGATGCACCACTGCCTGTTCTACAGGTATACCAAAAACCGCCTCGTTTAGCTCGATGTGGTCCACAACCTCTCCCTCTATGCTATGAACAGGGACCTTCACCATTCTTACCCATCAGCCTCTATAGGAGTACGAGAGAGCCTACCATCTCTCAAATAGAACACCCTTTCGGCGCTGTCAGCAATGCGACGATCATGGGTGACGATAATAAATGTCTTCCCCCGCTTCTTATTCAGCCAGTGCATGAGTTGGATGATTTCAGCGCCAGTTTTGCTATCCAAGTTGCCGGTTGGCTCATCGGCAAGTATAACCCCAGGATTCAGGATCAGGGATCGGGCTATGGCCACCCTCTGCTGCTCACCACCGGAGAGCTCCCCTGGCTTGTGATGCATTCGACCCTTAAGGCCCATCATTCTCAGAAGTCTCTCCGCCCTTCTGTGATACCTGTCTCTGCCCTTAACCGGTAAGACCGGCGTGAGAACGTTTTGCAGAGCGCTAAGGGTAGGCACCAGATAGTAGGTCTGGAAGATAAAGCCGAGCTTGTTGCGCCTTATCTGGTAAAGCCGATTCTCCGGAACGCTGGAAGTTTCAATGCCGTCTATAAACACCCGCCCCGCAGTAGGGCGGTCGAGAGCGCCAAGCATATTGAGGAGGGTAGTCTTACCGCTTCCTGAAGGTCCTAGCACGGCGATAAATTCACCTTTCTTCACATTCAGATTCACAACCTTGAGCGCAAATACCCTAGTTGCGCCCTTGCCATAGATTTTGCTCAATCTTTTGGTGACAACGATGCTGCGCCGCCGTCGTTTTCTCGCCGCAAGACGCAACTGCGTCTCATCGACCTTAATTTGAGGCTCTGCAACGGTCTCCTGATTGGTTTCTTCTTCCATTACCCTTTCCCTACAAAGCTCTCAGGCTTTCTATAGGGCTCACCCTGGCAGCTCTCAATGCCGGGTAGAGTCCTCCCACTAGCCCCACAACTATACCAAAAACGCCTATGATGATGACCAACCTCACGGTAATAATAGCGATCTCCGCATCCAGGTACGCCTCTATGCCTTGCCCCGCACCATATCCAATTGCTAAGCCACTCAGAGCTCCGATAAGGCCGATAGTTATCGATTGTATCACCACCGAGCCGATTATGTTCATATTGGACCAACCCGATGCCTTGAGTATGCCAAACTCCTTGGTCCGTTCGATAACCGAGATAAGCATTACAATGAAGATGGATATTCCGCCAGCTACCGCCGCTACTAGAGAGATGATCCAGAGAAAGCCTCGCATGATATTCAAGGATTCGCCGATATTCTCCAAGATATCCTTGGCCAAGGTGGTCCTGACTGGCACATCAACCTCACCCTCGGCATATTTGTCCTCTATGTCTTGCGCCACTGTTTCGACCTCATCAACATCGTCCGCTGTCACGATGATAGAGCGAATCTGATCGCTGGACAGCCCCGAAAGCTCCTGGGCAGTAGCAAGAGTCGCATATATGTCCATATCATAGGCCATATTCCCCGTCTCAAAAATACCGACGAGAGTCATCTCTATGCCCTCAGAAGGGGTATACATATTGGACACGGTAAAGGTGGCGGGGTCTTCTTCGCTAATCTCAGGCATTGTCTCACCTTCAGGCAACTCCCGTTCGGCATATTCCCAGAAATTCCTGCCAACGATGACCTCGTAGTCGTCCTCTATGGTCCTGCCATCAACGATGTGGTCAGGATGCGTCGCCCCGTCCATAGCAGCATCGCTTTCCAAATCGACGCCGCTGAGCGGCACGGCCCCATCAAACACATAATCGCCAAACAGGGTCCCCCTGGTCGTCGCAGTAACTAATGGCGCAGCTGTCTCCACATGCTCTATGTCCTGCTCTATTTTGTCAACATAGTAGAAGGGAAGGGGGCTGCCTTCACTGGTTCCGCCCATCATCATCGGTGGGGCATCTAAAGAGGTAACAATGATGCTCCCTCCCAGATCGTTCATCATATCGCTCATCGTCTGATCCATGCCGTCGGAAATGCCGAGTAGAACCGTCATCAGGGCGCAGCCCAGAGCTGTCCCCAGGATGGCGAAAAAGGCGATCCCTTTTCTCCTGAATGCATTGCGGATGCTGAATCCAAACATGACCTAATACTCTAGCTAGTCGATTTCCTGATGATGACGAGGCCCGTTTTCGCCCCGGGCACTGCCCCATGAACAAGGAGCAGGTTTCGCTCCAGATCAGCCTCCACCACCTTAAGGCGGCGTACCGTCACCCTTTCGTCTCCCATGTGACCTGCCATCCTCAGCCCCTTGAAAACCCTCCCTGGGCTGGTGGTCGCCCCTATAGAGCCCGGGGCACGATGGCGGTCGGATTGACCGTGGGTCTTGGGACCACCAGCAAAGTGGTGTCGCTTCACTACACCAGCAAAACTCTTACCTTTGGATATTCCAGTGACATCGACAAGGTCGCCGGGCTCAAAGATGCTTGCATCCACCTTCTGTCCTACCTCGATTGAGTCAATGTCCGATACTTCAAATTCCCTGAGGTACTTTATCAACCCCACGTTCTTAAGGTGCCCCTTCTCGGGGAGGTTGAGGCTCTTCGCAGTACCAAAACCAAGCTGGACGGCATCATAGCCCTCCTTGGCAACCCTCTTAATCTGAGTAACAAAGCAGGGCCCCGCCTCAATGGCAGTAACCGCCTCGACTCTGCCATTCTCCTGGAATATCTGAGTCATTCCAATCTTTCTTCCAATGATTCCCGAAATCATATAGCAAGCTTTCCTACAATTTGATCTCTATATCTACGCCTGCAGGCAGGTTTAGTCTGGTCAGAGCATCGATGGTCTTCGATGTGGGTTCTAAAATATCAATTAGACGCTTATGGGTGCGAATCTCAAATTGCTCCCTCGAGTTCTTGTCTATATTGGGAGAGCGGATAACGCAGAACTTCCTGATATGAGTGGGCAGGGGGACTGGCCCTGCTACCCTGGCGCCGGTCTGCTCCGCCGTTTCCACAATATGCCCCGCCGACTCGTCCAATACCCGATGGTCATAGGCCTTCAGTTTGATGCGAATCCTCCGCTCGGGCATCTATGCTCCTCCTACCTTGACAGTAAGCTGCTCAGCCAAATCTTGCGGCCCCTCTTCATAGCGATAGAACTCCATAGAGTAGTTTGCCCTTCCTTGACTCATTGACCTGAGGTCAGTAGCATAGCCGAAGGTCTCAGCCAAGGGGACAAAACACCGAACTGTCTTGATTGCACCATGGGATTCTATACTGTTTACTTGACCCCTTCTGGAATTGAGGTCTCCAATGACATCGCCCAGGAATTCCTCAGGGGTAGCTACCTCCATCTTCACGACGGGTTCAAGAAGAATAGGCTTTGCCTTTCTCGCCCCATTTTGCAGGGCCATGGAGCCAGCGATCTTAAAAGCTATGTCAGATGAATCCACCTGATGAAAGCTACCATCATACAGCGCAACCTTAAGATCGACTAATGGATAACCAGCCAAAATACCACTTGCCATAGCATCTTTGATCCCGCGCTCAACATGCGGGATGTATTCCTTAGGAATAGCCCCACCTTCAATCCGGTTGATAAATTCAAAACCACTCCCCCTCTCACCAGGAGCAAGCTCGATCCATACGTGTCCGTATTGCCCTCTGCCGCCAGTCTGCTTTATAAACTTCCCCTCCGCCTTTACTGGCACGGTGATGGTCTCCTTGTAGGCAACTTGGGGCTTGCCCACATTTGCCCTCACATTGAATTCACGGGACATTCTTTCAACGATCACCTCGATATGGAGTTCACCCATCCCTGAGATAATGGTTTGACCCGTTTCCCCATCATATCGTATAACGAATGTGGGGTCTTCCTCGGCCAGCTTTGTCAGGGCACCATCCAGTCTGTCACGATCCACCTTGGTCCTAGGCTCAATAGCAACTGAGACCACCGGCTCGGGGAAGCTAATCGACTCGAGAATAATGAGAGCATTTGGATTGCAAAGGGTATCCCCAGTGAAGGTGTTTTTCAAGCCCAGAGCAGCAGCTATGTCACCTGCCTCGACCCTGTCAACCTCCTCGCGGGTATTGGCATACATCCGAAGCAGTCGACCAATCCTCTCCCGATGCTCCCTCCTGGAATTATATACCTGCGCTCTGGCTTCCACCTTCCCCGAATAAACTCTGAAATATACCAGTCTGCCAACAAATGGATCGGCTACCACCTTAAAGGCGAGGGCAGAGAACGGGGAGCCCTCGCTGGACGAGCGAGAAATCTCCTTGCCTGTCTTCGGGTCGATGCCCACAACCGAAGGCACCTCAGCAGGTGAGGGGAGGTAATCAATAACGGAATCCAGCAAGGGCTGAATCCCTTTGTTTCTCAGGGCACTCCCACAGAGAACAGGCACCACCTTGTTAGCGATGGTTGCTCTCCGCAGAGCGCCCTTAAGCTCCGAGGTACTCACCTCACCCCCCTCCAAATAAATTGTCATTATCTGGTCATCGTTTTCCGCCAGCCTCTCCACCATCTCCTCACGATAATGCCTTGAGGCTTCCTCATATTCCTGAGGGATATCCTTTTCTACAGGTTCTTCAGTTAGTTCCCCAGGAAACACCCATGCTTTTTCCTCTATTAAGTCAACAACACCCTCAAAAGAAGCTTCACTACCAAGGGGCAATTGTATCGGCAGGGCGGTAGCGCTCAACCTCTCCCCAATCATCTCAACAGTGCGGTAGAAGTCGGCCCCGACTCGATCCATTTTATTGACAAAGCAAATCCTGGGCACGCCATACCGGTCTGCCTGCCGCCACACCGTCTCCGACTGGGGCTCAACACCAGCCACCGCATCAAGAACCACAATGCCTCCATCGAGAACACGTAGGCTTCGTTCCACCTCAGCAGTAAAATCCACATGCCCTGGAGTATCAATGATGTTAATGTGATGGTCCTGCCAATAACATGTTGTCGCCGCAGCGGTAATGGTAATCCCCCGCTCCTTTTCCTGCTCCATCCAGTCCATTTTCGCCGTTCCGTCATCCACCTCTCCCAACTTATAGGTGCGACCCGTATAATATAGAACCCGCTCCGTGGTAGTTGTTTTCCCAGCATCGATATGGGCAATGATCCCGATATTCCTGATTAGCTCCAAAGGGACTGACCTGGGCATAGTCCTCACCACCGATAGTGCACAAAGGCCCTGTTTGCCTCCGCCATTCTATGAGTATCCTCACGCTTCTTAATGGTCGCCCCCTGTCGCTGTGCAGCATCCAGAATCTCCGCCGCAAGCTTCTCCGCCATAGACTTGCCCCCACGGCCCCTAGCTGACCGCACGAGCCAGCGCATAGCCAAGGAAAGACCACGATCGGGCCTTACCTCTACAGGCACTTGATAGGTGGCGCCGCCAACGCGGCGCGGCTTAACCTCAAGAAGTGGTGTCGCGTTCTTGATCGCCTGCTCCAGAGTATCCACAGGGTCTCTCTTCATGTGCTCCCTAACGATATCCAGAGCCCCATATACAATCCGCTCCGAAATGCTCTTCTTGCCCCGGGTCATCACCCTATTGATCATCCTGGCCACAGTGACGCTCTGATAGCGAGGATCAGCGTCTATCTTTCTTTTTCCCACCCGTGCTCTTCTGGGCATTCTTTTCCTTCCTCTTAGAGGGTGCTAGGCTTCCTGGGCTTCTTCGTCCCATACCTGCTGCGAGCCTGCCGCCGATTTTCCACGCCCTCCGTATCCAAAGTACCACGAATAATATGGTATCTCACCCCGGGTAAATCCTTCACGCGGCCTCCCTCAAGAAGCACCACTGAGTGCTCTTGGAGGCTGTGCCCCTCCCCAGGGATATAAGCAGTTACCTCCATCCCATTGGTCAGCCTAACACGGGCGACCTTGCGCAAAGCGGAATTGGGCTTCTTCGGAGTTACCGTTTTGACCGCGGTGCACACCCCACGCTTCTGGGGTGAACCTTTCCTCTGCTCCATTGTACCCTTTAAGGAATTATAGGCCCAACCCAGCGCTGGTGCCTTAGTCTTCTTCTTACTTTTTTTTCGCCCCGATCGGATAAGCTGATTAACAGTGGGCATCAATTTCTCCTATTCGTAACCAAAATTAAAGGCCGCAAGCCATCAAGACTGAGCTGCATTACTAGCCCGGCCCCGTAGGCCTTCCGACCTCCGACCCCTACCCTGGCTAGTTACTGAGCACCAAACAGTTAATGTACCATTATTTCGTGAATGTGTCAAGCAGAACCAGGTTCTGTGTTGATGTTCTACGATTTTGTCACCGTCTAACTGTTCTGGGAAAATGTCATCCCATGAAGGAGATGGAGACATTGAACAGGAAAGAGCAGGGGAGGTTGATGGTATTAAACCAGGTGGAAGCAG
>Ga0307432_1002072_pt1 | contig 11233 bp, 19 predicted proteins | sample SalMarWE160150MG_FD_202158 | JGI IMG/M metagenome (GOLD analysis project Ga0307432, IMG submission 202158) | Salt marsh sediment microbial communities from the Plum Island Ecosystem LTER, Massachusetts, United States - WE1603-150 | ecosystem: Environmental > Aquatic > Marine > Intertidal zone >...
AGGTGATCTATCGACTAATTTTTGGAAATCAGAATTTAGATGCCCTTGCAAAAAATGCAGAAGAAAAAAGGTCCGGGTAAGTCAATTATTAATATTCAAGTTAGAGATGTTAAGGATTGAATTAGGCAATAAACCGATAATTATAAATAGTGGCATCCGGTGCCCCGAAGAAAATGACCGCGTAGGTGGCCACCCTAACTCGGCTCATATAACTGGGTTGGCTGCTGATATAAAAGTTAAAGGAGTAAGACCCATTGATATAGGATTGGCCGCTGAAAAAATCAAGGGCCTAAGAATAGGAATAGCTAAAACATATTGCCACTTAGATATAAAGCCACCGAGCCCGAGTAAATTTTGGATCTATGAGAATAAGATTATTTATTCCGGATCGATAGAAAATGATAATTTATTAAAATTCTATCAAATAATAAACGGAAAAGGAGGTGAAAAAACAGATGGCTAATATATTAAAAATACTCGGAGTATTAGGAGCATTAGTTCCTTTAATTTTAACTCTAATTAAGCAGTTTGAAACTCCCGGATTCGGAGCAGAAAAAAAGCAGGTTATATTAAATGCTATTGCATCGATTTATGACAGCGTGGAGATTACATTTATCTCTAAAGAAAAACTCTTAGGCATTGCCGGTAATTTTATTGATATAGCTGTAGCTTTCTTTAATGTAGTCGGTTGGTTTAAACATAAAAACCCTATCGACAGTTCTTAGGGACTTCCTGGTTAGAGAAGAATGCGACCATCCCCTTGTGGACCAAAATATTTAAGTCTTTAGGAATATATGATCAAGACTATCACCAGAAATATAGGAAATCTCTTTATAGCAAGAGATATAAAACTTATATAAATTTAGTAACTAATGATATACAGAAGAAAATATTGAATATGAATAAAAAGCAGATCCGGGAATTAATGAATAAAAAATACCCTAAACCGGATTTTGTATGTCCGGATCTTCCAAAATAAAATTACTTACCACCAACCCGCGATACTTTTTCATTTTAATTATCTCCTAACCGCCGGGATTACAGGGCCCGGCGGGTCAATTTCTTATCATAATTTTAAAATCCTACGCTAACCCTGCTATTATTGTGCTAAATTTTGACTATTGTATAGGCTTAATCATAAGCAAAAAGAATAATTTGCCTCTATAACCCCCACAGACCCCTTAAAATCGATTTTGTATAATATGCATAAAAACGAGATGATATACTGCTATTTTTTGTTTATATATACGAATTTGCATTTATTTTAAAAAATGTTTGACAAACTTATTTGCCTCGTGGTAAAATTAGGCATGATTAAAAATATTAGAATCCAAAAGTTAATAGAAATCAGCATTAGAAAGAACCTCAATTATGTAACCATGTGTCATAAGTTAGGTATTGGTACGACTACTTGGTATCGCTGGATTCGGGGAGATGCAGAACCTGCCAATAAGAACATCATAGAAAAGATAGACAAGGTTATAAGCGAAAATCAATAATAATACTGGGGGGACATAATGAAAAAATTGCTAAAATTCCCACATTAATTAAAATTGAATAAGTGGGGATTTTCAAGGCTTTAATTATATTACTTTACATAAGATATATTATGGTAACCGATAGGTAACCATACGGCAAATATAAAAAAATAGAATAAGTCAATTAATAAGTCTTGAGAATCGAGAGATTTTCAGGGCTTTTTTTATTTTAAGGGGGTGAGATATCTAATAAACTTTGCATTCAATAAATTAAATTTTTATTAAGGAGGTAAAAAATGAAAGTTCAAATTAAAAATTTAAAACCGAATCCATTTAGGGATATGGATAATTATCCTATTATGCAGGATAAAGTTCAGAGCTTAATCAATTCAATTAACCAAACTGGATTTTGGGATAACATTTTAGCACGAAAAAATAATGGCAATATTGAAATTGCTTATGGACATCATAGATTAGTTGTTTTAAGGAAATTATTTAAACCTGATGATTATGTAGATATCCCAGTAAGAGAGCTTGATGACTCTACAATGATTAGAATTATGGCTAATGAAAATGATGAAAGTTGGGGAACGAGTCCGAAGATAATTGATGAAACGATAGGAGTAGTAAGAAAATATATTTTGTCTGACCATGTTCAGACATATATAAAAACTAAAAATCCAATTAGAGGTAAAGATTATTTTTATTCGATAGAAGCATTTCAAATTTCGGAATTTCTTAATGGTAATTGGGTTGAATCAAGAGTCAATTTTTCGCTTGAACGTATTAAAGCAGAAGAAACAGAGGAAACACACGAACAACATATAGATAAAGAAGCAGTTGAAATGTATCCCACTGAAAGGTCTGCAAGAAATTTTGTTAAAGCAGTTAAGCAAATAAAAAATATTACCCCAGAACAGCAACGCAATGTAGCTAAAAGAATGATAGAAAAAGAATCCTTTGGTGAATTAGTTATAAAATCAGAATTACTTGATGAGAAATATAGAGGTAAAAAAAAGAAGGAAGATAAAGAAGAAAAGCACATACTTGAACTTAAATTTATGATGATAGAATGCACAAACATTATGAAGAAATTAAATAGTAAATTCACAATATTATATGACTATCAAACAGAGCATAACCTTAATTTTAATGAATATAAAGATTTACCAGAAGCACAATATTTCAGAAATCAAATGCTTACATTAATGAGCAAATTAAGGCAATTTGCCAAGAGAGGAGGTGAACAAAATGACAAGAGAGAAATCAAATAAATCGCTGGAGATAGCTAATATTCTTAATGAAAATAAGCACAAAAGACTAAGTGTATTAGAGATATCGGCAATATGGAATAACATGGAAACAGAACAAATAGATAAAATAAAATCAGATGAAGCGAAAAAGAAAATTCTTGATTATACAAAAACGTTTATTACGCATGCCAGAATGATTATTGAAGAAGATTGGGGAGGGTTTCTTTTACCTAAGAAAATAAATAAAGTCCTTAAATATAAAATTGCTACAGAAGAAGATCTTGAAGATATAAAGCAGCAAATAATTCGATATAATACGCTTGGTGTTAGAGCAAATAATCGTTTTACATTAAGACTTGGTAATCTTAAAAAATTAGGATTATTAACTGAAAAAGAAAAAGAAAAATTACTAATTAATTCTTCTAATTTAAACTAATCATCAATAAAAGGCAAGTCTGTGACTTGCCTTTGGAATTATATTTTTATTTATTTGGCTATTTTTATTTTAAGGGAGAAAAATGTATACACAAAAAGCTTTTATACAAATTGTTAAAACATTCGGCTATACTCCAATCTTATCTAATGAAAAGATACTTTATGGTTTATCTGGAGGAAAGCTAAAAATAGATAATATCATAACTTTTAAAGAAAAACCTCAATATAAATGTAAAGTTTCTCAAAAGAATACTCAGAAATTATTAAATATTTTAAGGGGGTGAAAAGGTGAAAGAAGAAAAGTTAGAGCAGCTAAGAAAGATCTTTAGTGAAGCGATAAAAGACATTATTAGGTCCGTTAGAAGTGGCTATGTGGATTTTGATAGTGAATATCCTACCGAGCAATATGTTAAAAAAATAGCCAACAACCTGGCCTACGAAGTCAAGATCCGAATCAATAATAAATAAGGGGGTGATTTTATATACCGAGAACGGTATGCAAAATACTAAAATTTAAGGAGGATAAAACGAAAACAATGAATAACGTTGAAGATTTCTATAGTAAGGAAAAGCTTTTAAAATTAGTTACTTATCGTACAAAGAGACATAATTCCTTCTTCTATCGTGTTTATACGACTAATACTTCAATAAATATAGAATTAAATGATGACTTTATCAAGGCTATAAAACCTGAGGAAATAGGGGATATAAAATATATAATTCAAGAATGGCTAAATAAGAGGAGGGAAGAAATAGAAGATCATTTGGTAGATATATTAAAGACAAGATTGGAAAAAAGTAGGGAAAAAGTCAAGAAGGATTTTGAATTGAACGATGCCGAATGCTCTGAAAAGATCTAAGAATAAAATTGATTTATTAAAATTGCGTAAAAAATTTTTAGGAGGTAATTATTAAATGAAAATACTTAAATTGAAAAGTAAAAATATAAAGGGTGTAAAGGCAATAGATATAACTCCAAAAGATAATGTTGTGGTTATATCTGGTAAAAATGGGGCCGGTAAAACATCAGCGCTTGATTCTATATGGTATGTATTATGTTGGAAGGCTGGGGCGAAGGCAACACCTATGCCTATTAGAAAAGGTGAAAAAGAGGCGGAAGGCGAGGTAACTTTATGTGAAGATTTATCACCTGAAGATCTGGCTGCTGGGAAAGAGCCGGAAGTGTTATTTATTGTAAAAAGGGTATGGAAAGCTAAGGGTGATACCCAACTAAAAGTAACTAATGGAAAAGGCCTAAAATATACTACCCCGCAAAAGCTATTAGATGATTTTATCGGGTATTTAAGTTTTGATCCCCGGTTATTTTCGCAAATGAAGGGAAGGGAACAACGGCAGGTTCTTATTGATTTAACCGGATTTGATATTACTGAAATAGAAAAAAAGATTGCCTATCTATACGATCAGAGATTAGAAAAAGGCCGGGAGGTTAAAATGTTAACTGGTAATAGGGAAGAAATAACAATTAAAGATTTACCGGAAGAATTAATATCAGTAGACAATATTAATAATGAACTACAAGCGGCAATGATGATTAATACCAAAATCGATGAAGCAATTAGGAATAAAGAAAATGCATTAAAAGAAATGGAAAGATTAAAAACGCTTGTTAATAATTGCGAAAATTATCTGCTGGAAAATGAAAAAATCCCTATTGATTCCCTAAGAGAAAAATTATCTGAATCCCAAAAAATAAATGAGCAGGTAAGAGCTAGGGATCGTAACAGAATAGCAGACAGAAAAGAAAATAAGGCCAAAAATGAGTATGACGATTTTACCAGGGAAATAGATGAACAAACCAAAATTAAAGTAGACGGCCTAAGAGAGAATTGGCATAAGATCCCCGACCAAAAATTAAGTCTAACCGAAACAGAAATTGCCTACGATGGAACTCCATTTTCTCAAATATCCTTCTCCGAACAATTAAAGATCTGTATAAAAATAGGAATGGCCTTGAATCCAAAATTAAAAGTTTTAAGGATTTCAGATTGGACCTTGTTAGATAACAGAAGTAAAGAAGTAGTTCGCCAAATGGCCAGAGAATTCGGTTACCAGATCTGGGCGGAAGAGGTGGATGACACTGGTACAATTGGATTTTATATCGAAAATGGAGAAATAAAAGCCGAAAACGAAGATGCACCGTTTTAAAGCGAAAAAATAATATTAAGGAGGTAATTTAAAAATGGAAAGTAATTTACAAATTTACAAAAATAACGTTGAGGCTAATTTAAAGAATATTAAAAAATATAAATTAGATATCCTTAATTTACAAAGGAAAAACGAAGATCTTTGTAAACAGAACAACGAAGAAATTGAAATATTAATAAATAAAGTAATTAACCTTGAACAAGAAATGAAAATTAATTTAAAGGGGTCTGGGGAACGGAAGATTGAGACTCCTGCCGGTTGGTGTGGTTTTAGGGCAATGCCGGACAAATGGGATTATATTGATTCAGATATTTTGACCTGGTGTAAAAATAAAAATATGCCTTATTATCATACGATAGAAATTATAGAAAAAATGAAACTCAAAAAGGCAATATTAGAAGGCAAAGTAAAGTTGGTAGAAGTTCTCGGAATTCAGGTTACTCCGCAGGATCCCAAATTCAATTACAAACTCAATGCTGGTGGTGAATTGCTGTGAGCCTTAAATCTAAAGAATATAAAAGATGGTGGCAAGAAAATAATCGTGAAAAAGTAAATAAAGCAAATAAAAAATGGAGAGAAAAAAATATTAAATATATAAAAGAATATAAAAAGCAATATTACCAAAATAATCATAATAAAATATTGGAAAAAAGTAAGCAATATCAAAAAGATAATATTAATAAAGTATTAGAATATCAAAAAAAATACAAAAGTATAAAAAATAAAATAGATTCAAGATTTAATCTTAATAACAAAATTAGAAGAGCAATAAATCATTCATTAAAAGAAGGTAATAAAAATAGTAAATATTGGAAAATTCTTGGATATGTTAAGTCCGATTTAATAAAATTCTTAAAATCTACAATACCCAAAGGATATACTTGGCAGGATTACTTAAATGGGAAATTGCAAGTAGACCATATTAAACCGAAATCAATATTTAATTATAGCAAGATAGAACATGTAGATTTTAAAAGATGTTGGGCTTTATCTAATCTCCGATTATTGCCAGCAAAAGAAAATTTAATAAAAGGCAAAAAATTATGCAGACCATTCCAGCCAGCCTTAAGATTAAAAATTTATTAAATATCAAAGGAGGATAATTTAATGTCTTTAAAGAATATAGCACGTTATCGGGCAAGAAAAAACGATACCAGCATTAAAGAAGAACTAAAATGGCTTAAAGCAAAAGAACAAATCAATTATGAAAAACTATTCGGGGCCGAAGTAAAGATAAATAAATATGGCCGCAAAATAAAAAATTCAGGAGGTAATTTTAAATGAATAATACTGGTGGTACAAGTTTTTTTAAACGATTTACTAAGATAGTAGGTGAACATCCTATTAGTAGTATCCGGAGGCTAACTTGGAAGGGTAAAATCCGGTTGGGGATAAAGGTTCCTACTATAGCAAAAGATAAAGATAAAAAGTATATAAAAGATAAGAACGGAGATTTCGTACAGAAACGAGACAAGTATGGAGAATTGGAATTCCACCCTAAAGATGTTCCTCACTTTGTATGCCCTAAAGAAGTTAAGGCAATGTTTGGAGATAAACCCACTGAATTAAAAATAGCTTTTCCTTTATCCGGTTTAGACGAAAACGGTTTACCGGATATAGGAGGTCTATTTCCACAAGCCTATAAATGGTATGGAAGCTCCAGGGGACTCAAATGTGTGGGGAATGGAGAAAGGGCAATGAGGGCAAACGAAAAAGGGATTTTTGAAGAAATAGAATGTCCTTGTGATAAGTTTGGCCAAAAGGACGGTTGCAGTAAACGGGCTAGCCTATTCTTTTTTATACCCGATATATCGATGGGGGGTATATATGTAATTGATTCCGGCTCCTGGAATACTATGGTAGACGTTCAAAGTGGTATTTATCTAGCTTTGGAATTACTCAAAGATCCTATAACTGACGAATACAATAGTATTACCATGCTTCCCTTTAAGTTAAGGCGAATGCAAAAAGAAACCCAGCATGAGGGTAGAAAAGATAAACATTGGCCCTTGACTTGTGAATTGGATTTACCTATAGAGGATATTAAAAAAATAAGGACAGGCAAGACCTTATTCCTGGAACAAAAAAAGGTATATCAAATACCGGAAAGAGAGGAAGATATCAGCCCAAAATATGATAGTAAGGAAGGTGGGGCAGTAATCATTCCAAAGAATGAAGAAGAAGCAAAAAATTTAGCAAAAAAACAATCAAAAGAATTCAAAAAAGAACTTAAGGAAACTGAATCAAAAATAGCAGAGAAAAAAGAAAAATTAGCCAAAGATATTGAGGAATCAAAGGACCGGGAAACCCAGCTAAAGAAGGATCGGGAAGAAGGAGAGGGCAAACTCAAATCTTATCAAGAAGCGAAAGCAATACATAAAGAAGAAGTTAAAGAAGAAACTAAGATCTTACTGGCTATATCGAAACAAGCCCAAAAGGCTGGGATTAATAACTTTGAAAAGCTGGTTAAATTTGCCGTAGATATGGGAATATTTAAAACCATGCTTAGCGAACGCTTGGCCAGGAAGGTTTTAACTTCTAACAAAGATAAATATAATCAGCTTATGAAAGCCCTGGAACCATCTACTGATGATGACAAAGAAAAATTAGATAAAATGTTTGAAAGATTTAATGATGCAGGGTTAGATACCTGGAAAGAGATTGCCTGGTTTGCATGTAAAGTCGATGTAAAAGAACCGGGAAGTCCAATTGAGGAACTAAAAAGAACCTTACTTAATAATCCGGAAGCGGTAGAAAAAATAATAGAGATGGCGAAAAGCGAAGAAGAACAGGAGTAAAGATCTATTAATAAAATAATTGCCTATCCTGTGACGTTCCATATTAGCGTCAGGAAAGGGTCTAAGGACAAGGTAACGGTGTGGAGTTGGTTGCAGGGTAGGGGTAGCTCTGCCAGGATAGGCAATAAAAAAGGAGTATAAAATAATGGAAATAGTAGGTAAAGAATTCAAAAAGAAACTGGTAAATTCTAAGATCGAGGTTACACATTTTGTCAAAGTAAAATGCTCAATGAAAACTGAATTAACAAAACTTATTTGGGGCAAAAGAAAATGTTTTATATGTGGCGGTAAATTCAAAGATGGAGACAACCCGGTGGCGGCCATTACCAAAAAAGGAATGAATAAAATAATATGCGGGAAATGTTATTCAAAAATTATAGGGAACAAATAAAATGAAAAAAATCAGATATGTGGATATAAGATTCGGCAAACCATTCAATAAAAGTTTTGGCACGCTTCATATCAGAGGAGTATATTTCAAATATTTCATATTTAATCTTTACTTTTTTAATGTAATAATTTCTATTTGGTTTAAATAAAAATAAATAAATTCGGTGGATAAAAAATGAAAAAATACAGATTACAAGAAGGGGTTGCATGGATATGTTTCAAGTGTGGCAAGAAGATCCTTAATTTAGACGATATGGTTTTTTATGATCATAGACTTTATCACAAAAAATGTGCTTTAACTTTACTGGAAAAATTAAAGAAAAAAGTAATCGAAAAAATAACTGGGGTTAAAAGATGAAAATGCCAATTATTATGTTTCGTAAAACTAAAGAAGAATTAAGAAAATTAGATAAAGAGAATGACATTAAACTTTTAAGGCTATTGAAATATCTAAGAAAAAGGAAGGGTAAAAATGAAAAATAAAATAGGTTGGTGTAACCTCACCTGGAATCCGGTGTGGGGCTGTCTTAATAATTGTGAATATTGTTATGCGAGGAAAATGGCAAAGAGATTTGCCAGAAGAATGGTAGAAATTGAATATACTCCTAACGATAATCCTTATCTTTATTCTGACTCGGATAGGAAAAAAGCTTTTGATAAATTAAGTAAGGAATTTAAAAAATTTATTCCTACATTTCTACATAAGCAATTTTATAAGGAATTCCCCAAAAAACCTCAACGAATATTCGTGGGATCGATGAGCGAAATTTATTATTGGGAAGATGAATGGTTAAAAAAAGTACTGGAAAAAATAAAATTATATCCCCAGCATATCTTTCAATTTTTGACTAGATATCCGGAGGTTTACGATAGATATATTTTCCCAAAAAACTGCTGGCTGGGTGTAACCATAACCAGAGAAAAAGATTTTGAGAGGGGAATCCCTTATCTATTTATTACAAGCTGTAATATAACCTTTGTATCGGTTGAGCCCATACTTGAATATATTAACCCCGGGCCATTTTCAAATGCAAATATTGACTGGGTAATCCTGGGGGCAGAGACCGGGAACAGAAAAGGGAAGATCATGCCAAAAAGAGAGTGGATAGAGAATATAGTAAATTATTGTAAATGGAATAATATCCCGGTTTATCTAAAAGATAGTCTAAAGGAAATTTATCCGGAAGAGATAAAGATGTTTCCTTGAAAATAAAACTATAAATAAACTAAAAAAATACTATAAAAAAAGAAGGGAGAACTATAAATATGACCTATAAAGAATTATTTGCGGTAACAGACCTATTGAATGATATCAGGGAAGGCCGGGAAATTAAAATTAACAATAATACTAGGGTAGATTTGGCAGAAGTGGAGAATTATTTTAAGAATTTAATTGCTGATATTAATAAGAAAAAATTAAAAAGCAAAGAACCAATTATGTATTACAAGTTGGCCATTGAGGTTAATAAATAAAGGGGGTGAATGCCTTTGATTGTAGTTTAATATCTCTTTGTAGTTTTCTAAGAGTGCTAAAAGAGGCGGGGACAGGTTTTTGTGGCTATTTTACCTGTCCCCGTAAAAAGGAGATAGATTGAAATGATCAATAAAGATTATATCGATTATTTAAAAGGATTCAAAATGGATGTTTATAAAACTGTAAAAGATAATCCCGATTGGCTCAAATACAGAATAGAACGGAATGAAAATATAAACGAAATAATCAGGCGGTTAAATATACTCAATGAAATTTATAAAGTTGCTAGGCCGGTTAGAGAATTTGAAGTCATTACTAAACGAGAGCGTCTAGTTATATTATATGATATTTGCCAGGCCTTAAAATCTATTGAAAAAAGGAAATAAAATTGATAAATGATCCCAAAAGATTCTACTCCAATAAAAAACAAAATATTGATAGATATACTTGCTAGGGGTCTATTAAGCAAAGATGAGATGAGGATAATATTTTATATTATCCGGTGGTCCTGGGGTTTTAATGGAGTGGGGAGAAGACAAGACTGGACTAAAAAATTAAAAAAAAGAAAAATAGCCAATGATATAGGAATGAAAGAAAGCAATTTGAACGCAATAATAAATAAGATGGTTAGGGAAAATAAAATAATAATAAAAGACAAATGTTATCAATTTAATGAACATTATGATAAGTGGAAACTTATGGAAAAGATAAGTTCTAAAAAACTTATGAAAAAGATAAGTAAAACTTATGGAAAAGATAAGGAAAACTTATTAAATCCAGAAGTTTTACTTATGAAAAAGATAAGTTTAGGCATACCTAACAATCAGGGAGATAATATAAAAAATAAGGATGTCAGGGTGGGCGAACATACGTCTAAAGAAACTCTTAAAGATAATAAAGAAACTCTTAAAGGGAAAAAAAGTGATTTACGCTTTGAGATTATAAGATATCTGAATAAAATTACCGGGGCACATTACAAGCCCAATACTCCGGATACGGTTAGACATATAAAGGCCAGGTTAAAGGAAGGCTTTACTTTAGAGGATTTTAAATATGTCATTGATGTTAAGTGTACTGAATGGAAAGGCAAATTTAATAAAGAGGGGAAAAGCATGGAAGATTTTTTAAGACCGATAACCTTGTTCGGTACAAAATTTGAGAGTTACCTTAATCAGCCTAAACCCGATCCTTTGCAAAAATATTATAAAAAGGAATAGAAAAATGAGAAATATAAATGAA
>Ga0307432_1002073_pt1 | contig 11233 bp, 12 predicted proteins | sample SalMarWE160150MG_FD_202158 | JGI IMG/M metagenome (GOLD analysis project Ga0307432, IMG submission 202158) | Salt marsh sediment microbial communities from the Plum Island Ecosystem LTER, Massachusetts, United States - WE1603-150 | ecosystem: Environmental > Aquatic > Marine > Intertidal zone >...
AAGGGTGGCCGTAAGCCAACAATCGAGTTGGTGAAGCGACAGGTTGAGAAGATTCTCTCATGGCAATACCACTCCCAATTGTTCGACGTAAAGGTTCACCAGCAGAATGACCACGTTGTGCTGAGCTTTAGCACCAACACCACTGCCGTGGCCCGGCTTCACCGCCGACAGTTCGGGAAGACTATTTATTTTACCGACAACCACCACTGGACCAACAAGGAGATCGTCACTGCCTATCGAGGACAGTACAAGATCGAAGACGCATTCAAGCAGATGAAACATCCCGTCTTCGTCTCCTGGAAACCTCGCTTCCACTGGACTGACCAGAAGATGCGAGTGCATGCCTTTTACTGTATCCTCGCCCTGACGATCGCCTCCCTGCTACAGCGTGAACTCGCCAGAAAGAGCTTAAAAATCAGTATCCCTAAGATGATGGACAACCTATCTTCGATCAAAGAAGTTGCTATCTGCTACCCGAAGAACAAGGTCTCTGGCCCTCCGGTTAGCCTCACCCTCAGCGACATGAACAGCCTCCAGAAGAGGCTCTACCGCTTACTTGGCCTCAAGGACTACCGGGCCATTAGGTCATAGGTTAGTACTGGACGCAAGCCCTTATCTCTACAGGAGTTGCGGGTAACTTAGAAACGTAACTAGGAAAGTCACGCTAGGTCCTTGACCCGCTTCAGTTTGCTCGGGGTCAGCCCATCGTAACTTCTTGCGCCACTGGTACACGGTGTTCTCACAAACATCGTACTTGGGGCACTTCCTTGATCGGAATACTTATCTCGGACCGGTTTGACTCCATACACGATCTCAATCCCCGAGAACCTCCATTTACCCATGCAGATCTCCCTCTTCTGAGGCGCGAAACAAGGTCGATTGTCATTCCTGGCTCTGGTTTAGTTTTTCGGAGTGAAGCCCAGATCGTGGAGTGCATCTCGCTCGCGAAAAGGTTCGAAAAGATCGGTGGCTAGATTGTTCGTATTCCAAGCTCTATCTACGACTGAAGGATGATAACCAACGAACGGCTTCTCACTGTCTTCACTAGGAAGCGAGTCTTGGGTTGTCCTTGTTGCTATCCATAAGCAATATCGCCGAGAAAGATGAGAAAGCGTGATTCAGAAAGAAATAGTGTCTTTGTCTAGAAGTATGTTGTTATGAATATTAGGTGTGTATACTTGTCAAACCCTAATGCGTATTATATAATATTGTTATTATATTTGGTGGTGTGTAATGCCAAGTCCATTAAAAGAGCGTATCTACCGTGAGTTGCTTGATAAGATTCGTACGGGGGAGTTACGCACAGGGCAACGAATATCTTCGGAGAAGGATCTTCAACGATTCTACCAAGTAAGCCGTAGCCCAGTTCGTGAAGCTCTTGCGAGACTAGCCTCAGAGGGTGTAATTAGCCGTCAACCGGGGCGCGGCACCTATGTCTGCAATGTTGATCGTGGATCGCCGATAGCCACTCTCTCAAGTTTTATGTATTACTTTAAAACCTATCGCAATGACATATCATCCAAAACACTGAGTGTTGAAGTTAAGCGCCCGCCTCGCCACATTGCAGGAATGCTACAAGCAAGCATGGATCAAACTGTCACACACATTAGACGGGTACGGTTATTTAAAGGCGAACCTGTTATCTATCTTAAGGACATACTAGCGCCACGGTTTCCTCCTGAGCCGTTCAAGAAGAATCCGTCCTTTCTGAGCATGACACGGTTTATGAGAGAGACGTTTCACGTCTTTTGCACACACGCGAAAGAGGAAGTTGATGCGATTATTCCTTCCCTCAAAGAGCAAGAGATTATCCATATGAAGAAAGCAGAGCCTGTACTTCAAGTGAAGAGAATATCATATGATATACAAGGCGATTGCATAATATACGCTAGATACATTGTGAAGTCTACTACATGGAAATATCGGACCTCTCTATTTGTGTCGCAATGTGCAGATTGGACCTAAATACTACTAACACTCACAGGAAAGACTACAGCGGCCACGGAAAAACGTGTAGGTTGAGTTGTATCGGGACATATTGTGTCTCATGAGATATACAAGGAGCAGAAGATGGTACTTGGAGGTTGTTGTGTCAGGGATGGACGTATAGATGATGTATTCTCCGTGACACGCACTTTCGTGAAGAAGGATCTCGAAGTAAGAGCACTTGTAGAAGTGAGAAGTGGAGCTTGGGAGCCATCGAAAGAACAGAAATCATCAGACACGAGTTATGATGTTTCCTGGCAAAATAGAACACACTTTCTCAAGTCAGTAAATGCAAGGTCTCCAGAGTATTTTGAGAGACGCTTGTTCACAAGGAGGTGGTTCTGCCCCAGAAAAACGTATGCAGTGGTTTAGAGGCTATGGCACTAAAGAATGTATTAAGGGAGGTACGACATGCAGGTGAATAGTAACAAAGGTGTACACGTTCCTAGCCGGTTCATTGGGCTAGCTACTTTGGTCGCGTTACTCTCGCTTCTGTTAGTTGTGTCAGGAGTGACGTACGGCGCTGATGAGAAGATCCTGATTGTTGCTCTAGGCGGTGAAGCATGGGGTTTGAATTGGATGGATGAATCGGGTGACCTTCCGGGTACAAACATCATGATGAATCTAAACGATAGCTTGGCAAGGATGAATTACGATACCGCCGAAATTTACCCCGAATTGGCCCTGGAATGGTGGCCGGAATCGGATACCACCTGGCTTTTCAGAATCAAAGAGGGAGTGAAGTTTCACAAAGGCTACGGAGAGATGACGGCAGAAGATGTAGCGTTTGGTGCAACGAGCATAGTACAGAATCAGTACAGATTGAAATTCCTTTTTGGTGGTATCGACCATTGGGAAGTTGTTGATAAATACACAGTACGAGCCCATCTCTCAGCGCCTTTTACTCCTTTTCTGATGAATACAGTCCAGGGTTTGGGGGGCAGTATCGTTTCGAAGGATGCATTTGAGGAATTGGGTCGAGATGCAATGAACCGAACGCCTATAGGACTGGGCCCGTTTGAGTTTGAGGAGTGGGTACCCGCAGACCATATCACAATAACAAAATTCGAGGACTACTGGGATGAAGGATACCCCTTACTTGACAAGGTGATTTTCAGGTTCATCCCCGATGCTACGGTTCGGCAAGAGCTTCTGATAGCTGGGGACGTCCACCTTATTGATCATCCACTGTTCAAGGACGTCGCGATGCTCAAAGAAGATCCCAACATCGTTATTCAGAGCGTTCCTGGTTGGAACTGGGACTACATAAGTGTTGGTCATCAGGACGGTCCATTTGGGGATAAACGCGTGCGACAAGCTATCTCATATGCAATTAACCGGCAAGAGATTGCTGATGCAGTTTACTATGGTGAAGCTACCCCTGCAGAGAAACCTTTGCCTCCTGGCTTCTTGTATGAAGATCCCGATGCTACGATGTATCCTGTTGAGGGAGACCTTGAAAAAGCTCGCCAGCTGTTGGCGGAGGCCGGATATCCCAATGGTTTCAGAGCAACAGCGGCAACAAGCGGAAGGGCGAATCTAAGACGCGAGCTAGAAATCGTTGCATACCAACTCGCCAAAGTAGGCATCGAGCTAGAACTAAACTTCCTTGACATGTCTTCGTATTCCTCGATTAGTCATGATTTGGGTGCCTACGATATCCTTCTCGAAGACATTACGATCATGTCAGCAGACCCGGATTCCGCGGTGAGATGGTTCTGGAAGAGTGGTGCGGATCTGGCGCATGGCTATAGCAACTCTGAAGTTGACGATCTTATCGAGCGTGGTGCGGCAGCAAGTGACTCTCAAACGCGCAAGGAAATCTATGCAGAACTGCAGCAGGTCATGCTTGACGAGGCTTTGTACGTATATATAGTACACGTGAATCAGGTTAGGGCACTCCGCAAAGAGGTAACCGGTTTCGAAGTGACCCCGAACGATATGGATCTTCTGCTAAAATACGTGAATCTGGAAGAATAGGACAGTGGAGGTAGAACTACTATAGTGGGGTTATTCTTCGATAACGGAAGGATAACCCCTTCCTCAGCGCGCAAAAGCGCACTTTCCGAAAGGCGGAACGGATGAATTATGATACTTCACTTAGAAAGGCATAGGGTACGTTGATACAGTTTCTTATACGCAAGATATGCTTTGAGTTCATTCCAACACTATTCCTGCTTTCGATTATTGTATTCCTTCTTGTTCACATCACACCTGGTGACCCGGTTCTAGCAATGCTAGGAGCGGAAGCCACACCGGAACTGATAGAAGCTATGCGAGCACAGTACGACCTAGACAAGCCCGTGATAGTGCAATATACATTATGGCTGAAGAAGGCTATAACAGGGGATTTAGGTCGTTCGATACAGACTCGCCAACCTGTCGCAACAATGATTGCCAGACAGCTTGGGGTGACAGTGTATCTTACCATATGTGCTATGCTTCTTGTACTGGTCATAGCAATTCCATGCGGTGTAGTATCTGCGGTTCACAAGAACGGCATTCTGGATAAGATTATCATGTTCTTTACATCGCTGTGTATCTCCTTTCCTAATTTTTTTACGGCAATTCTTCTTATTCTCTTCTTGTCCGTTAAGCTAGATATACTACCAATAACTGGATATGTTTCTCCATTCGAGGATTTCTCTGAAAGCCTGAAGTATATCATTCTGCCTGCTCTGTCTTTATCTTTGACCTATGTGGCATTGCTAAGCAGACTTGTTCGCTCGGACATGCTTGATGTATTGAGTGAGGATTTCATTCGCACGGCGAGAGCAAAGGGCATAAGAGAGAGCAAAACAGTAATAAAGCACGCCCTAAGGAACAGTATGCTACCTGCAATAAACCTCTCTGCAATGAATTTCGCTTATCTTCTGGGCGGAAGCATCATCATTGAATCTATATTTGCAATACCGGGAATAGGAAGGCTCATGATCAGAGGAATATATGATAGAGACTTTCCACTTATCCAAGGAGTTACATTGCTTGTGGGTTTTTTCTTCCTAATGAGCAGCGTAGTTGCTGATGTATTAGGTGTGATTGCCGATCCCCGGATGGAAAGGAGAGACTAGCTTGGTGGCTGGCGGAGACCGGACTAGGAGAAACGGGGTATTCTGGGAAGTCCTTTCCTTTGTAAGAAAAGATAGAGTAGCAAGAGTCAGTGCTCTTGTAGTGAGTCTGGTTTTCGTGTGTGCGCTAGTGGCACCATTGTTGCCAAGGATTGGACTACCAAATCCGTATGAAATGAATCTGCGGCTTCAAGTAGCTCCTCCATCTTCTCAACATCTGCTGGGGACAGATTCATTTGGACGAGATCTTCTGAGCAGGATAGTCTTCGGGGCAAGGGTTTCTGTCACTATTGGTTTTGTTGCCGTCGGTATTGCCTCAATTATTGGTTTGACACTGGGGCTGCTTTGCGGATACTATCGGGGTTATATCGATCAAGTAATCATGCGGATAATGGACGCCTTTCTGGCACTTCCACCAATCCTTCTTGCGCTTACTCTGGTCGGTTTTCTTGGGCCGGGCGCGCGCAATGTTATGATAGCTTTGGGCATTGTCTATACGCCACGGTTAACAAGAGTCATTCGAGCAAAGGTTATTTCAGTTCGATACTCTGATTACGTTCAAGCAGCTAGGGCCATCGGAGCAGGAGAGTTCCGAATCCTGTTCCGGCACATCTTTCCCAACAGTTTCGGGACGTACGTTGTTCAGTCTACCGTATCCTATGCATATGCTATTATCGCTGAAGCTGGAATGAGCTTTCTCGGTCTAGGAACACAGCCTCCAACCTCAAGTTGGGGGCTGATACTGAGTGAGGCCAGACCGTACATCAAGGAAGCCCCCTGGTTTATCTTGTTTCCGGGAATTGCGATTTCTGTTTCAGTATTGGCGATTACTCTTCTTGGAGACCGATTACGCGAAGCTATCGATCCGAAGCAAAGAGCAGGCTAATCAGTGCGAACACTGAGAAACGCCTGCCATGATTAACATGTAAGGAGGTAGGATGAATGAAAGAGAATTCGTAGTACAGAATCTTGGAGAGGCTATCGACCGTCTCGTTACCCTTGACATACGAGCCCAGGGAGTTATACCACATCTCTACCGAGCGGCAAGAGAGGTAACTGGCGGGCCTCTTGTTTTATCTGCTGCCGTACGTCTACTGCAAGTTGCAGAACAGGGGAGTACTGTGTTTATTTGCACGGGGTTCTGCTGTCCACCTGAAGGATTGGCGGAAACGGATGGACCAGTAGGAAGCGTTGTGCTTGCTCGGGCACTCGAAGTTGCCCTAGGGATTCATCCAGTGATTCTGTGCGAACAGGAAATCATCGAACCAATTGCGCAAATGGCAAGGTGTGCGGGACTACATGCCTATCGTGAGCCCTTGGAGGAGCGTTGTGCGAAACACGCAGTGACAATCTTGCCTTTCACAAAGGATCCAAGAAGTGCTCAGAAAGAAGCACGTTCACTTGTACAAACATGGAAGCCAGTTGCTGCTGTTTCAGTAGAACGCCCAGGGCATAACAAGCGACATATATACCATATGGGTAATGGGGTCAATGTGAGTGAATATGCAGCAAAAATGGATTCCCTTTTTGAGCTGGGGACAGACATGCTAACCATAGGAATTGGAGACCTAGGCAATGAGCTAGGTCTAGGCAAGATAAGGGAATCGGTTGAGAAATACGTGCTTTTCGGAGACAAATGCCAGTGTTCATGCGGGGGTGGTATTGCGGCGGCTATTCAAGCGGACAATATTATCATATCATCAGTTTCTGATTGGGGCGCCTATGCCTTGTCAGCTGTCATTGCTTTCCTTACGGGTGAATCTGGTGCTCTGCATAATGGGGATTTGGAAAGGAGATTGCTGCGAACAGGCGTAGAAGCTGGTCTGGTTGATGGCCCATCAAGGTATCACATTCCGCAAATTGACGGAATGAAAGAGAGAGTACATATCAGGGTGACAGAAACACTAAAGGATATTGTTGAATATGCTTCAGTATTCCCGCATCGTGCACCTAAGTCATATGAACTATATGCTAAGATGCATGGAGCATAGGATGTTAATCTCGTATTACACAGGAGAAAGATACTATGGGCAGGCATTTCCTGCCAGCTTTCGATAGGTAAGACATCTGCCGCAGGTAGAAAAGACGAGGAGTGAGAAAAATGGTTGACAGAGACCTACTTACAAAGATTAGAACATACCTTGACAAAGAGAAGGATAGACACATTAAGCGCATTTGTAGCTTCATAGCACAGCCAAGCATCTCTGTAGAAGATACCGGTGTTCGTGAGTGTGCCGAACAGCTTGTGGAACGCTTCAAAGAGTTAGGCTGCAATGAGGCAGAGCTAGTTGAAACTGGCGGACTCCCAGGTGTTTGGGCATATCTCGATGTAGGGGCCGATAAGACAATCGCGAACTATGCGAATTTCGATACGAGACCTGTGGTTGACAAGACTGCATGGGATTATCCTCCCTTCGAAGGTGTGGTTGTCTCAAAGGCGCCTTACAAACGGGTAATGATCGGGCGAGGCACGAGAGCTTACAAAGGGCCGTATATTGCTTGGTTAAACGCACTTGAAGCACTAATCGCAGTACAGGGAGCGGTTCCGGTGAACATCATGTTTCTGCTTGAGGGAGATGAGATACTCGGGAGTCCCCACTACCCTCAGATGTTCAACAGGTACAGAGAAAGGCTTCAAGTAGCAGATGCATGTTTCAGTCCTGGAATGTCACAGGATGCTCAAGGAAATGTGTCCCTAACCCTAGGGTTCAAGACTTTCATTCCTCTGCAATTACGCGTTAGCGGAAAGTCCTGGGGGCGTGGTCCGCAAGGCCATCCCGTACATGCAATGGGAAAATCTGTTGTCGATAGTCCTGTATGGCGACTTGTTCACGCCTTGGCGTCGCTGACCGAGGACGATGGCAATACGGTGAAGTTGCCTGGATTCTACGATAGTTTTCCTCAACCCACAGAGGAAGAACGTATAAGGATTGAGAAACTCAGAAAACAGCTTGGCAATAGGCCATTTGGTAGCAACTCATGGCAAGGTCTCCTTCGAGGAACGGAGAACGTAGAGCGAGCAATCTCCGATTGGTCTGACGAAGAAGTTTTCCTGAAGTATTTCTACGGCCCCAGCATGAACATATACGGACTACAAGCGGGATATACTGGGCCAGGAACAAAGGCCTTTACTCTTCCCAGCGAAGCTTCAAGTAGGATTGACATACGACTCCCGCGTGGGTCGAAAGCGCAGCCAGTCATCGAGAGTCTACGGCAGCACCTTGACAAGAAAGGATACGAAGATATCGAAATCCAAGTGTTTGGCGCATACGACTCGTCTCAGGCTGATCCAAATTGCGCTCTAGTAAACTCAATCAGGGATGTTTTCCGCTCAGAAAATATCCCGTTGATTGAATTCCCCAGCAGCGGAGGAGGAGGGCCCTGGTCGTTATATTCTACGGAGTTAGGTATCCCCTCCATTCGCGATGTAGGGGTTGGATTCGGCGGCAATGTGGGAACTGCCAATGAATTCTTAGTAATAGATGGGGACGGCAAAGCTGGCGGGCTTGTTGAATGCGAACTTAACCATGCCCATATGTTGCTTACGTACGCTTTGTCGTGATTACCTAGGTGCTGGATAAGGACAGCTTCGCAGCGTCAGATAAGACATGCTTGGCAGTTGTTCTTGAAACGAAAGGAGGTACCAATATTGACCGCAAACGAATGGAAGGAAATGTGTGCCTTGTTCCGGGACTACTTGCGCCTTCCTGATTACCCTATTGGAGTACGGTTGTTTCGAAGTGGCGAAACCTTGCCGGTCTTGCACGTTCCTGATCCGAACATTAGCCTCATCTGCCAGTTAGGCTACCTGGCCAGGGTAAACCATCAGATTGGTGTACTGCGGCGGACCGATGTTGGCTGCGGCTTAGGTGCAGCATGTCTCGGCCTAATAAAGACTCCAAGCTGCATGAGGGGAGAGGATTCAGTAGGTATGTACGTAGAAGACCACAGGGCAGGGTATAGGTTGCATACAGCTGTGTCAAAGCTTGGCGATACCCAGCAGCAATATGAAGCAATAGCCATTGCACCGCTTGATATCATTCCATTTGACCCTCAGGTGATAGCTATTTACGGAACGCCCGGGAGAATACGCCAGCTAATACATGCATCGATCTACAGAGAAGGTGAACCGATATCGGTGACGACTGCCGCTGAAGCAGCCATAGGTACAAGCATTGCAAAAGTCATTCTCTACCATCGCCCAGTGATTGATTTGCCTTGCTTGGGGGATCACAAGTACGGACTTGCGGGTGACGTGAATGCAATATTCGCTTTTCCAGCAAGTATGGTAGCACAAATAGCCGAGGGGTTGAGCAAGGCAGTCAAAATGGGCCATGGTTACCCAAGCAGGGTTGCTGTTGCCGGCGAGGAAGTGATCATATCTGAGGGTCATAGGATGCGACCAGAGTATCTATTGCAATAACGAAAACGAGGAGTGAGTTGCCGAATAAGCCATAACAGGTTTACGTTGTAGCTGTTTACATTTTTGCATTTACGAAAAGAGGAGATATATGGTCGGAATAGAGACAGAATCACTTGCTGTGGGGTAAAGGTGCCCAGCGATATTCAAGTGAGGCCTGGTAGTATTGATAGGGTAGGAACAATAGGACAATCGGCCTACACATCCGCTCAAGTACCAACAAGAGACGATGGAGCAATCCTTTGCATTGATAAGCTTGGAAAGGAGTTGAAGATCGGACAAGCCGACGATGCAGCAGAACTATGTGCTTTGAATTGTCTGGGTACGGCAGAAACTGCTACCTGCTCTCTTGATGACGTAGACTAAATCGTAAGGGTTCGTGGTTTTGTAAACAGCAACCCCGGTTTCTACGATCAACCCGAAGTAGTTAGTGGCACATCCGAGGTACTTATTGGCCTATTCGGTGAACGGGGAAGGCATGTGAGAACAGCGGTTGCTGTAGCAGCTTTCCCTGGAAATGTGGCAGTTGAAGTTGATATGTTAGTCAAGCTCAAGGAAAAGACGGAAGAACATGTTTGAACCGCAGGGAAAGCGAAAGACAAATACGCGTGAAATCTACTAGCGTCGGGATTTCGCTCTGCAATAGTGGTTTGAAGTAGACAAGTCTGGGTACGAACGGAGATCTCTAGCACAAAGGTATCTTACGCTCATCGGAGGCTCTCTGGAATGGTGTCCGTTACATGCAGAGGGTTTTGCCGTTCATTGGTGCTGAAAACTGGCTTTCATGTAAGTATCTCTCGTAGGAGTTGTGTAAATGACTGTAAATAAGTCGTTTCTAAGGGCAGTTTCTCTGCTGTTTGGGTTTTGCACACTTTCTGAACGACATCTGAACAAGAACCTTGTGCTACGCGATAACGTGTTAATATCAACCGAGACGTGGCTAGCAAGAATTGCCACATACCCATGTAACATTGTTGCTGAAGAACGTATTGAACGCTTTCCTGTGCACGCCGGCCAAGAACAAGCTGGTCTGTTGATAGACGAAACGAACTGACAATCAGTGAGGAGGAGAGCATGGTTAACAAGAAGGAACAGGTGTGCGACGCAGTTGATGAGCTGGAAACGCAACTTGTACGTGTTAGCAGTAATATTCACTCGCACCCCGAGCTAGAGTCGGAAGAACATATGGCCGCAGCTCTGCTCAGTCAGGAGCTAAATGCTGCAGGGTTTATTACCCAATTGGGTGTTGGGAAGTTGAGTACAGCCATTCGGACTGTGCATCCCTCTCGTGGTCATGCACCTACCGTTGCTCTCATTGCAGAGTATGATGCTCTTCCGGAGATCGGCCATGCTTGTGGACACAATCTGATTGCGGCTGCAGCATTAGGTGCGTCTGTTGCTGTCAGAAGAATCAAAGCAGAGCTGCCTGGGACACTTGTCTTTCTTGGAACACCAGCAGAAGAAGGGGGTGGAGGAAAGATCCTTATGCTTGAAGAGGGAAACTTTGATGGAGTTGATGCCGCACTGATGTTCCACCCGCATCAGCAAACCTTTGTTGGGCGTCCTCATCTTGCGTCGAGTGAGGTCAAACTGGCATTCTTAGGCAAGGAGGCACACGCCTCTGTCGCTCCAGAGAAAGGTGCCAATGCACTTGATGCCATTATTCAGGTTTTCATTAGTGCCGCTGTGCTCCACAAACATATGAGGAATGGATCACGACTTAATGGAATTATCACAGATGGTGGGGTTAAGACAAATA
>Ga0307432_1002074_pt1 | contig 11231 bp, 11 predicted proteins | sample SalMarWE160150MG_FD_202158 | JGI IMG/M metagenome (GOLD analysis project Ga0307432, IMG submission 202158) | Salt marsh sediment microbial communities from the Plum Island Ecosystem LTER, Massachusetts, United States - WE1603-150 | ecosystem: Environmental > Aquatic > Marine > Intertidal zone >...
GTCCCGGATTTGCTCGAGGTGGGACCGGCCCTGGAGACCACGGGCAAGCTGCTCCTAGAGAACCAGAAGCTGACTGACCAATCGCCCAATCCCTATAACGGCACCGCAAAGCTGCTCGTCAATCCCAGGATTACGAGCACGACACAGTGGATGCTTCATGTGACCAACCGGCCGCTCAAGCCCTACATTTATCAGGAGAGGGAAAAGCCGGTTTTCGTGGAGCAGACCACCCAGGAATCCGATAGCGTGTTCATGAGGAAGAAATTCCGGTTCGGGGCGGAGGCCAGGGCAGCAGGGGGATACGGACTCTGGCAGATGAGTTACGGAAGCACCGGTCTAGGTTAATTAATCTGGACGCAGATTTACGCAGATAACGCAGATAGTTTTTTTAAAATCCTAAAAATCCTGAAGATCTGCGTCCCACAGGAGGATTTTATCATGATCAGAATAACGAGCAAACAGCACAATTTCCGGCGCTGCAGGGTGGCCCATCCAAAGGGAACGACCGAGTACCCGGACGATACATTCACCCCGGAGCAACTGAAAGTTCTTCAGACGGAGCCAAAGCTGACGGTGGAGATCGTTTCCTCCGCCGCTGAAGCTTCGGAGGACGGACCCGCCGTCGCTGGAGCTATGGCGGGCGGGGAGGAGCAGCGGCCCGAGCTGGGAGAGCAGATCGAGGGCACGGAGGAGCCCTCCTCCGCTGAAGCTCTGGAGGACGGGGAGCGGCCCGACCTGACAGTGCGGGAGATAAAAGAGCGGCTGGAAGAGATGGAAGTCGAGTTCCCGCCCAAGGCCAGAAAGGAAGAGCTGCAGAAGATGCTCGCGGAAAAGATGAGCGAGACGGTGGTGCCGGAGTAACATGGCCTATTGCGTGCAAGACGACATCCTAGACCAATTGGACGAGAGCGTTCTCATCCGGTTGACGGACCCAGATGGAGTGGCGATTGATGAGGCCGTGGTGACCAGGGCGATCGAGGACGCGGACGCCACCATAGACGCGTACTGCCAGGGCAGATATACGATTCCTCTTTCGCCGGTACCAGACAAGATCCGGCAGGTCAGCGTGGATATCGCCATCTATAATCTCTTCTCCAGGCGCGGGGACGCCGCGCCCGAGACACGCAAAGACAGGCACAAGGAGGCGATCCGTTTCCTGGAGAAGGTCGGGGAAGGAAAGATCAGGCTGGGCGCTGCAACGCCGGCGCCGGCCAACACGCCGGATACGGTTAATATTTCGTCGAATAAGAGGATCTTCGATCGCGACAAGATGAGCGGGCTTTAATGAGCGGGAGGCTCCACAAAAAGATCCGGCGGGCGGCCCGCAAGGCGGCGGATAAACGGTTTATCGCGATGGTCGGGCAGATCGGGCAATTGCCGTTCAGGCAGCGGCTGTGGTTCGCCCTGAAAATTATCAAGGGGGCCGGGTAATGCACGAGTTCGAGGAGCTGGAGCAGGTTGTTCTCGATACCCTGGAGCCGCTGAAAGATCAGGGCGTCAAGACCCTGGAGCTTTATGCGGGCCAGGCCGAGGCAGAGGACATCGAGGAGCTGGCCAGGATGACGCTGCTTTTTCCCTGCGTTTACGTTGTGGCCACGGGCCTGGCGCTCACGCACAAGGACCGCTACGACGAGGAGGATATCGGGATCATGCTCCTTGTGGGGGATAAAAACCTGCGGGGCACTGAGGCCTCGAGGCGTGGGGATTCCACGAGCATGGGAGTCTATGAGATCCTGGAGTTGACCGAGAGACTGCTGCACAGGCAAAAGATCCACAGCTCAGGCGTCATGCTCTTACGCTCCGCGGCGCCGCTGTACCTGGCGCCTAAAAAGGGGCTTTGTTTTTATGCGGCGAGATATGAGTTTAAGACAATCAAGAGTTAGTAATGTGTCAAATGGTCAAATGGTTGAGTAGTCGAGTAGTTGAGTGGCCGGATTGATTGAGTGGTTTAACGACTTAACAACTTAACTATTTAACTAATTAACGAATTAACCGACTAAAAGGAGGTTATTATGCCATTAGCATCGAACGCGGACAATATCCGCTATTACGGCACCGGCAGGGCATATGCCGGCGAGGTGGGCGGGGCGTCGTTCGACGACCTGGGGGAGCTGGAAAATATGAATTTCGCCCTCACGGTCACGACCGAAAAGCTCAAGAGCACGCGGAACGCGGCCAGGGCAACGATCATCGAAAAGGAGACGGAGCGGGACGGGGTGCTTACCTTCGGGCTCCGGGAGATGACGAACGAAAACCTCAAGATGACCCTGCTCGGATCGGCAATCAACACCGATAACCAGGCCGCGAGCTTCGTATATCAGGACGAGGTCGGGGCGGAAGCGGACGTGGCCCTGGAAGACGATCTGTACGTGGATCTCGGCAAGCTGAACGTGTTTATCACAAAGTTGACCGGCACGATCACGGGGACGCTGGCGGCAGGCGACACGGTGACGGGCGACACCTCTACAGCCACGGGCGACATAGCATATATGGCGGCTGGGTATATCGAGCTGGTTAATGTATCGGGAACATTCCAGGCGGACGAGGAAGTTTATGAGACGCAGGGCACAAATTATATCACGCCCACGGGTATCGAGACCCTCGAGGACGTGGTGGTTACCGATGCGGCCGGAACGACACGCCGCGAACAGGGTGACGACTACAGCCTGGACCCGGATTACGGGTACATCCGCAAGCTGAGCGCCGGGGCCATCATCGACACGGACGTGATCTCTTACGATTACGAAGCCGTGACCCGCTCGTATATCTGGGGAATGTCCGCGGGATCGGTGGAGCGCAAGCTGATCTTCGTTTCCGATAAAGACGACAACGGCGTGCGGCAGAGATGGACATTCCACAAGGTCAATATCCTGCTCAACGGCGAGTTCCCGCTGATCGGGGAAGGCGCCTCGGTGCTCGCGGTCACGGGTACGGTCCTGAAAGACACGGACCAGGCCAGCGGCCAGGAGTATTACAAAGTCGAGACGATGTAATCCCGCTTTAGCGGGATAGCAGCATAGCAAGTTAGCTCATAGGCCATAGAGCTAAATTGCTGTCAGCTATGAGCTATGAGCTATCACGCACCGGAGGATCTATGAGAAAAGAAAAGCCGTTTAAAATCGGCGATAAAAAATTTACCGCCTATGAGCTCACGGTCAGACAGATCGCGCAGATAACGGACTCGCTGGGGAAAGACACGGAAGTCAGCGATATCGACATGCTATTTCCGGACCGGCTACCCTCAGGCGCTCTCGCGATGAGCCTCGACATAACGATCGAGGACCTGGCCGGGTATGCCCCGTCCGAGATAGAGGCCATGATCGATGTGGTCGAAGAAGTAAACCCTACCTTTGCCGGCCTGCTGCAAAGGCTGGCAAATCTCGGGCGGGCGGCGCTGGCAGCGCAGAAATCAGAAAAGCAGTCTGCCGGCTGATTATGATGGGCCACGCGCAGGCGTGGGATTACGGCTGGAGTTTTTTTAATCTCGCGATCGGGGAGACCATCCGGTGGCTCAAGCCTCCGGAGAATGAGCGATGACGGACCGGAAAGTCAAAATAACGGTCGAAGCCAGGGACCGGACAAAAGAAGAGCTCCGCAAGACCAGGACCGAGCTGGACAAGACCAAGAAATCCGCGGCCGCCGCCCGGAAAGTCATGGAGGCCAGATCGGCCCTGGGGGTGCGGCCCTACAAGGAGATCCGGGACGAGATTACAAAACTCCGGGGCTCCTACGATACGCTCAAAAAATCGGGGACCCTGTCGAGCGCGGAGCTTTACCAGGCAAAGGTCAAGCTCAAACAAAAGACCGCCGAGCTGCGCAGAGAGACCGGCGATTGGGCGGGTGAGCTGAAGAAGGCGCGCGGCGGGTTGATTGCCCTGGCAGGTGCCGGGTACGCGGTCATCAAAGCCTTTAACCGCTACAGCGAGTTCTCCCAGCGCATGGCAGAGGTCAATACCCTGATCGACGTGAGCAAGGAGCAGTTCGCCTCCCTGGGCGACGAGATCAGGGCAATGACAAAGGAGATCCCCCAGACCGCCACGGAGCTCGCAGCCGCACAGTACGATATCCTTTCAGCGGGAGTGGCCCTGGAGAAGTCGGTCGGGGTTTTAGAACTATCCGCCAAGGCCGCGGTCGGCGGCGTTACGGACACCAAGACGGCCGCGAACGCCGGGATCGCGGTTATCAACGCATACGGCAAGTCGATCGACGAGCTGGAAGAGGTCTACGATATCCTGTTTACGACCGTCAGGCTCGGCGTCACCACGTTTCCCCAGCTCGCCCATTCCATAGGCGAGGTCCTGCCCACCGCAAGGGCAGCAGGCGTGGAGCTCCGGGATGTTTCAGCCGCCATCGCGACCATGACCAAGGCCGGCCTCCGCACGCCCCAGGCCATGACCGCGCTCAAGGGCGCGATCAATGCAATGGCCGCTCCCACGCCGGAAGCAAAGAAAAAGTTCGACGAGCTCGGGATCACCTGGAAGGGGCTCATTCCGACCCTGGATGCCATCCGCAAACAAAGTCTAGGTATCGCCCAGATGCGCCTGCTGATCCCGGATGTTGAGGCGCGCACCGGGGTAATGGCCCTGCGCGATAATTTCGACGATCTCACAAAAACCCTGGACGAGATGGCGGACTCCTCCGGAGCGATGGCGGAGGCCAACGAGAAAATGAAGGACACGCCGGCCAACCAGATGAAGCTTTTCAGAAACGAGATCGATCTCCTGATGATCTCCGCGGGCGCCCTGGCCTCCAAAGCCCTGCTTCCCCTGGCCAAGGGACTGCGGGCACTGATCGATTCCTTCGAAAAGATGGACCCGGTAACAAAGTCGCTCGTCGGTACGCTGGCGAGCGCAGCGGGCGCGTTTATTATCTGGAAACTGGGACTGGGATCTATGGTGTCCGGCCTGCGCGGGCTCATCATCCAGGCGAGGGCGGCCCAGATCGCCACTGCCTCGCTCACCACGCAATTTACCGCGGCCGGGATCGCGATGAAGGCGTCCCTGGCCGCGTCCGTGCTCTACACGTCATATCAGCTGGCCACCCTAACAGCAGAGGCATACAAGGCGATCAAGGCACACAAGGCCATGCGGGAATCCCAGGACCGGCTCAGGGAAAATTCGGACCGGCTCATGCGCAAGTATGAAGAGTTCAAGGACGTGAAGCTCCCTGACGACATCACCGAGCTCGCCCAGGAGGACCTCGAGGAGCTGAGGCAAAGGCTGGCGAAGGCCAGGGTATATTACACGGCGCTCAAGGCCAAGCTCGAAGAAAAGGGGGCGGGCAAGGAGCTGAAGATTGTCAATGCCCGGCTCAAAGAGATCCAGACGGATTTTAAAAAGGTCGGGGAGGCCGCTTCCGGCGCGGCCGGCGAAATGGAAAAACCCGTCAAGGCTGCGGAGGCCACAAACAAAATGCTCGACGAGTTCGAGAAAAAGGCCAAGAAGGCGTACGAGGAGGCCAAAAAACAGGCCGCCGATTACGCAAAGCAGGTGATCGCCTGGGAAGACAAGATCAAGTACGCCAGGCTTTCCACCGAGGACAAGCTCCGCGAGCTGGGCCGCAAGGGCCTGGAGGATGCCGAGATCTGGGCCGACAAGAAGCTCCAGGCAGAAGAAAAATTATATGCGGCCAGGGAGGCGATGGCCAGGGGCGATTACAAGCTTGCGGAAAAGCTGGCCAAAGACGCGGAGGGTTTGTACGCCGATCTCGCCACGGAGGTCAAGAAGAGCGAGGGCGGCAAGGACGTCGTGGTCCGCTCCCTGGAAGACACAAAAGAGGTGGCGATCAACGGCGTTACCGAGGTCGGCAATTTTGTGGAGGAGTTGTATTCGCTGCAGCGGGATGCCGCGGCGAGCGCCAGGGACGAATGGACGGCCACGGCGGGCGGCATAAACAAACAGCTCGACGAGATTGCAAAGCAGCGCGAGGCAAACGTAAAAATCACCCTGAGCGGCCTTGAGGCGGCCCAAAATGCGATTAATCATCTGACCAAGGACGAGACCAAGCATATCACCGTTGTAACGCACCACGTGGAGGCCGATGCCTCAGGCGGGCTTGCCGGGCTCGCATCAGGGGCCAGGCTCGCCGGGTACGGCGGAGGCGATAAGATACGCGCCCTCCTGGAGGCCGGGGAGTTTGTGGTCCGCAAGGAGGCGGTCAGAAAATACGGGGCGGGCTTGTTCCAGGCGCTCAACGCCATGAAACTGGATGTGAGCGATATGATGCGCGCCCGCATAGGGGGCCTGATCTCGAACATTTCCCTGCCCGCGATGACCGCACCGCAGTATGCGTTTCAGGCGGGCGGCGCTGTGCAGGGCATGTCCGGCGATACCATGACCATACGCTTACAGGCGGGCGGCGCCGAGATGCCGCTGACGGTCGTGGGAGACAGGAAGGTAACCAGGGCGATGGTCAAGGAGTTCGAGGCAGAGCTCGTGAAGATGGGATTAGCGAAACGGTAACCGTTTACCCTTTGGATAGTTGAATAGTCGACTGGTTGAATGGTTGAGTGGTCGGATTAGTTGAGTGGGTAAAGGGTTTTACGACTCAACGAATTGATCAATTGACTAATTGACTAATTCTCGACTCAACGAATTGACCAATTGACCAGTTAACGAATTGACTAAGGAGGGGAGCTATGGCGGATACAAAAACAAATCCCAGTGGAGCACCACGGCCCCATGACGGCCGGGGCGGAGGAAACGGAATGCCCGGCGGGCAGAGGGGCGGCGCAAATGATCAGCCGTGCCCGGACGGCGGCCCGGGACAAGGCCAGGGCGGCGGACAGGGAAGCGGCCAAGGACGGGAATAAGAACGTTTACCGTTCAAGCTTGCAACCTTTGAACCCTGAACCTTTGAACCCGGAACGGTTATTACATGCCTGATTTTGCTTTTTACAGCACGGAGATAGATCCTACAACCGACCCGGCCGGGGCGGACCCTGCTCCGGAGACCCTGGTGGTTTTGGACCAGGTGCCGATCCTGGGCGATGCCCACTATGATCTCATGGCCGGGGAGGTCGGGCGCGGAAGAGTAATACCGACCCTAGGCGGCGCGGTCATCCAGGACTTCGGGGTTGTGGACGGGGATCAGCGCATATCATTCTCCGACAGCGATGCCCTGACCGCGGAGACCGTAGCGGATCTCAAAACAATTCACGAAACAGTGGACGGGGAATATTTCTTCACGGACGGCTATGATATATGGCGCATTCGGTTTGCAAGGCCGGGCGGGTTCAGGTACCGGAGAAATCTGTTTTGGGCCGTGCACGAAACGGTAATCTATTCCTATGAAATCAACCTCATCGTTGTGGAAACCCTTTTGCCGATGGTGACGGACTGCGGGCTTTCGCTCGAAGCCGTTAGCGGGAGCTGATTTTTATGCCCTATGCCTGGAAAATAACACTCAACAGCGTGGACATATCGGACCAGGTATCCAGGTTTTCGATTGCCTGTTCGCTGGATAATTTCTGCAGGGAGATGACCCTGGACATATCCGATCCCGATCTCTACGCGGACCTGGATTTCTCGCAGATTTCCGAATCGCCTGAGATCGAGATATTCACTAAGACCGGGGAAGACTGGATCAGCCAGGGCACGTTTTTCATCGAGCGGCCGGCCCTGGCCGTAACCGTTCAATCCGACCTGCTGCAGGGTGCGTGGGGCAGGTCATTAACCGCCAGATTAGCGGAGCCCTTTGCCCCGAAGATAACAAAGGCATGGGAGGAGAAAACCACATGTTTCCATATCTGCGAGGAGATGTGCGGCCTGGCCGGGTTTGAATGGGACCCGGCCTACAGCGACATAGACGATTTTATTATTTTTCCGTACACCTACGAGGCCGAGGGGCTCTATCCGATCGACGTAATCAGCGAGCTTGCGGACCTGGCAGGCGCCCTGGTCACGACAGACCGCGCCGGGCATCTCTGCATAAAACAAATCGATTACTCTCCGGCCGAGGCGGATATGACGATCACGGACGACGATATTCGGGCAATCACCGAGAGCCCGGAATGGCCCACGTTTGCCAACCGGGTCAGGATCACCCCCACTGGTGAGCTCGCGAGCTATTCCGTTGCGCTCTTCATTCCGGATCCATGCCTCAAGGCGGACGGCTCGTCACGGGCGAAGTTATACGCCCAGGTGAGAGATCCCGACGGCGAGCCGGTCAACGGCCTTGCGGTGAACTGGGAGACGGACGGCGCGAGCGCGGCCCTGGAGCGGGCAACCTCGAATACCCAGGAGATCAGTATCCGCAGGGAGCCGCAGAGGGCGGATAATTTTTATAGCGTGACGGTGGATTTTCCGCCGAGCGCGGTCGACGGGGTGTATGCCTATTCGGATACGGCCCGGCGGAATAATTTCGCGGCGGCCGGCTACGAGATAAACGGCAATATCATCACCCTGACCGGCAAGCTCGCTTACTGCGATCAATCGGTGCTTATCGACTATAGGGCCGGGGGGATGGCGGTTAATTATCTCCAGGCCGGCGACGAGGCCGAGGACGTGAGCGTAACCGCGAAGGTGGAAGGGCAGGAGGAATCGGGCACCGTATATATCGATAATCCCTGTGAGTGCCCGCCCATGATTCGCCTGACAGCGGCGCCCACGTCCATCAACCCCGGGGGAAGGTCGAGCCTGATCGTATACGGCGAGGAGAGCGGGCCGATCACAACGGGCAGGATGGTGTTCATGGCCGAGGTGAGCGCCACGAAACGCGGGACATTGTCCTGGACCACCGCCAGGCTGGGCACGGTGGGCGTGGCCAACGAGCAGGCGTCGGCGATCAACGAGATAGCGGGGGTCACCCAGTGCGAGATATCCATGTTTCCGGCGAGCGTCGCGAGCGTGTATGTCGCGGACGAGGACGGCAACCCAACAGGAGGAAATTTATATTCCTCTCATAACGGCAAGGTAATCGACCTGAACGGCATCGTGGCCACCGCAACGGAGCTGCTGGTGAATTACACCGCCCGGGGCGCCGCCCTGGCCCATTTTACCGGCGCGGTGCTGGGCACGGCGACCATCAATGCCTGGATGCTCACGAACAGGGAGGAGGGGGCCGAGGCCGGCGCGAGCGTGAGGATTGTGGATAATACCGAGATCACGGACGATTATCCGAGCGACTGGAACCCCGGCGAAGGAGACGGGGGGTACGGCGGAGCGGGCGGGGATTATGACGAGGAGGATGACGAAGACTACGATCCGACGGACATGGGAGAGCCGACATCCGACTTTAACTGGTGCGTGCCGGATCATGTGTCCGGCGATCCAACTGACGAGGCCCTGGCCGCGAGGTTTGCAACGGCCCTGGAGCATGACTGTACTTGCGAAGAGGTATGCGATGCGGAGTTTGACATATACGGCACGATACAGAGCTATAACGGTGCCAGCGGGCGGGATATATCCGAGATCGTAACCGAGGATTATGAACTGGAGGAGGGCAGCCCGGCATACTGGGAGAAATACGCGGAGCTGAAAGACGAGGCGATTGCGCAGTGTAATAATCAATGTGAGAGCTCGGCACTGGCTTGGTCGGAGGACAATCCGGAGACCATCGATCGAAATGATCAGGTTGCCGTATCCGTCACCGGCGGGGTTGGACCGTATAACTGGAGTGTTCAGGGAACTGGTTTTTCCCTGGGAACTTCTGAAACAGAGGACGGGGTTAACTTACTGAACTCCGATGCCTCCGCCTGCGGCCCTGCAACGATAAAGGTGACCGATGCCTGCGGGACTACGGTAACCGGATATGTGAGATGTACAGTGGGCCAATGGAACAGTTGCTACAGGCACCATTTTACATGTAGTCGTGAATATTATCACGAAGAATATAAAGGTAAATATTGGGTTTTCTGGAGATGTTGTACAGACTATGCTGTCGAGTGGCCTTCGTGTAAAACTGGCGAATGTGAGGATTTTTCAATAACAAAATGTTGTGAGCCGACAATCAGTGAATTACAAATCTATAAGTGGATATGCTGATAATGAAAAACGTCTCTGAATTACAGGCTTTTTCCTATGGTCAAATAGTGTCTGCCGTCCAGATATTCAAGATAATGAAGAAACATGGGCTGGACAAAGACGATCTGGTATTAATCAAAAAATCTATGGAAAAACAGATGATATCAAGTGGCCCAAAACGAAAGAATAGGCCCTGACGTGAGAAAACCGCTCTTCAGGAAGAAGAGGTAAATTAATGGAGGGAAGACAATGGCTCTACCTAACACATACTGGCTATTCAACAACACGGTCAACGACGGCGCGAACACGGGCAACGCCACGGGCGGGGCCGGGGATGCGTCATCCAACTGGGTGGTGATTGACCTGACAAACGATGCGATACTGTTTCTGGACGATCAGCAGACGGACGGGGACGATCACGCCGGGACAAAGTATCCGGTGATCATCCCGGACGCCGGGGATCTCGAAGCCCCCAAGACGTTCGTGGATGACAACGCCGCAGAAATATTCGACCAGGTGCCCCTGGCGGGCACCACGGCCGGCGAGCAGAGCGGCGGGGATACAAGGTATGTTTTTGCTATTTATTTCGACGGCGCCACCGCCGGGATTCCGACCCTGGAGGCATGGGACGACGACACGCACGCCACCGCGGACGACGATTTCTTGGGCGGAGGAACCCCTGCGAATTCGACCCTGCTGGCGGTTGCGACCACAAACGGAGCTCCGGGATCTGCCACGTGGGCGGGCACACCGCTTTCCGGCACGGACAGCCGGATCGAGCTGGACACCGGGGCCCTTGGAGCGGCAAAAAACCTGTATTTCAACATCAAGCAGGTTATCCCGAGCACCTTTACGCCGCAGTCGGACAGCGCCATCGTCCTGACGCTCAGGTTCCTGTACTCATGATCCCTACTATTCCCAAGCACAAAAGGGCCTGGCGGATTCGGGTGACGTTTGCGGGCAAGCTGCCGCCAAAAGAATATATGACGCGCGATATCCGGCATAATGATCCGGGCTGGGCCAGCGAGATTTTCAACCGTCCTATCGAGATGCTGGAGTTTTTTATGCCCACCGGGCACCGGCTCGTCATGTCCGGCATGGAGCAGTATAACTTCTTCGTTGAGGCGGTGCAATCCACCAGGACACGGGGCAAGGCGCGGATAAAGGCCTTCTGGTTTTGCGGCAAGCTGCCGGGCAAAGATGTCGTGGAGATGTGGCGCGTGGGAGACGGCAAGGTTATCCGCGACCGCAAGCCCTTGGGCCGGGAAT
>Ga0307432_1002075_pt1 | contig 11226 bp, 9 predicted proteins | sample SalMarWE160150MG_FD_202158 | JGI IMG/M metagenome (GOLD analysis project Ga0307432, IMG submission 202158) | Salt marsh sediment microbial communities from the Plum Island Ecosystem LTER, Massachusetts, United States - WE1603-150 | ecosystem: Environmental > Aquatic > Marine > Intertidal zone >...
GGCAGCCACGGGCATGAGCAACAAAGAGATTGCTCGCAATCTGGATCTCAGCCTGCGCACAGTGAAAGGTTACCTGACAGATATTTTTTCGAAGTTAGGGGTAGCCTCCCGAACGGAAGCGGTCATTGTCAGCCTTCGGGCTGGTCTTCTCACTCTTGATGATCTTGAGTAAGAGTAGTTTCTATAACTACCATGATAAAACGCATTACGAAGCAAAGCTTTCTTCTACATAACCCTCATTTTTGGGTTCTCTTCCTTATGACGGTAGCTCTTGCTGTCTTATACTGTGCCTGGCCGTGGCGCGGTTATGCTCCTTGGCTCAGTAATTTTGCTTTGTTTGAGCTGAGGTATGACATGGTTGGTAGCCTTTTCATGATACCACTCACCTATGCTATTCTCACTTTCTGGTGGCGGGGTGCCCTTATTATCTGGTCATTATCATTTGTAGCCATGCTCATGCGAATGGCTCAATTGTCAGACGACTTCGGGTTTTGGCTACGTAATATGTCTCTTTTATTACTTATTTTATCGCTTATACTCATAACTAGTTTGGTGCTGAAGTGGCGTCACAATGAAAGAAAAACCAGGGCAGAGCGGGAATTGGAACGCCAGGTCTACATGTCACAGGTCTTCAAGTGCCAAGAAGACGAGCGACAGCAGATCGCCCAGGAAATCCATGATGGTAGCATACAAACATTATTGGCCGTAGCCAATCGTGCTCAAACTCTGGTACATGCTGACCACAATAATAAAGTGCGTCAGGTAAGACAAAACGCGAAGTGGGTTAGGGATACGATTCTTAATGTATCTGAAGATTTACGAAGGCTAAGCCTTCACTTGAGACCCAGTGTCTTGGATACTATGGGGCTTGTGTCAGCATTAATATGGCAGGTTGACCATTTTAATGAGGGCAGCGATACACATGCCCAAATTTCTATAAGTGATGCCGAGCGGAAGCTTCCTCCTGAAATTGCGACCGCCGTATTTCGGATAGTTCAGGAGGCTTTGAGTAACGTTAGACGCCATTCAAAGGCAACTGTGGCTACGATTACTCTGAAATTTCTTCCCCAATCCATTGAATTAACGGTACAGGACGATGGCGTGGGTTTTTCCTTGCCAACGATTGGTAGCCTTGCCAGCCGGGGTAAGTTCGGACTAATCGGAATGGAACAGAGAACCAAGTCTCTTAATGGCACTTTTCGTATCCATTCCCAGCCTGATAAGGGAACACTGCTTAAAATCAAATTCCGTTGCTAGTCTTGTGCCGGATCATTTTGACATTATAAGGTGGTAACGGAAACACAAGAAGTAAAGATGACGGTTACCCTTTTATCTGCAAGTCTTCAGGCAGATTGCTGTGATTGATACAGTCACTCAAGATCCCATAAGTGGCGCCCAGGTATATGCGGATAATGTCGCGATATATGACCAGCAAGAGCGCGATAATTGCTACTACGATTGATGCTACGGTCATCTCTCTTCTTGCTCAAGTAGGTTGCGATTTGTTGGCTCACCTACTGAAAACCTAGCTCACAGCTCATTATATCTTAACTAATCCCAGCAATCTAGCCTCATAAAGTTCTTTTTTCGTTGCCCGCTTAACAGTTCATCGGAATGTGGGATTAGGTTAGAACCCAAGGTTTACAGATATCGCTGTTCTTCTGTTCAGGCATCTCAGAAACAGAGACAAGTCTGCCGGCTGTCTTCTATACTGGAACGTGGGTGTCTCCCAAAAGCGTGGTCAGTTAACTGTTCAGTCGGAAGGATGTTCCTTCACTGGACTAGTGAAAATATAGCTCGGCTTACTCAAGCTTTTCGGCTGACAGAGTTCCCTGAAAGCGGATAGCCCCCCATTACTGAGGTGCTATCCACTACAATCTGCGTACTTCGGCACCGGGAGAGATACTGAACATCTGACTGAATGACTAAACGAACGAATAAAATGAACGATAGACTGACCGCCTGTTTGGCCACCAGGGCTCAGCAGACTCCGACTGAACACCGTACTTGGTCTAGCTCCCCGACACTGGCTATGATCGATTCCTGGTCGTATTGACATTCCCTTTCGTGGGCACTACAATATTAGCAGAGAGCAAGATGCCATATGTGAGGGCGAAGCGCAGAGGTCAAAAGGTATACTACTACCTCGTGGAAAGCAAACGCGAGGGAAACAAGGTAAGACAGCGAATTATCCGTTACCTCGGCACTAAGCCACCGACGGAAGAGGAGCTAGAAAATATACTTAAGGAGGTTAACCGATGAAAAGAATAAGTCAACCACCGGCGAGGAAAAGAATGAAAGTAGAGGAACTAATAGGCGCGAACACTCTACGACATCTGGTAATACACAATAAGCTAGGCAATGAAAAAGACCTCTTGCTTCGTCACCCAAATTTCGTAGCTAAATCAAAAGACCCTAGCTTTGAGCCACCACCTCTTGCGTGTGAAGCAAGCGCTCTAACCAACTGAGCTAACCGCCCGATAAACATACCTATTTTAGCCCCGATATTCGGCTTTGTAAAGGTTGGCTTTGGCTCTGCCATATTCCATTGAGCTTGTCGGTTCTGGGTGCTATAATAGGGCACTTATGATTCCAGAGATAGCGGGTTAGCCATGGTTGATTTGGATGACCTCCTGATTTACCGACAGCTTGATGCCTCGGGGATGCTTGACCACCTTCATCAGTTTCCCGAGCAATGCCAGTTGGCCTGGGAAAAGGCCTTGAAGTTTGACCTGCCGCCGGAATACAGCCCGGTGGACAAGGTTGTTATCCTGGGGATGGGCGGTTCGGCTATTGGCGGTGACATAGCCCGCCGCTTGGCCATGGCGGAAAGCAGGGTGCCGGTCTGGGTGCACCGGGACTACGGCTTGCCCCTATTTGTTGACAAGAACACCCTGGTAATTGTCTCAAGTTATTCGGGAAATACCGAGGAGACTCTATCCGCCTTCACCGCATCACTCCAGACCCCGGCCAAAAAGCTGGCCATCACCGCCGGCGGCAGGCTGAAACAGCTGGCGGAAAAAGAGGGTGTCCCTGTCTTTAGCATAGATTACCAGGCGCCTCCCCGCGCCGCCTTTCCCCACAGCTTTGTCCCCCTGGTGGGCATCTTTCAGAAGCTGGGCCTGCTCGGTGACAAGTCAGCCGATATGCAGCAGGCGCTAAAGATTTTAAAACAACTGTCCCAGGACCTGGCGGAAACCAGGTCTATCGCCGATAACCCGGCCAAGCAGCTGGCGGCCAGGATGAAGGGGCGACTGCCGGTAATCTATAGTGGTGAGATACTTTCGGAGGTGGGGCGGCGTTGGAAAAACCAGCTTAACGAGAACAGCAAGGCCTGGGCCTTCTTTGAGGTTTTCCCCGAGCTAAATCATAATGCCGTGATGGGCTATGATTTCCCCGTTGAGGTAAAGGAGAGGGTATTTGTGGTTCTGCTGCATTCCGCTCTTTTAAGCCCCCGGGGCCAGCTCCACTGTGAGGCCGCGGCTAAACTGCTGGACGGGTCGGCAATCGGCCATGAGGTGGTGGAGGTGGCGGGGACAACAGCCCTGCCGCAGATGATGAGCCTGGTTCTTTTTGGGGATTACGTCAGCTTTTACCTGGCGATGTTGAACGAAACCGACCCCACGCCGCTAGCCGCTGTGGATTTTGTTAAGAGCTACCTGGCCCGGTTTAACTCTACCAGCAGTTGACATAAAAAGGCCAAAACGTTGGACCCGTATATTTATCAGAGCGGCGAGCTGAGCTTCAACCTGCGTTTGAAGAAAGTGGCCGGTAAGTGGTCTTCCTATCTGGTTGACTTTCCTTCGGCTTTTCACAACGGCCACTGGGAAAACAGCATCGTTAGAGGCGAGTACTTTCAACCGCAGGGGCAGGGCTCCGTACCGCTGGTTATCCTGCTTCACGGCATGGGAGACCACAGCGTAATTCCCTGCAAGCTACTGGCTAAATCTCTAGCCAGTAACGGCACCGCCTGCCTGGTTCTATACCTCTTCTTACACTCAAGCCGCCTGACGGAAGACATGAAAGGGCGGTATCCCGTCTTTAACTCTGAGGAATGGTTCCAGATATACCAGACTTCGGTGATTGAAGTGCGCCAGGTGATTGATTGGGCGGGTGGACGGGCGGAGATAGATGGGGGGAAGATAGCGGTGGTGGGGATAAGCTTTGGGGGGTTTATATCGGCCATAGCTATGGGGATAGACCAGCGCGTTGGCGCCGGCGTGTTTATCGTATCGGCTGGTAACAGCGAAAAGATTAACCATATGAGCCAGATCAGTACCATCATCAAGGATTACCGGCGCACCGAGGCGGAATACCAGAGCATTCAGCAGTCTTATAAGCAATACCTTGCCGAAGTGGCCGAAAAGGGGGTTGAATACGTCACCCCCGCCCGGAAGGGTTTCCTCATCGACCCGATGACCTATGCCCATAGACTGCGCAGACGCCCCCTGTTAATGATTAACGCCCGCTGGGACGAGGCTATTTCCGCCGACGCCGCCCTCGATTTCTGGAGGGCATGCGGCCGGCCGGATATAATGTGGCTCCCGGCTACCCACGCTACCATCTGGTTGTGGTATCCTCTTATCAGCCGGAAAATCGCCGGTTTTTTCAAGGCGAGTTTTAATCAAGAAGATACACCCAAAACATTAAGAGGAGGAGGTGAGCGGTAATGCCCAGACTGGTAATGAGGAGGGCAAAGCAAAAGGTGGGGCTTGCTCCCGGGACCCTTGTCTATGTGGGGGATAAGAAGATTGAAAAGGTAAGGATTAGAATTATCGACTACGACGAAACGCAACTTACAGAGAAGGAAGTAAAAAAAGTTGAGGAATGTTTTCCCTTTAAGGAAAAGCCTACTATCAGCTGGATAAACATAGACGGTCTCCACGACGTGGAGGTGGTGGAAAAAATAGGGAAAAAATTCGGCCTGCATCCTCTTATAATGGAGGATATTGTTCATGCCGTACAGCGTCCCAAATTAGAGGACTTCGGGGATCACATCTTTATCGTTTTGAAGATGCTTTACTATAACAAGGAGAAGGGTGAGTTAGAATCGGAGCAGGTCAGCCTGATATTCGGCGAAAATTTCGTTATTTCCTTCCAGGAGCGCGCGGGCGATATTTTCGAGCCCTTGAGAGAGAGAATTAGAAACAGCAAGGGTCGGGTGAGGAAGGCGGGGGCCGATTATCTTGCCTACGCCTTACTTGACAGCATCGTTGATAACTATTTCGTGATTCTGGAGCAGCTTGGGGAAAAGATAGAGGAGACCGAACAGGAGCTGGCCACGGATCCGGATATAGCCACATTACAGACTATCCGCGCCTTCAAGAAAGAGATGATATTTTTGCGGAAGTCTATCTGGCCGCTGCGGGAGGTGGTCAATTCACTGGAGAGGGGTGAATCGTCGCTTATTCACGAATCGACGGGCATATATCTCCGGGACGTTTATGACCACACCATCCAGATTATTGATACCGTGGAGAGTTACCGGGACATGCTTTCCGGTATGCTTGATGTTTATCTTTCCATCATCAGCAACAAGATGAACGAAGTGATGAAGGTGCTGACCATCTTCGCCGCCATATTTATACCGCTTACCTTTGTCGCCGGCATTTACGGCATGAATTTTAGCTTTATGCCGGAGCTGGGGTGGCAGTGGGGTTACTTTGCCGCTTTACTGGTGATGGCAGTTGTCGCCGTCGTCTTAATAGCCTATTTCAAGAGAAAGCGGTGGCTCTAAACGCCTGCGCGGCGTTACTGCTTACAGCTTTACCACTTTGACAGAGTAAACGTCGTCTAGGGCCAGCATCTTCTGGCGCTGTTTTTCGGGCAGGGGTTCGTCCAGGGCCAGTATCATAAGGGCCTGCCCCCGCGGCTTGAGGCGGCTCAAGTGCATGAAGCTGATGTTTATATCGGCTTCCCCGGTTATTTGGCCGGAGGAGCCGATGAGGCCGGGGCGGTCGAGGTGGTCGCAGAACAGGAAGTAGCCGCCGGTAGGGACAATATCAATCCAGTAGTTATCGACCCGGACGATGTGTACTTGCCCGCGCATTACCGTTCCGGCGACGGTGGTGACCCCCTTGCTGGTGGTGGCTTCTACCGTAATCAGGCTGGCATAGTTCTCACTCTCAGCCTCTTCCTGCTCTACCACCGCCAGGCCGCGCTTTTTAGCTACGATATCGGCGTTGACCAGGTTAACGCGTTCTTCGCTTACCTGCTCCAGCAGTCCGCCCAGGGCGGCGGCTTTGAGGGCCTTGGTATCATATTCGGCAATATCGCCGTTATATTTGATCTGGATGGCGCTCACCTGCCCCTCAACCAGCTGGCTGACCAGCTTGCCCACGGCGGCGGCTACGTTGATAAAAGGCGCCAGCGCCGAAAGCATCTCCGCCGGGATGAAGGGGGCGTTGACCGCGTATTTGGCCGGGTGTCCCTTAAAGACATCGACAATCTGCTCGGCGACGTCCCGGGCGGCCATGACCTGAGCTTCGGTGGTGGAGGCGCCCAGGTGGGGGGTAACAATGATATTATCGCTTTCGAAAAGGACGCTTTCCGTGGTGGGTTCGGTGGGGAATACGTCTATGGCGGCGCCGGCTACCCGTTTTTCTTTGACCGCCCTGGCCAGAGCTTCTTCGTCGATGAGGGCGCCGCGGGCGCAGTTGATGATTCTGACGGTGGGTTTAACCATGGCCAGCTCTTTCTCGCCAATCATTGCCTTGGTTTTGGCGGTTAATGGGGCGTGCAGGGTGATGAAATCGGCTTCTTTGAATAGCTGTTTTATCGGCACCAGCTCTACCTGCAGGTTGCGGGCGTGTTCCTCCGAGATAAAGGGGTCGTTGGCGATTAGCTTCATTTCCAGGCCCCGGGCGCGCCGGGCTACCTCTGAGCCGACATTGCCCAGACCGAGAATGCCCAGTGTCTTGTTTCTCACCTCGGTGCCCATGAAGTCGCTGCGTTTCCAGGCGCCGGATTTGAGCGAGGCGTTGGCCTGGGGGATATGGCGGGCCAGGGCTAGGAGGAGGGCAATAGTGTGTTCGGCGGCGGAGATGGTGTTGCCGGTGGGGGCGTTAACCACCACGATGCCCCGCCGGGTGGCTTCTTCAATATCAACGTTGTCCACGCCGACACCCGCCCGCCCGATAATCTGCAGCTTTTTGCCGGCGGCTATTACCTCGGCGGTGACCTTGGTCTGGCTGCGCACCATCAGGGCTTCATAGTCGCCGATTATGGATATTAATTCTTCGGTTTTTAGCCCGGTTTTAACATCAACTTTAGCGTGCTGGTGTAGAATTTCTATCCCTTTTTCGGAGATGGGGTCGGCGATTAGGACCTTCATGTTTAGTTACTCCTTAAAACCCGCCTGGGGCAGTACCTTCTTTATGGCGGCTATTACCTCTTTAACGTCGTCCTCGGTGGCCCAGCCCAGGTGACCGATGCGGAATATATGCCCGTCCAGTTTCTGCTGGCCGCCGGCCAGTACTACATCGTGCTCCTCCCGCAGAATCTTGAGCATCTTCTTGGTATCCAGCCCGCCCGAGCCGGCGACGGAGGTAACGGTGTTGGAGGCATGGCTTTCTTCGGCAAAGGGGGACAGCCCCAGCGATTTTATGCCCTCCCGGGCGGTTTTGCCCATCCGGGCGTGGCGGGCGAAGACATTGGCCATACCCTCTTTAAGTATCATATCCAGTGCCACCTCCAGGGCGAAAAATACCGAGACGACCGGCGTCCAGGGTGTTTGCCCCTTTTCCAGGTAGCTCCTGGCCTTGGCAAAGTCCCAGTAAAAGCGGGGCATTTTGGCTTTCTGGTTGGCCTGCCACCCCTCCTGGCTGACGCTGACCATAGCCAGCCCGGGGGGAACCATCCACCCCTTCTGGGAACCGGTGACAGTAACATCGCAGTGCCACTTATCTACCGGCAGGTCAATTGAACCCAGGCTGCTGATGGCATCGACCACCAGCAGTTTACCGGCTTCCTTGACTACCGAGCTTATAGAGCCTAGGTCGTTGGTGACGCCGGTGGAGGTTTCGTTGTGGGTGACCAGCACCGTTTTTATGGCCGGGTCGCTTTTAAGCGCTTTGCGCACGGCGTCGGGGTCGGCGGCTTTGCCCCATTCGAAGTTGAGGGGGATTATCTCGGCGCCGAATTCTTTGGAAATAGCGGCGAAGCGGTCGCCAAAGACGCCGATGGATACCGAAAGCACCTTATCCCCGGGGGACATGGTGTTTACCGCCGCTGCCTCCAGGCCCCCGGTGCCAGAACCGGAGAGCAGAAAAACATCATTCTTGGTCTGGAATAGCTGCTTTAGTTTTTCGGTGACGTTGTTTAGTGTCTGGGCGAACTCCGGCCCGCGGTGATTTATCATCTGGAGGCCCATTGCCTGCAGCACTTCCTCGGGGCAGGGGGTAGGTCCTGGAACGCGTAGCTGTTTCATTTTTCTCCTCTGTGGCCTGGTATTGTGTAATATTAAATATTAGCACGTAGGCTGGGAATAAATCAATTTCACCGCCCTACAGTATTGACATAATGTTAGCGACTGCAAGTCCTCTTCAAGAATACACTCCGCCTTATTGCCAAACCGGAGTTGTGAAGATAATCTTGTTATTCTTTGATGCCCGCCAGATTCTTGGCCAGCTTTTTCTTTGACTCAATATCGGCGTTCCGCAGAATGGTCATCCGGTGGGTCTCCGGTGAGCCGGCGCCGTGAATGTTGGAGACAATGTCTCTACTTTCAAAGGCCAGTTTTTCGATGAGCCGGAAGATACGCACCCGGTCCTCTGTGGATACGCCGTCAACTCCTTTGAGGTATTTGGTCAGCAGGGGACCGATATCCGGGTTGGCGAAGTCCTTGTCCGAGGGCAGGTCGGTGGTCATGCCGCCGGCAATCTCTATCATAAGACGGATTACCTCGGCCAGCTCCTTGCCTTCATATAGCTTGGAGGTATTGGATAGCACCGGGTCGACGGTGTAAATGCCGGAGGGGGTCTCGGTTGACTCCACCGAGGCGGCGATGGAACAGCCGTAGATGGCCTCGGTTACTTTTAGCATCTCGGCTAACTTGTTCCGTATGTGGGATATCTTGGGCAGGCCGTTGTAGTCGGCGGCGGTGGCAGCAGCGCCGACGAGCACATCACCAACACCGCACTTACAGCCGCCGTGGGAGTGGCGGTGGTAGTTGCCGAAGTTCCGCACCATGTTGCCGGCATACTCGTGTTCCCCACACAGGAAGACGTGCTTCCAGGGAATGAAGACATCTTTGAAGAGGATCATGGGCGAGAACTTGCTGAACTTGGCGTTGCCTAGGTCGCAGCCCTGGAGGGGTTGGGCTTCCATTGTGCCCCGTCCGTAGACATGGATGAGGCCTTCGGCGTCATTGGGAACGGCAAAGCAGACGGCATAGTCCTTATCCGCCTCGCGCATTTCACGGGTGGGCACAATCAGCCCCCAGTGCGCGCACATGGAGCCGGTCTGGTGTATTTTAGCGCCCCTGACCGTGATACCGTCCTTGTTCCGGTCGACCACGTGCAGGTACATGTCCGGGTCTTTCTGTTCCGAGGGTCGCTGTGACCTGTCTCCTTTAACGTCGGTGACCCCGCTGAAGATCACAAGGTCGTCCTTCTGGACGAACTTAACGAACTCCTGCAGCCGGGGCCAGTACTCCGTGCCGTGTTTCTGGTCGCAGTTATAGGATTCTATGCCGATGGCGTTTATAGCGTCCATGCCGGTACAGCGCATGTAGCAACCGCCAGTCCTCTGGGACAGGAATTTAAGCATTCTTACCTTGGTTAACAGGTCGTCCGGGCTTGTATAAAAGGCGACGAAGCGGCTGACCTCTTCGCCGGTAAGGTTAGATTTGGTTACCAGGAACTTTTTACCCTCCGGGTCGTTTTCCATCTCGTAGGTCAGGGCCACCGCGGCGGCCATGTGCTTTATCAGCGGGTGCTGATAAGCTTTTTCTACCTTTTCTCCTAAAATATAGGTGGTGGGGTGAAGGTCTTTTAGCGATTCATAGTATTGCTCAGCTGTTTTAAGCGCCATTACTCTTTTCTATCCTCCTTGAAACAAGTCAGGTTAAACCAGAATCAGACCTGATAAGTTTAGCATGTAGCCAGACCGGTTGTAAAATTTTGGGAAAGGGAGATTTGAGTTTGCCAGTTTGACTTAACCCCTGGTAATTGTGTAATATTGCAGTTGCCGTTATGAAGCTGTACGAGTTTGAAGGCAACGATTTGCTCCGCCGTGAGGGCATACCTGTCCTTGATTACATCCTGGCAGCTACTCCTGAGAAAGCGCGGGCAGGGGCGGAGGCACTGGGGCTGCCGGTGGTGGTGAAGGCCCAGGTGCTGACCGGGGGGCGCTGGCTGGCGGGAGGAGTACAGACTGCCCATTCCCTGGATGAGGTAGAGGAGGCTAGCCGCCGCATACTGGGTTTGTCAATCAGGGGCTGGCCGGTGCCGCAGGTAATGATTGCTCCCAGGGTGGAGAGAGTCCGGGAGTTCTATCTGGCGGTCACTGTAGATGAATATCATGGCACCCCGGTGGCTATTATCAGCCCGGCTGGCGGTGTTTCGGTTGACTTGTTAGCTAGGGAGCGCCCTGAGGAAGTCGTTTCCCGCTACATTTCTATTAACCAGGGGCTCCTTCCCTCCGAGGCTAGGCTAATGTGCCGGGGGGTGGGTTTACAGGGGGCTGAGATGGCCCGGGTGGCTAATATGCTCTGTGCACTGTACAACGTTTTTCGTAAGTATGACGCACTGGTTGCCGAAATCAACCCGCTGGCTCTGACCGCAAGGGGTGATTATCTGGCTCTGGATGCTAAAATTGAAATTGACGACGATAGTCTCTACCGCCACCCTGAACTCACTTTGAGTCTGGATGGCCGCATTCCTAACCCCCTGGAGCGGAGGGGTCGCGAGATTGGGGTTAGCTATATTGAGCTTGACGGGGATATAGCCATCATCGCCAGTGGTGCCGGTCTGGGTATGGCCAGTATGGATATCGTCAGCCGCCGGCTGCGCCCGGCCAACTTTCTGGAAACGGGCGGAGCTATTACTGCTGAACTCCTCTACAATGTTATGGACCTGGTTTTGCAAAAGGAAGGAATAAAGGCGGTGTTTATCAATGTCTACGGGGGAATTAACCCCATCCACGAAGGCGCCGAGGGGGTTGTCAAATATATGAAGGAGCACCAGGTTAAAATACCGGTGGTGGCTAAAGCCCTGGGTAATCATC
>Ga0307432_1002087_pt1 | contig 11190 bp, 10 predicted proteins | sample SalMarWE160150MG_FD_202158 | JGI IMG/M metagenome (GOLD analysis project Ga0307432, IMG submission 202158) | Salt marsh sediment microbial communities from the Plum Island Ecosystem LTER, Massachusetts, United States - WE1603-150 | ecosystem: Environmental > Aquatic > Marine > Intertidal zone >...
CGTGGTATTGAGCAACATATCCGAAACATAAATACCAATCAGGATACCTACTGCAGTCGGGAAAGCACCTCCTAATCCCGCTTTCCATAACTGGAATATTTTCTTACCCACCTCAGTTTGTAAAAACGAAATGTGGACAAATATCATACCGCTATCCTTGGGGAAATTTATCAAGTCTTCAAGTTCACGTTCAAGGAATGGTTCCCACCTTATACAGGACAAAGACTCTAAATGAAGAAGGTCCATTATGTTCGGATTTACATCTTGACTAAAACTCAATTTGTCCTCCAACCACTTCGACCACGAATTACCCGCTTCTTGCTGAGGTTCATTGGTTGGGGGGAATGGTTTTGGACGAATAAAAAATATAGTTGCTAGTACCCCCAATATCTTCATCTGATTGATGTTTAATTTAGGGATAGCGTCACAAGCTATTTGACTGGTCAAAGAGAATAGACTATCTGACTCCTTGGTTAATCTATCAGCAACTAATCTCGCAAGAAACTCGTGTTTTTGTTCGTCTTTAGTCTGTGCACTTGAAATTACAGCTTTCTGTAATAAGATAGAGAAATCAGGTTGACTAAGAGACTTGTCAATAATCTTCTTATTTTGCTTATTCTGCTCTTCAAGGATTTTCACTCTTTGAGCTAGCTTTTCTATGAAATCTAGAGTGTTCTGTTGAGCTTGTTCCTTTGCTTTTGCTAGGTGTCCTTTGAAGCGTTCAGCTAACCACTTCGCACTTAAACTCAGAGCTTTCTCAGCAAATTTACCAGCTGCTCCACCAATAGCTGCTACTAAAGCAATTGAAACTGGGTCTACCATTACTATTACTCCAATACTTATTCAAAACATTTGTTAGTTTATTATACAACAATATACTGACGTAAACTAAAATACTTGACATACAAGGCATACTTGTAATACAATATAGCTATGAAACAGAGTAAGAGCAAACCCAACGTATCAATAAGGATTGACCCTGAGATATTGCACCGAGCAAGGGTATCTGCTGTTACCGCTAAGAAGACGCTAGGGGAATGGTTAGCAGAAGCGATTAAAGAAAAAATCCAGAAAGGAAAGTTGTGAGGGAAAAACTATGAAAGAGAAATCATTAAGACAATTAGCTAGAGAGTTGGGGGTTTCAGCAAGCTATCTATCTCAGGTGAAGAATGGTAAGAAGAAGATAAGCAAGAACTTGTTAAGCAAGATTGATAGCAAAGTGTTAACCAATTTGGTTAACACCCATGAAGTTGATTTTGGTGCTTATGTAGCTTATAATCCTATCTGTGCCGAGGTAGCTCAGTCGGTAGAGCAGCGGACTGAAAATCCGCGTGTCCCCAGTTCGATTCTGGGCCTCGGCACCATAATAGGGCGGAAGTAGTCCAGCGGTAGAGTGCTTACTGAGAAGAGGAGGCGGGTTCAAGTCCTGTCTTCTGCTCGTGCCGAAGTGGCGGAATAGGTAGACGCGACAGTCTCAAAAACTGTTGGGGGGCGACCTCCATGTCGGTTCGAGCCCGACCTTCGGCACCAAAAAGGCTATAATTTAGGGGATAGATTGCCGAGTTGTGTAGTGGTAGCACGGGGGACTTTGGATCCTCTAGCCCTGGTTCGAATCCAGGCTCGGCAGCCATTTTGGTAATAATGTCACCTTAACTCAGTTAGCGGTTGGCGGCCCTAACCACCAAGATTCTGAATCTCTTGCTTGACTGTCGCCACCAGCCCCGGGTCTTGGGTAAGAAACGTAACTTTCTGGAAGTCGGCGATAGCTAAGTCGAATTTCTTTTTATCTTTGTAGACCAGGGCTCGCGTGTAGTGGGCGGAGGCGGAATTAGGCTCTAATTCAATGGTTTTGGTCAAATCAGCTATAGCCAAATCAAGTTCCTTCTTGTTCCGGTAGGCAATACTCCGCTCGCTGTAGGCATTGGCGTCCTTCGGTCTCATCTTTATCGTCTTATTGAAATCGTCTATAGCCAGGTCATATTCGCCTCTGGTGCGGTAGGTAATGCCCCGTCGGTAGTAGGCCACCGCCATATCGGGGTTAAGCCCGATAGCTTTACTAAAATCAGCCAGAGCCGGTTCATAGTCTTTTTTAGTAAGGTGGGCAATACCACGGGCATAGTAGGCTACATCCATATCGGGGTTAAGCTCGATAGCTTTACTAAGATTGTCAATAGCTGGTTCATATTTATGTCCCAGATAGTAGATAAGACCCCGGTCGTAATAGGCCTCAGTCATTTCTGGATTTAATTCAATGGTACGGCTAAAATCGTCAAGGGCCAGGTCGTATTCACCCTTACTATGGTAAGCGAAGCCACGGTGGTAGTAGGCCTCGGCACAATCGGGGTCAAGTTCAATGGCGGTGGTAAGGTCACTAATAGCTGGTTCATATTCTTCTCGATTACGGTAGGTGATACCTCGCTGGCAGTAAGCCTCCGCATTTTTCGGGTCGATGTCGATGGCTTTACTAAAGTCGTCAATAGCCAGTTCATATTGTTCTTTACCCTGGTAGGCAATGCCCCGGCTACAGTAAGCCTCAGCGTAGTCCGGGTTTATTTTGATTGCCCTGGTGGTATCAGCTATAGCCTTGTCAATTTCCCCCATTTTGCGGTAGGCAAGGCTGCGATAGTAATAGGTCTGGGCATCGTTGTGGGCTAATCCTATAGCTTTGTTAAAGTCACTGATGGCTAGTTGATATTCCTCTTTATCACAATAGGCAATACCCCGGTTACGGTAACCCTCAGCGTAGTGGGGATTTAGTTCGACGGCTTTGCTAAAGTCGGCAATAGCCAGTTCGTGTTGTTCTTTTCTCTGGTAGGCAAGGCTCCGGCTGTAGTAAGCCTCGGCATAATTAGGATTTATCTGGAGTGCCTTAGTAGCATCGGCTATAGCCAGGTCGTATTCCCCGGTATTGTAGTAGGTAATAGCTCGATGATAATAGGCTTCAAAGGAAGCGCTGTTTAGGCTAATGGTTCGGCTAAAGTCAATAATAGCCATTTCATATTCTCCCTGATTACGGTAGGCAATGCCCCGGTGGTAGTAAGCCTCGGCATAGGACGGGTTTAATTCAATGGCTTTACCGAAGTCGTCAATAGCCGGTTCATATTGTTCTTTTTTCAGGTAGGCAAAGCCACGGTTGTAATAGGCCTCGGCATGGTTAGGATTGGCTTCGATTGCCTTGGTGGCATCGGCTATAGCCCTGTCGTATTCCCCCTTGTGGCAGTAGGCGAGACTACGTTTATAATGGGCATCGGCAAAGCTGGGGAGTATACTTAGAATTGCCTTGGTGAATTCTGAGATGGCTTCGTCATACTTACCCTTTTCCAGTCGGGCGGTGCCAAGCTTGACGTAGTCTTTAGTTGTCATTGTCCCCCTCTAATTCTAGTGTAACCTGTAGACGAGATGTAACTTCAAATTGTTTGTGGCCAGCTATAATCTGGTTGTTTGACTTAATCTGTCCCAGTCGCATAGGCTTGCTATTTCAGATATACTATCGGGTAGTAGCTATAAAGCTCAGGTAACCAGGGTTCCGGCTCTTTTGGCTATGTTACCGTTTGAGTTTAGTCTCCGTGGGGGCGGTTTGTCAATAGTCTGCGTTCGGCAGTCCGAATCAGCCCCCGGCTACCAAAAATAAGAAGGCAAGCTGAAGGCTATCGCTTGTCTTTTTGACTGGCGTTATAGAAATGCTTAAAGAGGAAATCCATGTCAGCTCGCTCTTCCTTAACGCTTTCGCACAATCTTCTTGTATAATCCAAATAATGGTCTAAAAGGTGGATTTCCTCTTCAGGTGGCAATCTCTGGGGTAAAGACCCGTCCGGCTATCGACAAACTAAACCCAGCCGCGGAGCTTCATTGCTTCCACTACACGTTCAATAGCCTGCACGTATGCTGCTTGTCGCATGTTTATCTTGTATTCCCGGCTAGTATTTAGCACAGAATAATATGCCGCGGTCATTCTTTTATCTAATCGCTCACGGACTTCTGCTTCTTCCCAGGAGTACATATAGAAGTTCTGGACCATCTCGAAATACGAAACTGTCACACCGCCGGCGTTACATAGGAAATCAGGTATGACATGAACGCCATTACGGAATAGAATATCATCGGCTTCTGGTGTAGTTGGGCCGTTGGCTAGTTCGGCAACAATCTTGGCTTTGATATTTGAAGCATTCTTGTCGGTTATGACATTTTCTATAGCGGCTGGGATAAGTATATCAACGTCAAGCTCCAGAAGTTCCTCCATGGAGATACGCTCCATGTTTGGCAGGTTACAAACTGAGCTGGTTTCAGCCTTACATGTAAAAGCCGCCTCTGGGTCAATCCCGGCTTCACAATATACTCCGCCTTTGCTGTCACACACAGCTAATATCCTGGACCCAAATAACTCGCCGCATAACCGAGCCGCATGATATCCTGCGTTCCCGTAACCCTGCACGGCGACTGTAGCCTTGCTTAAGTCAATCCCAAGTGTCTTAGCAGCTTCACGGATAGTATACATCCCACCACGAGCCGTAGCATCACCCCGTCCCGGGGAACCGCCAACGGCCAACGGCTTGCCCGTAATAACGCCAAATTGCGGTTTCCCTGCAATCGCCGAATACTCGTCCATCATCCAGGCCATAATTTGTGGGGTGGTATAAACGTCAGGGGCAGGCACATCTTTTTCGGGTCCAATGAACTGGAATACGCCCCGCACGTATGCCCTGCTTAAACGTTCTAGTTCGCCCACTGACATTTCCTTAGGGTTGCAAATGACACCGCCTTTTGCTCCTCCTAGTGGTAAGTCAAGCAAGGCACACTTCCACGTCATCCAGGCAGCCAGTGCTCGAACAGTATCGATTGTTTCATCAGGATGGAATCTAATGCCCCCCTTTGTGATGCCTTTGGCATCGTTGTATTGGACCCTAAATCCCTGGAATATTTTGACGGAGCCATCATCCATGCGGACAGGTAACGATACGTGGAGTTCCCGCATCGGAGTCTTAATCATTGTAGTTACGTTTGGGGCTAGATTCAAAATCTCGGCACATCTGTCTATCTGTTGCTTTGCTACGTAAAACGGATTAATCTTTGCCACTTCTTTTTGCTCCTTCTAGTTGTATCTTGGATGGTTCTTCTGGTCTAACACCTTCTTTGTTGTCAGCAGGCCCTCCCGCGTGATAGCCAGATGGATAATACCACAACTAGTTTTTAATTGCGGTTCATTTTATCAAATACGGATTCTACAGTATAGTATGCCTGGAACTTTGTCAAATACCAGAGGTGTGTGGCTTATGGCTCAAATAACTGTGGACGACTTGACAAATAGTGCGCCACACTATACAATCCAGTCACTTTCTAATAGCATCTATCCGAGGGAGAATCGGAGTCGGGGATATATGGCATTAAAGCGAAGATATCGATTTCTATATTTGGCTATAGCTTGCATTGCTGGTCTTGCCGCTATATTCATAGTTGATGGCTATCTGGGTATCTATGATACTGTTTATATAACCATTGGTGAGTATGAGCAGAAAATAGAACCCGTCTGGTGGTTGTGGGAAGAGAATTCTTGGTCAAGCGGGGCAAGATGGGATGAAACGGTATCCTTCCGCTACGAGATTGAAAACCACCAGTTCTCTACCTATTCAACTCGTATTGAGGCGTCAGTATGGAAGGAGAATGAAAGGGTCATTGACCTGTTTGCCGAGGATAAATCAATAGAGCCATTTGGCAGGGTAAGAGTGGAGTGGACACTATCGAGTGAAGAGCTGGAAAGTGCTGGTTTTGGCATTGATGAATATGCCGATTACACTGTAAAGATTAATTATGGAGACGTGGAGCGAAAGATAATCGTGAACTTTTACTCTCCGGGGGTGGTGCCATACCCTGAGTCAATGCCCCCGTGGGAAAGATAGCAATGGATATGAAAATAAGAACTTACATCCTTTACGGCATCGGCATAGCGTCATGTATTGCCGGGGTAGTTTATCTAACTGCCGAATATGTGAACTATCTTTCCGAGCCGGGGAAGCTGGCTTGTCTGGTTTTAGCCGTAGGCATTTTTGCCTTTTTGGGGAGATACTTCGAGGAAATAGGCTGGTAATTTAGATGTTAATATCTTTAGGAATAATTTTATCAGTGGGTTTTGTCGGTTGGCTGGCCTGGCGGGCAGTAAGGAGAAAACAACCGATTAAAGCCCATCTGGTCATGTATGGGCTTTCTGCCCTGACTGGTATATTTACCATTGCCTTTTTCATGACTATGGATATACCAAGAATAGCCAAGGTGCTAGTGGCTATTGTCCTGGGTGCCGTTTTGATATTCGTGGCGGCTCGACAACAACGGCGAAAACAGGTAGCTCAGGACTGACCTAAGCCATAGCCCACCGGCGGTAATTACTCTTGGGTTGCCCTTCACCCCAACAATTTACCTCGCCCCTTTGGTTCTGTTCTTACCCAACCGAAGATAGATGGTATACCTGCTATGACACATTGTTGATGTTGTGTATCCTTCCCAGCTTCTGTAACGAGACCACGAGTGATATAATGTACTAGGGTGCAGTGGGAAAAAGAACTGGACTTTATTAATCAAGGGGATAGATGGCTACCAAGCAACTAATAGTAATCGTGGCTGTGATGACCATGGTTGCAGGTTGTCTATCATGCGGCTACGTTTCTAATACAGTCCCTGGCATACTTGAACCCAGCGACCAAAAGGCGACTTTGGAGGAAGCTGGTTACCTTGTAGGCTGGCCAGTGCCTACACCTACTTATCTGCCCCAAGGCTATGAGATTCGGGAGGTCTGCGTTGAGGATAAAACGGTAGTTCTTCTTATTTCTGATGAAGAGATACGGGACGAGCAGTGGAAGATGAAAATGAATATAAGTTGGCATGAACTTCCTCCGCCAGAGTTAAAGCTCCCCGGCGAGAAAGTGGAGATCAACGAAAGTGAAGGCGTCATAGTGGACAGGGGTGACCACAATGACCTCTGTTGGCACTGGTACCTTGACCCGAAAGGAGGAACGTTTGAGTTTAAACTATCAGCAATTAAAGAACTCCAGAGAGAAGAACTGGTTAAGGTTGCCGAGTCTGTTTCTTTGCCTCCGCCGCCACCGCCCGGAAAAGCACTTCTTGAAGCGGCACGTATAGCACTTGATGACTCTATTGAACTGAAAGCTGGTGAGACGAAAGTGTTGGATGTCACGCTAGAAACACTCAAACATGGTCCTGGAGAGGTTAGCTACAAAATCTTTAGAGTGGCTAGAGAGTATGGTAAAGATGAGATACCTATGCCGGAAGGGTTAGAGGTTAGTATGGAACCAACCAAGTTTATGGCATATCCAAATGCTGTGTACCATTCAGCAATTACCATAAAAACAACTCCTGAACTTGCGCCGGGCGAATACTGGCTTTCTTTCGAAGCTGAATTTGAAGGCGAATTCCGCATGACGGGATGCATTAGGGTCAATGTAGTGCCCTGAGGCTGAAAGCCTGCTTCCTGAAATTTCACAGACAAAAAGAGGGGATAAAATTAGTCGTATGAATGAGACTGAGCATAATGACGCACAGCCGTTTCTTTTGACCACAGGGAAGCCGGTAACCTCCCTGACTACTTTTTCTTCGCCGACGGAGGAGTATTGCGCTGCCTTTGCCAATCGTCGTTTTCCCTTCCTGCATTATTACACCTTCAAACAGGGAGCTATCCAGAAACGCACCTTAACCAGAGGTGAGTTCTGGGAGCTGGCTGGTTCGGCGGCAGCCCATTTCAGTGCTCTCGGAATAGCAAAAGGGGACCGGATTGTCCACTGTTTTTCGGCTAATAGCCCGTATGACTTGGTATTCCGCCTGGCATCGGTTCTGGTAGGGGCTGTCCCGGTCACTATTAATTGGCAGGTGGATGATAATGAGCGTATTGCGTACAAAGCGACGCTCACTGAAGCCAGAATCTGCATTTATGACCGGGGTTTTACCTCACGGATAGAAGAGCTCAAGGCCAGCCTGCCCGGGGTAGTTTTCTTTGAAGCCGACGAGTTAGAAAAGTCCCCGCTTCCTTTTGATGAACCCTATGCCCCCCTTGATTACAGTGATGAGCGAATCGTTGTCTTTACCTCGGGCACAACGGATAGACCCAAAGGGGTTAGTCTCTGCCACCGCAGTTATTTAACCAACAGACTTACCTATGAACAGTACTTTGGGCTTTCGGAAACGACCCCGGTAGATTTGTTTCTGGTAAATCCGTTGCACCATACCAACTCCACCGCCTTATCTGACTGGGCTCTCCGCCGCCAGGGGGCAGTATTACACTTACTAGAACGCTATACCACTCCCTGCTGGAAGGTACTGACTGAGGCTGTAGCCCATAAACGAGGCTTGTTCGTTGCCTCCTTAGTTCCCCGGCACATTGATTTTCTTGATAGCCTGGCTGAGCAGGGGAAATTACCCGTTGCCGAAGGCAAACTCAAAGAGGCTCTAAAGCAGACCGACATCCTGATTGGCTCGGCACCGGTAGGTCCCAAGACCATTGAGAGCATTCGGAGGTTTGCCGGGCGTATTCCGCATGTCCGTTTTGGGGCTACCGAGACCTGTCTTCAGGTAACCGCTATCCCGATAGCAATGCCGGAAAATGCCGTCCTGAAGGCGTTAAACGCTGGCTGGTCACACCGATATAACAACCAGGAAATGGTGGGCTATTATATTGGTCGAGAACACTTTCCTTTCACCAGGGTCAAGATAGTGAAGTCCACTAACCTGGAGAGTGCCGACTACATGCTCCCCTGCCAAGCAGGAGAACCCGGCTATCTCCTTACCCAGGGTGGCAACCTCTTTAGCTACTATGTAGGCGATGAAGAAACGACCAGGAATGTATTCCAAGAGGGCTGGTACACCGGTCTAAGGGATATTGTGTTTGCCTTGAAAAATGACGACGGAAATCTGGACTACTATTGGATATCCCGAGATTCTGAGCTTCTTATCCGTGGCGGTGCCAATTATGCTTATTCCCAGGTGGCTGAGGAACTTGCCCGGTTCATAATTGATTCTTACCAGTTATCGCCCAAAGCCTTCCAGCTGGCTGTAGTTGGCATTCGTTTGGAGAGTGAGCATGAAGATTCTTGCTGCGTGACAGTTGAGCTTGGCAGCGATGTCAGCGGTACCAACCGGCGGCGACTGGAATCTAGTTGCCTCAAAGATGCCAGAAAATCAGTTTCCAAAGGCGCCAAGCCTGACCGCCTGCGTTTTGCCCAGATTCCCAGGAATTTTAAGGGGGTAGTATTGTATCCTCAATTGAAGCAGGATTTCCTGGATTTCCTGAGGGGTGAGGAAAAGCAACCTCCGGCTGTGCCCCAAGATTAACCAGCTGTCTCACTTATGCCGTCAAATTCCAGTCTAACCCATCGCACGAAAGTCTATTTTGTGCGATGGCAGCAAAAAGGCTGGATATTGTCACATATAAATATCCAGCCTCATGCGGAATTTTGATTCCTAAATAGATATAAGCCTTAACCCTTGCCAATTCTGAACATCTTGGTGCCACATACCGGGCATACACCCTGAGTCGCCGGCTTTCCGTTCTTCATAGTTATGGGCCTAGCATCCTTCATTTCTCTCTTGGCACGACACTTCACACAGTATGCTTGCATTAGTTCACCTCCTTTTTTGGTATGAATGATAAGCCATTCCCTCGTATAATGTCAATACCAAATAAAAAATGCAAGCTATAGCACTATCCAGTATGACAGTAACACTAGCTTGGATTGTTAAGTTATTCCGCTCTCAGCTCATTTTTTGCTATGGGAGGTCGTTGTTTCTTTCTTATGGCGAAGGTACAGCCTTTTTATTACATCAGTCCCCGTTCTCAGGTAAACTTGACAGTAGGCGAATCGTATGCTAAAATGTTTAGTTAGAGTAAAGTTCAGAAGCTTAACGAAGCACCATAGTTGGGGGGTAAAAAGTGCTCTGAACCAAAAAGAGAATATGTGAGCGGGGTGTTCTCTGTCCGCAATCTAGCTTACAGATGTCTAACTCCCCGGTTTTTTCCCTCATAAATGTCCTACTAAGTAGACTTACCACTCTTTTCTGTTTCATTAAATTTTCCTCATCTCAAAGTATCGCTCTTAATATACTACCTGGTAAATCACCCCTGTGCTGAGAATTTATCCCGTCGTTGTTGCCACTGCCAGAGGCACAAGGTTTCGCTCAGTCTCGTTATTCCAGAGAGAAGGGAGGTGAAAACAACGTGCTGGATACCAGCAACGGGCTCGGTATTGAGATAGATAGAAAGAAGGTATATCACTACTCAGGATATGGTGCCGATTACAAGCCGCCGGCACGTGTCTCATCTCTAATAGATGAGTATGCCGAGCATATTCATCACCTCATCGAACCAGCGTATTCATATCTCATTAAGAATATTGAGCGAAGGTGTCTGATGCTTCCCCGTAAGTCGATGCCGGGGATTATTGGCATCGGGCTCGGCAATGATAATGTGGGGCATTATAACCCTTGTCAGAGCGGTGACAAACATGATTGTGAAGGTAGAAGAGAGAAATGATTCAAAACGGATTGGTTGGGGGTAGCTTCAAGCCCCTCGCTGAAGAGTCGATAGATAGAATTCACCAAACGGCAATGGAGGTCTTTGAGGAGGTAGGTTTTGAGGTGAATTCGGAACTAGCGCTGGGATTCTTCAAGAGGGCTGGGGCTTGGGTCGATGACGAAAAGCATTTGGTCCGCCTGTCTCGGAAAAGGGTCATGGAACTCATTGAAATGGCACCTTCTGAGATCAGGCTCTGTGGTCAGGATGAGAAGCACGATATCTTCCTGGGCGGGCAGCGGGTATATACCGGGACCGGTGGTACTGCCCTTTATATCTATGACCCGAACACCGGCCAGAAGCAACTTACCACCTTGGATGACCTGAAGCGTATTGCCAAACTGGTTGACAAGCTAGATAACATCCACCTGTTTATGCTGCCCACCTATCCCAGTGAGCTGCCTGTAGAACAGGTGGACGTAAACCGTTTCTTTGCCGCGCTGGACAATACTACCAAGCATGTTATGGGAGGTGTTTACACCCTTGATGGAGTGAAGCAGGTAATACGGATGGCAGAGATTATTGCTGGCTCTGGTGAGAGACTTCGCCAGCGTCCGCTTATCTCCATGATAACCCTTGGCATAAGTCCCCTGAAGATGGACAGACAATATGGTGACCTGGTG
>Ga0307432_1002088_pt1 | contig 11186 bp, 7 predicted proteins | sample SalMarWE160150MG_FD_202158 | JGI IMG/M metagenome (GOLD analysis project Ga0307432, IMG submission 202158) | Salt marsh sediment microbial communities from the Plum Island Ecosystem LTER, Massachusetts, United States - WE1603-150 | ecosystem: Environmental > Aquatic > Marine > Intertidal zone >...
CCGGACAATGACGCCGATGACGACGGAATCTGCTACGGTTCCGGCTTTCAGCCACCGAAGACCGGGGACCAGGATAACTGTCCAAACAAGGCCAACACGGATCAAGCGAATGGCGACGGGGACGAGTTCGGTGATGCGTGCGACAACTGTCCCGACATCGCCAACAACGATCAGGCGGACTATGACATGGACGGTGTCGGTGACGTCTGCGACGTCTGTCCCAACGACCCGGCCAATGACGCCGATGGCGACGGAATCTGCTACGGCTCCGGCTTCAGGCCGCCCATGATCGGTGACGAAGACAATTGTCCGGGCACGGCCAATCCAGATCAGGAGAATGCGGACGGAGACGAGTTCGGCGACGCCTGCGATATTTGCCCAAACGACGCCGAGAATGACGAGGACGGCGACGGCGTCTGCGGGGACATAGACCAGTGTCCCGGGACCGAGCCGGGAGCCCGAGTTGACAGTGTGGGCTGCGCACTGCTTCCACAATGGTACTCGACGCAGTTGATGGTTCCTGACCTGGCTGCGACGATTAAGTATGTGGAGCCTGAATCATACGAAATGGGATTGGACGGCAACCTCATGATGGCACGGCTGACGCTGGACACGGCCGCAATCGAAGCGGCTCTCGGGGCAACCGTAACCGTTCACACCACGGAAGTGCCGCTGGGCGTCGAGACCACGATATATGAAGCGACCTCCGTGGCTGACGAGGAATATGCCCAAATGCTCAAGATTACGAGCTTCAGCCTGGGCATCTCGGGGAACACCGCGACGTGGACATTCGATTACACGCTCTTGGACCACCTGACCGACATGTTTGGGACAACGGTAACGGAACGACACTTTGAGGGCACGCAGACCGGCACCGCCAACGCGGAACGCGATCTGATCACGTGGCAGAGTGTGGACGGAACGCTGCAGGTGTGCATCGACGGTGGTTGCGGACCGACTGAGCCGCTCGATACGGTGTTCACGCTCGGAACGTGGACCGAGGAGTAGACCGAGCGCCCCGGCTGACTTTAGTGACCTACGCCTCCTACCCCCCGGCGGACGAGCATGGCCGACAAACGCAAGGTGCTGTTCCTGTGCACCGGCAATTCATGTCGATCACAGATGGCGGAGGCGATTCTGCGCCACCTGAGCTCGGACCGGTTTGAAGCGCTAAGCGCGGGTTCTCATCCGGCCGGCTTCGTCCATCCCATCGCGATCGAGGCGATGCGGCGCCTGGACATCCCGCTGGAAGATCAGACGTCTAAAAGCTGGGACGAGTTTGCGGAAACATCGCTCGACGCAGTGATTACGTTGTGTGACGTCGCCGCCAATGAGACGTGCCCGGTGTGGTCCGGGAACCCGATCACGGCGCACTGGTCGCTGCCCGATCCGGCCTACCATCCGGGCACCGAGGACGAGAGACTCCAGCTCGCACTGCGCGTTGTGCAGCGGCTTCGCACAAAGACCGAGGGATTGATCAAGCTGGACTGGTCGATGGACCGCACGGAACTCACCAAACGCCTGCAGTTTCTGGGTGAGATCTAGTTTCGTTCGTTCCTCCGGGACTTCACCAAGCATCGGTGACATGCTCGGCACAGGGAAGCATGATCCGGCCTCTTGTACATTTGTGCTTCGCTTGGACATACTCCCCCCAACGGGAGTACAAACAATCCCTCTATTACGGCTATAATCTGACGGGCTTGACCAAGCCGAGGTGTCCGGAGTGTGGAACGCCGATTCAAGCAAGCAAGGTTGGAGGAGCTGATGCTAACGCCTGATCCAATCACCATGCGCATCATCGACGCGAATGTGAACCGCGCGCGGGAAGCGCTGCGGGTGATGGAGGAGTATGCGCGGTTGGGGCTTGATGACGCGAGTCTGTCGGCGGCCATCAAAGAGACGCGGCACACGCTGGCGCAGGTGGTTGGTGAGTTTGAAGGGCGCACGGGACACGACTCACCGAGTGAGTCCGCGCGGGCTAAAGCCCACGGATCGGGGGACCACGAACGTTCATTGATTCGTGCGCGCGACATCGTCGGAGATGTGGGTTGCGACGTGGGCACTCCCACTGAGTATGAGCGAGCGGACGCAATGCACGTGGCCAAGGCGGCGGGGAAGCGGCTCAGTGAGGCGTTGCGGGCCGTCGAGGAATACGGCAAGACGATCGACTCGGCCTTTGCGGCTGCGGTCGAGAAGATTCGCTACCAGGGTTACGAGCTTGAGCGGCGGCTCAACGTCACCATGAACGCCCGAGGGCGGTTCGGGCACGTCCGCCTGTACGTGATTATCACCGAGTCGCTGTGTCGTGGTGACTGGTTTGCAACGGCCGAGGCGGCGCTTGACGGTGGGGCTGGTTGCCTGCAACTTCGCGAGAAGGGCTTTTCGGATTGCGAGCTGCTGGGTCGCGCGAAGCGGCTGTGCGATCTGTGCCACAGCCATGACGCTGTATTCATTGTTAACGACCGGCCCGACATCGCTTCGCTTTGTGGTGCCGACGGCGTTCATCTCGGCCAGGATGACATGCCATTGTCAGCCGTTCGGCGCATCGTTCCATCAGGGTGTCTCGTTGGTGTCAGCACACATGACATGGAGCAGGTCAAGGCTGCCGCGGCCGAGGCGCCGGACTATATCGCGGTCGGGCCGATGTTCCAAACGCCAACGAAACCGCAGGATCACATCGCGGGCCCGCAGATGTTGGCGGCGGCCCGAAAGCTTACGTCGTTGCCGCTGGTCGCGATCGGCGGCATCGACAAGCACAACGCCGTTGAGGTCCTGTCGGCTGGAGCGGACTGCATTTGCGTTTGCGCGGCTGTGATCGCCCAACCGGACGTGGCGGGAGCTGCATCCGGCCTGCGCACCTTCATCGACCGGGCCGCCCGCGAGCAACCGCCGGATCGATAACGCCGGCCAACACCACGCATCCGATAATCCTTTCTTTTCGCGGCTGACGCGCGCGTGTCGCTTTGGTTTACTCAGATTTTTGTGAGCGGGAGTTGTTTTCCACCGATATCCTGGATGGTGACAGGCGAAAGTGACCATTATGCGCGCGGCACCGACGCACGTAAGTCGTGTAATGACAAGGACTTACGCAATGGCGACGTTGACTTCGATTTGGTGCGGTCCTAAGATTCTTTGGGTTATCGGAGACGGCTTTGTTCAAGTCGATCCAGCCGAGAGAGAGGCGTGTCGATGGGTGGATGGGCGCGCCTAGGGCAACAGATCGCGCTCATCTGAGAGTTGAAGACAGCCCTGCGTGAGGCAGAGCCCGGTGGGGTAGGCTACCGCGTCCGTTGGGAGAGCCGTGGCCATGGCAGAGATGGAAGACATTCTAACAGTCGTCGATCAGCACCTAAGGCCGGATCGTTTCCGCGAGCAGCACTGGGAGGGATCCTTTCACGAGTACCTCGAGATCGTCATCAGCAACCCTCGTGTGGTGCGCAATGCGTTCCAGCGCATCTACGACATGATCATGCACTTCGGGTACGAGCGTTACACGTGGATGCGCGAAGAGCAGATTCGCTATCGTTTCTTCAGTGACCCGATCGAGAACGGGTCCGACGCGATCTTCGGGCTCGATCACGCGCTGATGAATCTGGTCGATTTTTTCAAGTCGGCTGCGCACCAGTACGGCACGGAACGGCGCATTCTGCTGCTGCACGGGCCCGTGGGGTCGTCGAAGAGTACGATTGCGCGCCTGCTCAAAAAGGGGCTTGAGTACTATTCAAAGCTGGACGAAGGCGCGCTTTACACGTTCTCGTGGGAGATTCCCGACGAAAGCGGCAAGGTGATATCATATTCCTGCCCGATGCACGAGGAGCCGCTAAAGCTCATCCCCGTCGAAGCGCGCCGGGACGTGCTTGCGAAGATCAACGAGGACCTTGATGAAGGGGCACGGGTGGTGGTCGACGGAGCGCTCGATCCGTTCTGCCGCAGAATGTTCGAGGAACTGCTCGTGAAGTATGACGGCGACTGGCGCAAGGTGCTCGACCACGTCAAGGTGCGTCGTCTGGTCCTGAGCGAAGAAGACCGAGTGGGCATCGGCACGTTCCAGCCCAAGGACGAGAAGAACCAGGACTCGACCGAGCTTACCGGTGACATTAACTATCGCAAGATCGCCGAGTACGGCACGGACAGCGACCCGCGGGCATTCAACTTCGACGGTGAGTTGAACATCTCGAACCGAGGGATGATCGAGTTTATTGAAGTGCTCAAGCTCGATGTGGCCTTCTTGTACGACCTGCTCGGTGCATCGCAGGAACACGTAATCAAGCCGAAGAAGTTCGCCCAGACCCACATCGACGAGGTGATCATCGGGCACACGAACGAGCCGGAGTACAAAAAGCTCCAGTCCAACGAGCTGATGGAGGCCTTCCGGGACCGCACGATCAAGATTGACATCCCCTACAACATCAAGCTCGACGACGAGGTCGCGATCTACGAGAAGGATTTCAACAAGGAGCGCATCCGCGGGATTCACATCGCACCGCATACCATCGAGACAGCCGCAATGTGGGCGGTGCTCACGCGGCTCGAGGAGCCCAAGAAGGCGGGCTTGACGCTTCCGCAAAAGCTCAAGCTATACAACGGCAAGAGCATCCCGAATTTCACGGAGGATTCCGTCCGCGAGCTGCGCGAGGAGTCGCCGCGCGAGGGGATGCAGGGGATCAGTCCGCGCTACATTCAGGACAAACTGTCGAACTCGCTCGTGTCCGACCAGGCGATCCAGGAGAAGTGCATAAACCCGTTCATGCTCATGAACGAGCTGGAAGCGGGCATGGCACACCATAGTCTGATCACCGACGAAGAGCTCAAAACCCGGTTCCGGGAGCTACTTGGGATAGTTCGGGAGGAATATGAAGACATCCTCAAGTCGGAAGTCCAGCGGGCCATCAGTGCCGACGAGGATGCCATCGCGCGGCTCTGCTCCAATTACATCGAGAACGTCCGGGCGTACACCCAGCACGAGAAGGTACGCAACCGTTACACCGGAAAGGATGAGGAGCCGGACGAACGGCTCATGCGCTCGATTGAAGAAAAGATCGACATTCCCGAGAGCCGCAAGGACGACTTCCGTCAGGAAATCATGAACTATATCGGGGCGCTCTCCCTTGACGGCAAGAAGTTCGAATACCAGACCAACGCACGTCTCCACAAGGCGTTGGAGTTGAAGCTGTTCGAGGATCAACGCGACACAATCAAGCTGAAAAACGTCGTCTCCGGTGTCGTGGACGACGAAACACAGGCGAAGATCGACGTGGTCAAGCAACGCCTGATCAAGTACTTCGGGTACAACGAGACCAGTGCGACGGATGTCTTGAACTACGTGGCCAGCATCTTTGCGCGGGGTGATACGAAGAAGAAGGAAGACTAGCAGAAACGTCGAAACGTCGAGAAGTCAAAAAGTCAAAATAGTGAAAGGTCGAAGTGTTGACCCCGTAGGGACGACGTTCTCGACGCTGGCGATGTTTCGATGTTTTGACGTTTCGACTTTTTGGCGTTTTTTTTGTCATGATCCTCCAGATCAACAACGACCATCAGCGTTTCCGCAGGATCGTAAAGGGGAAGATCCGAAAGGAGCTTCGCAAGTTCCTGACCCGCGGTGAGCTGCTTGGTCGGGAGGGCAAACACTTCGTCAGTATTCCAATCCACGGGATCGACATTCCGCACTTTCGCTACGGCGATAACAGCGACGCCGGCGTCGGCAAGGGCGAAGGCAAACCGGGCGACGCCGTCAGCGGCGAAGGGGGTATCGGACCCGGCGGGACCGAGGAAGGGCATCACATCCTTGAGGTCGACGTCAGCCTCGACGAACTCGCGGAGATCCTCGGGGAGGAGCTGCAACTCCCGCGGATCAAGCCTAAGGGGAAGCATCTGATCACGGCGGAGCGCGACCGCTACAGCGGCATCCGCCAGGCGGGACCGGAATCACTGAGACACTTTAAGCGCACGTTCCGACGCGCGCTGCGTCGTCAGATCATGTCCGGCCTGTATAACCCAAACGCGCCGCGTATCATCTTTGAACGACGGGACAAGGTATATCGCAGCTGGAAGACGATCCTCAATCCTCAGTCCAACGCCGTCATCATTTACATGATGGATGTGTCCGGCTCGATGGGTGACGAGCAGAAGGAACTGGTTCGCTTGGAGGCGTTCTGGATCGACACCTGGCTGCGCAAGAATTACCAGGGGATCGAGGGCCGTTACATCGTGCATGATGTCCGCGCGAGCGAAGTCGACCGCGAGACGTTCTTCCGCATCCGTGAAGACGGAGGCACGCGGATCAGCAGCGCGTTTAAGCTCGCGCGTGAGCTGATCGAAGGCCACTACGCTCCGTCGGAATGGAATATCTATTTGTTCCATTTCTCGGATGGTGACAACAGCAGCGAGTCGGACAGTCGCGACTGCTGTGCGGTCCTGCGCGAGCACCTGGTTCCTGGCCTGAACATGTTCGGATACTGCCAGGTCGCCAGCGCCTACGGAAGCGGCAACTTCATCAACGTCGTCCACGAACACCTTAACGACCTCGATGCCGTCATCACGAGCCGGGTGAACACGAAGGATGATATCTATGACAGTATCAAGGCATTTTTTGCCGCCGGAAGATAGGCGGATCCGGATCGCAGCCGCGCCCGTGCGCGGTTGTGAGGCAGCAAGATGAACGGCTCGCTTCCAAAAGAGATTGCCGAGCAGGTGGAACTTGTCGCCGGCTATGCGCGCGCCGAGGGACTCGATTTCTACCCCACCGTGTTCGAAATGCTCAACTCCGAGCAGATGTCCCAGGTGGCGGCCTACGGGGGATTCCCCCAACGCTATCCTCACTGGCGGTTCGGGATGGAGTATGAGCGCCTGCGCAAGCAGCACAGATACGGGCTGGGGCGAATCTACGAGATGGTGATTAACAACAACCCATGCTACGCATATCTGCTCAATGACAACATGATGGTGGATCACAAGACGGTGATGGCCCACGTTTACGCCCACTGCGATTTCTTCAAGAACAACATCTGGTTTTCCAAGACGAATCGCCGGATGATCGACGAGATGGCCAACCACGCCACCCGCATCCGGCGTTACATCGAGCGATACGGCGTTGAACGCGTCGAGCAGTTCATCGACACGCTTCTGTCACTCGAGGATCTGATTGATCCGCACTCCGTATTCATGCGGCGTACACACAAGGATTCATACGGTGACGAGAGGAAGGACGAGCAGAAGATGGAGGTGATCCGGTTTCCGGCCAAGGACTATATGGACCGGTACATCAACCCTCCGGAAGACCTCGCCAAAGATCGGGCCACCCAGGAGGAAGAAGCCAAACGGGCGAAGAAGCGGTTTCCGGACGGGCCCATGCGCGATGTCCTGTTGTTCTTGCTCCAGCACGCGCCCATGGAGGACTGGGAGGCGGACGTCCTCTCCATCACCCGCGAGGAGGCCTATTACTTTACGCCGCAGGCGCAGACCAAGATCATGAACGAAGGCTGGGCCAGCTATTGGCACTCCACGATCATGACCCGCTACGTACTGCGGGACGACGAGATGATCGACTATTGCGAGCACAACGCCGGCACATTGGCGACCTCGCCGGGACGCCTCAACCCATACAAGTTGGGTGTCGAGCTGCTGCGCGACATCGAGAGGCGATGGAACACCGGTCGTTACGGCCCACAGTACGAGACCTGTGACGACATGAGTCGGCGGCGCGAGTGGGGCAAAGATAGAGAAGTGCGGGACCACGTCGTCGGCAGGGAATCTCCGGGCCGCGAGAAGATTTTCCAGGTTCGAGCCCTGTACAACGACGTGACTTTTCTCGATGAGTTTCTCACGCCGGAGTTCGTAGACGAACAGAAGCTCTATCACTATCGCTATGATCCGGGCACCGGGCGAATGGTCGTCGTCAACCGCGACTTCGACAAGATCAAGAAACAGCTTCTGTTCATGCTCACCAACCATGCGAAGCCGTACATCTACGTGGTGGACGGAAATTACCGCAATCGGGGCGAGCTGTATCTGGCCCACCGTCACAGCGGCGCGGACATCGACATCAAATACGCGGTCGAAACGCTCAAGCAGACGCACAAGATCTGGAAACGCCCGGTACACCTGGGGGCGCGCATCGATGATGGGCCGATCCTGTTCACCTTCGACGGCGAACAATCCACCCAGCAGCACATCGATGAGCGGATCGACGAACCGGCCAACACGGTCTGATTCATACATCAGCCCCAAAAAACGCCGATGGCGATCTGAGCGTCGAGGAAGTATCCGCTCCCGCGTCTGCGGAACCATACCGGGCATGGAAGAAGGAACAAACGCGACAGTGTGTGTCAGACATGATTGACTGTTGCTGCAATGGCTGGACAATGACGGACGTTGGTGGAGATGACGGAACCCCTACCAAGGAGCGACCCGGAGCTTCATCGACGCCGAAAACGGTAAGAGTAGCGAGGCGAATTCCAGTGCGATGCGATATGTGTCACTACCTGGGAGCTTACGTGCCGCCACAACCTATATGAAACACCCGCAAGCCCAGTCTTCGTCACAGCGGCCGCACTGGCTTTGCGTTGCCTACGCGTTCCCGCCGATTAACCGCAGTGGCACGCACCGCACTCTGGGCTTCGTCAAGCATCTCGACCGGTTGGGTTGGGATGCCACGGTCTTGTCGGCCATAGCGCGCGGTGAACTTTGGGACGAATCACTGCTGCGGGAAGTGCCTGCCTCGACAAGGATTCTGCGCACCGGATGGGTGGATGCGAGCGAACGAATCAAAACTCTGTATCGCTTCAGGACACCCCAAAAAATGCGTGGGGCCAATGTCATACCCTGTGGGACCGACTTTCCAGTCGGTCAGAAAACGCCCGAACATCCGCGCGGGCTAAAGCCCGCGGCTCGGAAGAAGAGAGGTTTTCGCGAGTGGATTTCGCGTTTGCTCATCACACCCGATTCACGCATCGGTTGGATCGGTCCGGCGGTCCGGGCAGGTCTAAATGCCATCAGATGCCGCCGGCCGGACGTGATCTACTCCACATCCCCGTACATGAGCGCACACCTGATCGCGCTTCTTCTCAGCCGGCATGTACGTCTGCCGTGGATTGCGGACTTTCGTGATCCCTGGCGAGGCAATCCGTTTCGCGGACTCGGGTTTTCGAGCCTGGAGCGATGGGACGCCTTCCTCGAATGGATCGTGCTTCGCAGCGCGACCCACATCGTCTGTTGCACGCCGACTATGACGGCGCAGCTTCGCCGCCGCCGCCCATTCACTGAAAGCAAAATGACGACCATCCTGAACGCCTTCGACCGCGAGCGGTTCGATGATATCCAGCCGATGCGGATCGCTCCCGTCGATCACTTCGTACTCACACACGCCGGCCAGTTCTACGGTCCGCGAAGCCCAAAGGTGTGGTTTGCAGCCCTGCGACGCGTGATGGATCGAATGCCGGAGCTTGCCGGGAAGATTCACCTGGTCCTAATAGGCTCACACAAGTTCGAGGGGCGGTCCCTGTTCGATTGGGCGGCCGATGTCGGTGTGTCTGACCACATTCGGTTGCTCGGTCGAAAGACGCACGCCGAGACGCTCTCGTGCTTGGCAGGGAGCGACGCGTTGATGCTGGCCGGTTCATCCGGTCACGGGGGAGAGCTGCAAATACCCAACAAGCTCTTCGAGTATCTGGCCGTCCGCAGGCCGATCATCGCAACCTGCTTGGTTGCAAGTCCCATCGTATCCATTCTGGATAGCGCACGTGCTGAAGCATTGGTCTGCGATCCGACAGACGAGCAAGCCCTTGCGGAGGCGATCACGCGGCTTGTGATCCACCGGCGTGTGGACGTTGCCGATACCTGGAGCGGCGTCGATCAATTCGAGCGGGCCTATCGTGCTGCAGAGTTGGCGGAGGTGTTTCAACGTGTCTCGCGCCGTGGCTCACTGCAGGAAGGCCGGATCCTGAAATCGGCATCAATGCTTGCAAGGATTACTGCGCCCGATGAACGCGCACCGAGCGGCACCGGCTTTGTCACGCCGGAAGATGTAATCGATTTGTAAGTTCGCCCGGTAGCCGGTTGTAAGATGCTTCCTACCCCGTCAAAGGCCGTGAATGACAAACGGGTTCGTCCTTCGTTCGTGCCCGATTGTCGTTTCCGGTCCGTGGCCTGAGATCACCCGTGTCTCGTCGGGAAGTCTCATCAGATGCTCGTGAATATTGCGCATCAACTTATCGCCATCACTATGTGGGAAATCGACGCGCCCGACACTCCCGGCAAAAAGAGCGTCACCCGCAAACACCATACCCAACTCAGCGCAATAGAACGACCGCCCGCCGGGTGAGTGGCCGGACGTGTCAAGAATCTCCCACCGGCTGCTGTCGAGCTCGAGCATCTCACCCGGAGGAAGATCCCGCGGATCGGTCACTTTCGTGAAGATGCCGGTCCCCATTCGGGCCGAGAGATTCTCCATTGGGTCGATCAGTGCCGCCGACTCCTCCTTACCGATGTGAACAGGAATCGGGCCGAGGTTGTCAATAACCTCGTCGACTCCGCCGATGTGGTCCGCGTGTCCATGGGTCAGCAGAATAGCCTGGGGTGTCAGCGATTTCTCTCGCACGTGCTGGACTATTTGCCCGGCCTGCGGCGGTAGCCCCGGGTCGATGATCCAGCAGGGTCCGCCCTCGCGGAAGTAGATCGTGCAGCCGTTCTCCAAGTACACCGGGTCGTTGGTTATGTATATCTGAAGCTTTCTGTCAGCCATTGTGTCTCCGTCATCCCATATACGATTAACCGAGCCGCGGGCTTTAGCCCGCACGGAGGTGCACGCCTGCCGGGTGCACACACCGAACGTCGGGATGGTAGCAGAAACGCTCACCTCGATCCATCCTCGTTCAAACCGCTGTGCATGAGTCTGCGATACCAGTGATAGCAGGAACGCTCGTGCGAGAATCCCTTCTCGCACGAATGGGTAAGAAAGGATTCCCTGCCTGGCAATCCCGGTTCACGACCATCGTCGCACTGTGTACAAAACGCGATACTAGGCTTGTGAAACACGGTATTAGCTCGACTTTTGCCCTTTTTTCCGTCGCTAGGCGGCGGGAGCGAGGGCGTATAGTAGCACGGCCCTTATTGGCCGGGATAGTTTCGCAAAGGCTTCGTGATGCCGGGGTGCTGCAAAAACCCAGTCGGTCCAAAGCCAGCGCCGCACT
>Ga0307432_1002097_pt1 | contig 11168 bp, 11 predicted proteins | sample SalMarWE160150MG_FD_202158 | JGI IMG/M metagenome (GOLD analysis project Ga0307432, IMG submission 202158) | Salt marsh sediment microbial communities from the Plum Island Ecosystem LTER, Massachusetts, United States - WE1603-150 | ecosystem: Environmental > Aquatic > Marine > Intertidal zone >...
CCGTAGCGGTCCTTGCCTTCCGTGGCTGCATGTCGGTCTACATACCAGCGCAAGGACGACCGCGCAAACTGCCTATTTTAACATCTCCCGGCCCTGTCTTGCATTGCAGACGGCTGATCTGTTACCGATGGGCAAGCGCGAATCTTCGTGTTAGGCGACATGGCGACCCCAAGGGACTCCATGAAAGAGTAAGCGGCGGTTGCGCCGGGCGTTTCCTGAAGCTCGAAGATGGGTTCATCAGGTTGTTTGAGAGGTTGTTTGAGGGCGCAAGTGGCGTTGACCACGACGAATGGTCTGACTGGTGTGATATCGCTCATCCAGTCTGCGCAAATGCTGGACGGTGGTTGTTGTCGGCTACACCCACGCTGCATTTACCTTTCTGGCAGTTGGCATCACTCAAGAGAGAAGACATTGCCGAGTACTTGGGAGTATACGACGCCGAATCTGCCTGGCCATACGATATTGACGAAGTCCAGTATTGGCTCTGGTTCCTGCAACAGGCTATGGCTCGCCGCATGTTTAAAGATGAATGGACTTCACCGTTCAATCTAGAACCCGAGCGAGTCGCGCACTTGGCCTACGGGATGTTTGAGCAGGGAGTGGAGCTTCTCTTGCACAGTTACGTGCCTGGACCGGAGCTACTTAGTGTTGTATCCGCGCACGTATGCCGAGTTTGTGCCGAGTGGTCCACGGGCCATGGAGGGACGGAGCCTGTCATCGATGTCGGAACGTTCTCGGTTCACTGGCGAGGTAAGACTTGCGAGATAGGCAACACTCAGCAGTTCCGGTTGATTCAGCATTTGGCAAGAGTTCCCAACGTCTTCTTGCCGTTCACCGAGCTTGCTGAATGCATGGGCGGTGCGGCCGAAGATAGCATAGCACACGTCAAGAGTCGACTGGTAAAGGCATTGAAAGCGGCCGGGATGTCAGACCTAGCCGATTGCATTCAGGCGGAGCGTGGGCATTACCGCTTGAGGCAAGAATAGCAGTGCGCACTGCGGGCTCCAATCCTGAAGAGGGAGAGACGATCTGGCGAAAGGTAGGTACACATGCCCGAAGACGAGCCAACTCTGGCTGACGATCTTATCGAAGTAGAGAGGTGGTCATCGCGCTGGCACGCAACTGAGCCATCTGACGGCTTGCCATCGTTTCAAAAGGTTGACGTTGCCAATGCGCTCGCTCCGTTGTTCCAGAAATACGGAATTGACGGTACAGCGCTACTCGCGGATGCCGAAGCGTCCACTACAGACACGGTCAATGAAAGTTATGTTGCACTGAGCAAGTTGAAACGCTGTGTCGAACGTGAGTTCTGGAGAAGATGGAATCCTGAGTTACCGAGAGAGCCATTTAGGTGTCTCGGTCCGAAAAGCAAGGAAGCCAAATCGGCTGTTGACTCGTTCGTAGGGATTGAGGGCCGATTCAAGAGAATCTTGCGCTCCTCATGGCCGTTTGACCCTATTGACGCTGACTACGATGATTGTGATGAATGGCGTGAGCAACTCACAGCATTGTGTAAGGATGCTGGATTAGCCTTGCAACAGGCTTCCACCGTGCTCGACCCTCCGTTTTGGGGCTTACGTTCCTTTGAAATTGAGGAACGCTGGGATTCTTTCGACGAAGTCCCCGGTGTGATGAGCCTGTCACCTGAGGATTACTGGTTACTGTTTTTGCATGACGTGCTCACCGAGACTGAGTTTGCCAGCGCGATGACGTTCCCTCTCGATAGGCTTGGTCCAGGGTTTGCGTTTCGTCTGGTGGACAGAGTCGGGGACAGACATAGTGATGAGGTTATTGACCCATACTGCGGGGAACATGAGCTGCTTTGCTCGACATCGATTCTAGCGTGTCGCCTATTTGCGAACTGGTGCGCTGGTGAGCGCTTAGCAGGCGCTACTCCAGTAGTTGATGAAGCCACTTTCAGTGTTCGTTGGTGGGGTAAGACATGCAAGCTCGGGAACAAACAGCAGTTCCGGTTGATTCAAGAGCTGGCCAAGGCTCCCAACACATTCTTGACCTTCGCAACCCTTGCCGAACGCATTGGGCGCAGAAGCGACGACAAAATAGCGGATGTCAAGAAACGCCTGATCGATGCACTTGAGAACGCAGGCATGTCCGGCTTGGCCAAGTGTATACACACGCAAACCGGATACTACGGGCTCTTCTTGGACTGAGGACCCGCGCGCAATCCATTTGTCAACGAATTGCAATCGAGAAGTCAACGCCCTGCAAACGGCGCGCAATCCGTAACGTGTATGCTTGGGGTGTATGGATACAGCATATACCCCAATCGAATCAAGTCGGCTTGCGTTGTCCGCCAAGGACGCGGCGGCGGCTTGCGGGATATCCCGCGCCCAGTGGTTCAAACTCAGCAGCGCGGGCAAGGTCCCGCTCCCGGTGCGGCTAGGCACACGCGCCCCACGCTGGCGTGTTGACGAGCTGCGCGAGTGGCTTCAAGCAGGATGCCCAGACCGTGTCACCTGGGAACGGATGCGAAAGGCCAAGCCGTGAGCAGGAAGCGCCCCGATTCGCCGAGCTGGACGGCAGCCAAGGCACACGGCGACGCGGCCGAGCTGGCTGTGGCCGAGTACTTCAAGGCGCGGGGCTGTGACGTCACCAAGACACTCGGGCACGATACATATGACTTGCTGGTTATGATGAAGCTCGAAGTCAAGAACGACCTGAAGGCGGCCGAGACGGGAAACCTTGCCTTTGAAGTGGCCTACAAGGGAAAGCCGAGCGGCGTAATGACGACAAGCGCGCACCGTTACATTGTCGTCGTCGGGGATAAGGCTTACGCGGCAAAGACGGTGGAGCTGCGGACCCTGCTGAAAAGCCACAACTTCCCACCGATACCGGCCGGAGACGGGAAACTGGCGCGGGTCAGCCTAATTCCTCTCGATATGCTCGGCAACCTGGACTTTGTTCAGACAATCACGCTTCCGGAGTCGAGCTGTTGAGTGACCTGCTAATCCATGCCCTGGAGTACGCGCGTCGTGGGTGGTCGATTCTGGCGATAGGGCAGAACAAGAAGCCCCCACCAAGGCAGAGATGGAAACGCTATCAGACACAAAGGGCATCGGAATCGACGCTGCGCCGATGGTTTGAGAAGAACGGCGTCACCGGGCTGGCCGGTAAGCTGGGGGCGTTTGTGGCGACGCTCGCCCCGGCCGCGCAGGTGTTCAAGATGCCCGAGGGTAAGTATCTGCCGCGCATGCTCCGGGCCGACCTTGCGGCAGCTCGCTCGGCTTGGGTGGATGAGGCGAAAGCCGACGGGAAGGAACAGGCCCGACGTGAGCAGAGCAGCTTCCTGGACTACCGGGACGATGTGGAGCGAGTGGCGGACTTCCACGCCCTTCGACACACGTTTATCACGAATCTTGCGGCGAGCGGTGTGCATCCCAAGACGGCGCAGACGCTGGCGCGGCATTCGGACATCGGCTTGACGATGAATCGGTACTCTCACACGTATCGTGAGCAGGAAGTTGACGCTCTGGCCAGTCTTCCGGACTTGTCTCGACCGTCACGGCAGGCGGCACGGGCGACGGGAACGGATGATGCTCGCGCGGGTGAGAAAAACTTGGCGGATTACTTGGCGCCAAATGAGCAGCGCGGGGCGATTTCGGTGGGCGCAGGTGGACGGTCACACCCTGTTTGTGACGAACGGGCTGACAGCGAAAAATCCCTTATAAACAAGGGGAAAACGCGCAGAACAAGGGGAGAAAAGCAACTGCGCCCGGCAGGACTCGAACCTGCGACCCCCGGTTTAGGAAACCGATGCTCTATCCACTGAGCTACGAGCGCTTTGCAAGGCATGAGCCGTTCCTTGTCCCCTTGATACCAAAACCACCGATTTTCACAACCACCAGAGCTCACCTGCCGGGCAGAGGCCGACTTACGTATTCAGGCCGATCAAGATTATGCTCACCCGATCCACCGTGGGCAAATCGCCAGAGCATGCCTCCCAACGTCTCAGCAAGTGCGCCCTTCCTTCATGCCGTCCAAGTGTGTCCTACGCTCCCTTAACCACTTACAATCCGTTGCTCCCGGTGCGTGCGGTGCCAGCGAGCGGCGGTAAGGGTGACGATGCCGGCGGTCATGGCCAGAATGATGATGGCGGTGATGACCAGTGCGGCCTTGTCGGGCCAGTCACGCAGATTGGTTCCGATGAGTCGAATCAGCATCCATACCGAAGTCACCAGCATGAACAATGAGGGGAGCAAAGTGTACCAGACCGGCCGGCGGCGGCTCATCAACCAGCAGCTACCGATCAGCAGCGTCATGGCGGCCAGCAACTGATTGGTTGATCCGAATATCTTCCAAAGAATGTTATAGTCGGTTCCGTAGACCAACAGCATCATTAGTCCGACCGCGAGGCCGGAGTTAATCCAGTAGTGTCTCAACAGGCGCAGAAACGCACGGAACAGCCCCCGCGTTTCCACCACCGTTGTCGTCGCGGAAGGTTCGACAACCGGCGGTTTCTCCGTCGTGCCGGGTGTTTCAGCCTCGCCGGGCTGTGCGGCTGCAAGCTCGGCAAAGACGTCATACTTGCCGAAGAACATCGCCCATCCCTCTTCGATCATATACCGCGTCAGGCGAATGGCGGTGTCAAGCGTTGTCACCAAAAATCCCTCGAGCAACAGCATCGCCCCGAGCGCGCCCGCGGCGATTGGTAATCCCAGTCCGACGTGCGTCGTGTGCCCGACGGCCATGGCGAAGGTCAATATGGCGTTGCCCTTGCCGACTTCCGGATGGCAATACGCACGATAGTCGACCAGACTCAGGCCGATGATCATGCAGCAGACCACGGAAAGGGCCAGGAAGCTTTCCAGCAACATGCCGTAATAACCCACGCGTCTTGCGGCCGGTTCGTTATTCAGTTGTTTGCAGGTGGTTCCGCCCGCGCACAGGCCATGGAATCCGCTGACCGCCCCACATGCAATCACCACGAACAACACGGGCCAGCCCGGACCGAGTCGCTCGGACGCTTCGGCGAAGTTGCTGAAGGGGATTCCCGATGTGCCGGCCATCTGACCTCCACCTCGAACGGCTGCGGCCAGCACGGCCACCACCAGAAACGCCATGCCCATATACAGAATGTGCACGTTGATGAAGTCGCGACTCTGCAGAAACAGCCAGACCGGCAGGCCGGCGGAGATCAACACATACCCGCAGATCATCAGCTTCCAAGTATTGGGCGTTACGGCCATCGGGAACTTCAACCCGATCAGTATGGAGCCGCCGCTGATGATCAAGGCCAATAGCGAGCACAACAACACGCGCGTTTTGAGCTTCAGATACAGAAAGCCGATGAGCGGCGAGCAGAACGTAATAACGATGACTGACGTGGAGGCGATACCGCCGATAACCGCCTGGCCGTCAACGACGCGGAACATCCTCTGACCCACCGACAATTGCAGCACGTCCAGCGGCACCTTGGAGGTCAGCGCCGTTGCGGATAGGTCCAAAAAGGCTGCACAGACTAAAGCGAGCAGAAAGATCAAAAGAACAAGCAGCATGATGAATGCGCCTTGCCCGACGTAGCGACGGGCGATGACCGTGAGGTTCTTGCCGCCTTCGCGCACCGCGATGTGCGTGGCAACGTAGTCATGAACCCCGCCCAGGAAGATGCCGCCGAGGATGATCCACAGAAACGCCGGGCCCCACCCGTATAGAATGGCGAGTACCGGGCCGATCACCGGACCGGCCCCGGCGATCGAGGCATAGTGGTGAGCGAAGACAATCGGTGTTTTGGTCGGGACATAGTCGCGCCCGTCGTTGATGGTCACAGCCGGTGTGACACGATCCTGTCGTTCACCGAGCACCTTTGCGATGACAGGTGCATAGAATCGTGCCCCCATAATCAGCGCGACAGCTCCCGCGACCATAATGACCAGCACCGTCATTCTCAAGTTCCTGTGCCAGATGCCCTCACAACCAACTTTTACGACATCGTAGCTTCGTTCCCCCCGCGCTTGCAACGGCGTTATCGGCGTTGAACCGTTGCCGGGCCATGGGGTGTGGCATGGTTAACGCAGTTGACCCGTGGCGCCGTCTACTCTGTCAGGCGCGTCATCGCTTCGCGGTATTTGGCGGTTGTATTGGCGACGATGTCGGCCGGCAGGTCGGGTCCGGGCGGAGTCTTGTCCCAGCGACCCGCCTCGACAAGCGTGGTGAGGTAGTTGCGGACGTACTGCTTATCGAAGCTGTCCTGGTCTCGTCCTGGCTCATACTCGTCTGCAGGCCAGAAGCGTGACGAATCCGGTGTCAGAACTTCGTCAACCAGCAAGTACTCTCCATCGCGAATCCCCCACTCGAACTTGGTGTCCGCTATTATGATACCGCGGTCCCGGGCATAGTCCGCGGCATTCATGTAAAGCTCGATGCTGCGATTGCGTAAAAGTGTCATACAATCGTCACCGACAAGCTTGCAGGCTTCATCGAATGATATGTTCTCATCGTGACCCTCCGTGGCTTTGGTGGCCGGCGTAAAGATCGGCTCGGGAAGCTGCTCGCATTGCTGCAAGCCTGGCGGCAGCGGAATCCCGCAGACCACCCCGGTTCGCTGATAGTCCTTCCAACCGGCCCCGGCCAGGAATCCGCGGACCACGCACTCGATCGGTACCACGTTCGTCTTCCTGCAACGCATTGTCCGCCCTCGAAGCTGTGAGAGGTGTTCCTCAAGTCCCGGCGGCGCCTGCTGCTTAACCACCTCGATCAGATGATGCGCCACGGTGTCGGCGAAGAAGTCGAACCAGAACTTGGAGAGTTGCGTAAGCATGACGCCCTTGCCGGGAATCGGCGTGGGGAGCACGATGTCGTAAGCGCTGATGCGATCCGTGGCCACAAGCAGGATCTCATCGCCGAGATCATAAACATCCCGTACCTTGCCTCGCCGGACCGGATAAGCCGTAAACCATGTTTCCGTGACCACTTCAGGTGAGTCCACTGCCATCAAGTGTCTCCAAGTGAATTGGGAACAGCTGGGTCCCGCCGCCCGAGCAGCAAACACGCCGGGCCGAAAACGCTACCGAGGATGCCAATCCTCCTGCGGGTACCTCTCTCCCAGCAGCCCGGCAGGATCAGCCCACTCGATGCTGAGAAGCTGCCATCCTGCGGATTGGGGGTCCTCAACCGTCGTGCTCTTATACAGGATTCGCGCCGCGTTGTGCAGGGCGGAGGGCTTGAATGCCGACGGTAAATGGTGTGGTTCCAGAAACTCACACGGAGCGGCTCGACGAAATCCTCTCCGTTCGTCATAATGGCAGGTACTCGACGCGACCCGCGTTAGGCTAAAAGACGCGGCATGGTAGCTTGAGGTCTGGTGACGGACACCAGCGCGATCCTGACTCATACGTATTTATAGTTTATTTTCTCCAGTAGGCCTCCCATGTTGTCCTTCGCCGTCTACTCAAACGGTCAACCTGTCGAGAAGGTCAACCTGGCCGGTGCCTATGTTGTAGGCACTGATGACGTACCACTACGTGCAGACATCAGCTTCAAAGACGGCGTGATCATGTGCAACAAGCGAGCGGCGGGCCCGGCGGGACTTGCTCTTCTGTGGGAGGTCCCCGGCGCCGGTCGGATCATGTTGGAGACCATCCGCGTTCCCGAGCGGGACAGGCCCTATATCCTTCAGATCGAGCTGGCCCGGGCACGCCTCATGCGGATTAACCGTAAGCTCGAGGACTGGGGGCTGCTCGATTACGCCGGTGTGGAGGACGTGGCCGCACAGATCGCCAGAGGGCGAGAGACGCTGATCAAGGCCCTCAAAGCCAACGCACCCGCGGACGCCGCAGCTTTGGGCAACCAGGCACTTAGCCTTGCGGTTCAGGCCAGTGAGCGACTCACGAGTTATCACGCCGGGGTGTTTCTGGGTCGGCGCAAGCAGGTGGGTGGTTTCGGGCGCTGTGTGTTCGGTTGCTCCGTCCCGCTGGACAAACCCACGGAGGCGATTCGGAAGCGTCTCACCGGCGCGTTCGACTTCGCGACGGTGCCGATCGTGTGGCGTGACATCGAGCCAAGCGAGCAGGCGTTCAAATGGAAACCGCTTGACGCCTGGATCGAGGCGCTTGCGAAACACCAAATACCGATGAAGGGCTCGGCGCTGCTCTCTTTCAGTGAGAGGCATGTGCCGGATTGGCTCTACATCTGGGAGCACGACTTCGACACGATCCGGGACCTTGCCTTCGAGCACGTGCGGCGCGTTATCAACCGCTACGGACAGTACATCCAGACATGGGACGTTATCAGCGGCGTCCACGCCAACAACTGCTTTACCTTCAACTTCGAGCAGCTCATGGAATTGACGCGGATGACGGCGGCGCTGACGAAGCAGGTCTCCCCCCCCAGCACCGCGATTATCAATCTCGTCGCGCCGTGGGGCGAATACTACGCACGCAACCAGCGAACCATCCCACCTCTGCTCTATGCCGATATGGCCGTCCAAAGCGGCGTCAACTTTGACGCGTTCGGGCTGCAGTTTTATTTCGGTCCGGCCGTCGACGGGATGTTTGTGCGCGACATGTTCCAGATATCGTCACTGCTCGATCTGTTCGCCAAGCTGGGTAAACCGTTGCATGTAACGGCCGTCGAGGTGCCATCGGATTCCGTCACCACCGACGCTGCGGACGAAACCAGCGACCCGGTTCCGATCCAAGGAGGCCAATGGCATCAGCCTTGGAGCGAGCAGATTCAATCCGAGTGGCTCCGGCAGTTTCTTGAGGTCGCGCTCAGTAAACCATTCGTGGAGGCGGTGTCGTGGCACAGCCTGACCGATCACTGTCGGCAGATGGTACCCCACGGCGGCCTGCTCCGTTCGGATCTGACCCCAAAGGCCGCGTACGTTCAGATGGCCAAGATGCGATCTGAAATTCAGGGCGTCGCCAAGAAGGACAACAACGGGTAAGCCGCATGATGTCCGTCCTCCCGATTTGTGAACGAACGTCGCGTCCCGTAGATTATTCGTCGCCGATCCTAAGCCCGCGCCGCTGCCGTTTGCACGTGGTGACATACCAATGACAGCACACACAACGGGAACCACCTTGCCGACGCGCGTCGGACGTCCGTTTGATCCCTGTGCAACGATCCTACTGCTTGTGTGGCTGACGATCCTGGCGGTCTTACCGTCAATCCTGCCCGCCGGTTGTGCAACGGCGTCATCGGCACCGGCGCCGGCCGTCGTCAATCCGAATTCCGCTCCGTGGTGGGAGTTGACCGTCCTGCCGCGTATCGGCCAAACGACCGCTCATGAAATCGTTCGTTATCGCGAATCCGTCCGTCAAAGCGCAACCTGCGGCAACGGCGCTCCCGCGTTTCGTTGTGCCGCGGACATGGTCCAGGTGCGCGGTATCGGCCCCGTCACGCTTCAGCGAATCGGTCCTTATCTGGACTTTTAGAGCAATTACTGTTTTCGTGTAGCGAGCCGCGGACTTTAGCCCGCGCGGGTTGTTTGGCAATCGGCGGCGTTTCGCAACCCGGAACGTGCTACACGAAAACGGAGTCTGCACTAATCCCCGGTATTCAGTTTCCAGAGCAGCCGCTCGCGCCCATGCATCGGAAGCTGCGAGACACGGGCACGTAGGACATCGAAAACTCCGCCCTCTGACAGTTCCACAAGGGCATTGAGCATACGCGCCTGCTCGGACGAATCGGCCGAGTGAAAGCGCGCTGCGAATTCCTCCGCGCTCGCTTGGGCCAGGTCGCGCTCGAGCCCGTCGTCGATGAGTATGTCTGTACCGTCAGGAGTGCCGCGCGCGCGTCGCCGAAGCTCGTGAAACTCCGGGTCGGCCTCCAGCGTCCCACGGACCGCCCGGCCGAGTTGTTTGTCACACTGGGCCACGCGGGCGTAGGACGAACGCGTGTCCCGCGCGATCCGGCGGAGTGCTCGTCGTGACTCCTCGTGAGGCACCATGAAGCGTTCCTCCACCAGAATCCGCACGAGCTTGTCACGATCTCCACGCCTCGACGTCTTACGTGAGATTGCATCGGCCGCCATATATACAGCCCGTTCGTACTTGCCGCGCAATCGCTCACCGATCGTCTCGCGATCCGGCCTTTCGGGATCATGGCGTTTCCGGTCGGCTAGGCGATCGTGAAACTCGCCCGAAAGCGAGTACACTTTGCGCTGCGCAGATTTGTCATCCCGGTGGACCGCGACCTGTGCCACGGCATGCGTATCACCGTCCTTGGGTGGGATGTGCACCGTGCTGAACTTGTTTTGCAGAGCACGGCTGACGGCGTTGTGAATCCTGGGCAAGGCGAATGCGGCAAAGGGGATGCCTCGATCTTCCCGATAGGCCTGTGCCGCTCGGATCAAACCCAGGCAGCCTTCCTGAAACAGATCCTCCCACTCACGGTCACGCCTCGGCTTCGCTAGATTGCTGATGTGCCGCCGCAGGTGAACCGCGACCAACCCGATGTTCTCCCGGACCAGCCGATGCTGCTCATCGGTCAGCGGTCCGAGGACCCGTTTACCGCCACTCACATTGATTCCCCCAAGACATGCCCGGTTCCCCCCGAACGACACCCGTGCCGCGCGTCCGCGGATATACCTAACATATACCTAACATCTACCGCCGTCAAGCCCTTTCCCCGTGTTTTTTCGTCCGCCTCGTGCTAAGGGCGTTTCTAAGGTACGCGCTGGTTTTGCATTGAGTACGACGGTTTTGCAGTGGGGGTGGTTTGCGGGGACTCCCTGAACGACTTGCCTTTGCGCAAGACGCAAAGTCCAGATAGCTTCGGTTTTGCGCAGCTTCTTTACCCGCTCACGAGGCCGGCGACGCGCCGCCAGCGATCCTTGACCGTCTCCTGTTCGGACGACTCTCGGCGTAACCGGCCCTCGACCCATTCCAGGTCATCACCGGTCACCGTTACCCTTTCGCCGTCGCCAAGGTTCTGACGCTTCCGAGCACGACGGACTGCATTGTTCAACAGAATCCTGCATCGCCGCAGGCTCCCGTGCCCCAGGTCGTTCGCTACACCCTGGAAGTACCACGCAGCATCCGGCGATTGGCCTTCAACTTGCTGCGACGCGACAAGACCGGCATCAAGGGGAAACGACTCCAGGCCTGCCTGAAGGAGGATTACCTACTCCGCATCATCAGCCAGGGAATTTAGATGCAATTACCCTGGTGGGCTGGGTCGGCGTCAGGATTGTGGGTAGACGCCTC
>Ga0307432_1002099_pt1 | contig 11156 bp, 13 predicted proteins | sample SalMarWE160150MG_FD_202158 | JGI IMG/M metagenome (GOLD analysis project Ga0307432, IMG submission 202158) | Salt marsh sediment microbial communities from the Plum Island Ecosystem LTER, Massachusetts, United States - WE1603-150 | ecosystem: Environmental > Aquatic > Marine > Intertidal zone >...
GGTGATAGACGTTTATCGGGATCGTACTCCCGTACCCATGATGACAACTGCGAGGCGTTGACGCTGGGTTTAATCAAGTGTTTCAACCCGATTGTTTCCAGAGCTTTCATGCCTGGCTGTTTACCGACATCATCATGGTTGACGAGTGATGCCCAGATCGTTCTGCTGATATACAGCGTCAGACCGCCGCGTGTCAGACTTTGCGTTCCAGCTTTCTGCATATTTTCGAGGACATATCCTTCTTCCTCATCGATTTTGACGCTGAGAATTTCAAGCTGTTTAGTAATCTCGTCAACTTCCTTGTAGTACGAGATCAGCTTGTTCAATCTGCGTTCGTCCATTAGCCTGCACTCCCTTCATTTTTAAGATTGAGTTGATAATATCGCCGCGTGTTTTCAACGCATAGAACACGCTGAAATCAACTGTGTTACGTGCTAACAAGTGGATATTGGTAACCGGTTTGGTTTGACCCGGGCGGTGGATACGCGCTTTTGATTGTTCATAATCGCCGAGCGAGAATCCCATTGAATAATAGATTGCATAGCTGGCTGCTGATAAATCAATTCCAAGTCCACCTGCTTGTATCTGAACACCCAATATATTGACATCATCAGGATATGACGCTTCACCGGTTAGGTCTTTTCGCCGACCGGACACCTCGCCATATTCAAGTTTGAAATCATGCGCTATCCTTTCAACGATGTCCAGGTCATTAACAAATCGTGTAAATATAACGAGCTTCGCTCGACCAGTGTCTATTCCCTCTATCACATCTTTTAGCGCGTCCTGCTTCGATGTACTGACCTGAAGTATATCCTCAGAATCATCAAGTTTAAGAAACCCTGATGTCAGTTGCTGGAGCCGGAGGAGTTTAACAAGAGCATTAGACGCCGTTATTATTCCCTGGTCAACCTCAGCCCAGAATTGTTTTTCAAGCGAATCATATATCTTGACAGTAGCCTCATCAAGATAGAAATCTTGAATTGTATCAATCGATGGTGGTAGATCAAGTACGTCCTCTTTTCTGACCTGGAAAGCGATCTTATCGAACCGACGTCGCAGGTCATCTTGATTCTTAAACCGGACCACTTGTTTCTGGTGGAACCCGCCCATTTCAGCGTACTGCGCCCGGAACGATGTGAACGATGTTCCATAGATGCCTTTATCCAGCGCACGGAATTGACCGTACACATCAAGCGGCGAGTGAGGCATTGGCGTCCCGGTGAGTCCGATCCTCTGCCTGGCGCGATCAGCGAGGCGTGAACAGAACCGGCTTGCCACGCCACCAGGGGCTTTCAGCTTGTGGACTTCGTCAAATACTATCAAATCCCATTCGCTTTCAAGGCACCACTTCGCGAACGGCTGCCGCCATACAGCTTCATAATTGATAACTAAAACCGAACGCTTCTTCCGTACATCATTGACTTTTATATATGATTGTGCAGTTTCTAACCGCTTTGAAATCTTGTCATAATAAAGGATAAGTGGTTTAATATCGCTTATAGAATGTTTCCGGAACTCCCGATCCCAGACATTCAGGACAGAAACCGGACAGATAATCAGAACCTTCTGTATTGAAATATCATTATCGATCAGGTCTACAATCACTTTCGATTTACCTGTTCCCATATCCATCGCGAGCATCGTTGCTGTTTGATCTTTGGCAAACCAATAAGCACGGAGTTGATGTTCCCATGGCTTGATCTTCGATTTGATTTCTTTGAGATTGGATGTCTCTCTCATTTCTTTGCGCTGTACGGCAAGCAGAGCCATTTCATAGATTTCATTATCAATGAGTTCGGTAAACGGTTCAAACTTTTCTATGACGGTCTGAGCGGCGGTAGGTGTAAACGGGAATTCCCATCGACGGCGCGCTTTATTCCACCGGCGACCGGGGATGGATCGACAGATTTCCTTTAGCTCGAATGGTGTCTTGGCAACGATAACACCACTATCGACATAGACTTTAGTCAGCATTAGCTTCTTCCTGAAATTCAGGACAGTCAACCTTGACAAGCTCATAAACTTTCTTGGTAACTTCCTTGTATTCAACCTTGCAACCTTTTGGATCATATCCTATAAGGTGAATATAATATGGATGATTCCAAATTGCGTGTAAAAAATAAAGCTTTCCAGTATCTTCGTCTAAACAAGAATCATATTTAGGATGATAATCTAATACATCCCCAATCAGTTGGAGCATCTCAAAAAAATCATCTTTTGTGGAATCCTGCTTAAATACGTGGATTTTATTATTCCACAGATGATTCACCGCAATAAGTATTTGAATAAACCAACCACGTTTTTCAATCTCCTCACCAATTCGCCGATAAAAATCCAGTAAATCAATTTTGAATTGATGTAAAGATTCTATCCTACGATCAATCTCTTCAGCCCATTCAGGCTTTAGTTCTACCTTACCCATTATACCTCTCCTTCATATCGGGTTTCAGTACTCCAATCCGAACCACGCGGGGCTCCCCGGCGTGCGTACAGCGGACACTTAATTGCGGAAGAATTACATTGGCATAATCCCGTAACTCTTCGCGCGGGATCGGCTTATCGTAATCTTCAACCTCAATTGAAACCTGTATCCGGTATTCATAACTCGTCATCATGAGATTATTTCCTCACCAAGATTTGCGCGACACGTTTGATCTCGCTCGGTATTCGATAAACCCCGGGCGTTCCGGCAATCACAATCGCCATCCCCCGGATGTCGTAATCGGTCAAGTGTACCCAGTTGTCATGAAAATAGTTCACCATGTTTTCAATATGTGCTTCCAGCATTGATGCATATCGGCTTGAGCGTTCGGGGTCGCGTGATTTACAAGTTGTGATGTCTACACTGGATTTTGAGACCCCGATGATTTCCGCTATAATCCTGTTACTCAAGCCATACTTATTACGGACATCACGTAATTCCAGCTTCTCATCCGGTGTTACATCACCAGGCAAGCCGATAAAATGTGTGTCGATAAAGTGTTTATCCATTGCGTTATCCTTCATTTTTGGATGCTTGCCAGAATCTCCAGCGGTTATCTTTGAATTCAAGCAGTGCAATATCACCGTTTGGATATTCAACCCAAACTTTCTCTTTAGATGCTTTCAGAACTTTCGCCTCATTTCCAGCTATACAGGCTAAACAATCTGATTGCTGAATTTTATGAGAGCATGCAGGAACGATCCGCCCAGGACGTACTACCATCTCATTTATAATAACCACAACTTCATCGGCACGCCGATCTGAGGCACGCCGATCTGAGGTACGCCAATCTGAGGTACGCCGACAAGATTCCCGAATCCATTTTAATTGTTCTGCTTCCATTGGAACTCCCTGATGGTGTATACTTTTGTGAACTGTGAACACTTATTACATATCAATATAATATCGATCACAAGATAATGTCAAGAGATTTTATAACTTTTTTACAAAGAAATTAAAATAATCAGGGCAACCAATCTCTCGGTTGCCCTGAAACGGGAGTGACAATGCCTTCGCATCTGTGATTAAGGCTATGCCCTCAACCACACCCGTCGAATTTAGCGCATAAACCGCCCTTCCTGACGATTCTAAGCCCTATCCTATGTCCCGATATACCCTTACGTCAATAACCCCTTTAATTTATAATACTTACGTAAAAGTCAGTCTTTTAGAAAGCCCTGTACGGCGATTATCGCTGGAAACCCCTTGCTGTATTGACTTTGCAAGCTGTGCCCTGAACATATCCATATGTATGTTCGGGCAGGTCTTTGAATACAGACCGTTCTGCAGGAGTTCATAATGCCCTCTGACGCATTCCGGTCCGGTCAATAGCGGGAAGTCCGAACTATCGAAATATATCTCAGCTGTCCGGGTGAATGCATCAAATTGCGCTCGTGTGAATTGACGTTGCCCGATCATACATATTCCAATTGATTCGGCGTTGTGTCCTTTACAATGTGCGCCCTGGAACATAACATCGCGTCCACTGAAGCCTGCTCCATCAAGATTGAAGTCAGGCTGTTTGCTTACCCATGCTTCATAATTCCAGTAGCCGTTTGTGATAACATGGTGATAGCCGATGGTATCATAGTTCCGGTCCGGGGCAGTATGCCACTCGGTAATCAATTCGACATTTCCATAGTAGGACGCCGAACAATGCAGGATCAGGTAACGAACATTTTGAAAATTTAGTGGAAGCATCATACCACCTTCATTTCTTATTTACCTCATTCAGAATTTTAGTCGTCAAGGTTTGCACCTCTTCTCAGTCCAATGATATAGTGATGCAGATGAATAATGATTTCATCCTCACCCGCTTCCCAAATACCTTTTCCCAGCACTTTGCACATATACTTTGAACCAGCTTCACCATGCTTGACACCAAGTGCTTCAGCCGCAGGTCTGGAGTGCTTTCCTTGTGCCAGTTTGATAATTTCTTTCACTATACTAATTATAGCAAGGGGACCAATTTTCTTACCTCCGAAGATGCCAATGAGAATACCAAAGGCACCGGAAATAACAGGCAGGAAATCTCCAAGAAAATCTAACATTTCAATTCTCCTTGTTTGAGGTTCGATCTTTCTGATTTTTCGTGGCTTCTATATAACCCACGAGTTTATTAACTGCAGCAACATTTTGTGCAACAAGTGCACTCAGATCGACAAGCCGTGAATTGAGCTTCGACTCAAGAAGAGCGTTCTCAGCTTTCAGTTCAATCTCAACAACTTTGAGATCCTGTTTTGATGCAGCATTAGCACCAAGAGTAAACCACATTATTGTGAAGGTCAGTAGGATACTCAAAAGTGCTGTTACGAAAATTTTCAGTGTCCCGTTTTTCATTTGCCTAACTTTTCTGAAAACAACATTTGGATTTCCTTGATTTTCGACGTTTCTGGCACAGTATTTGAAACGCCAACTTTATGTAATTTAGTTAATTCCAGTATTGATTTTTAGTGTTTCTGGCATAGTATTTGACATTTCGATTCTGCTGAATACCCTGTATATAACGTCAAATAATTCGATGTTCGGATTTAATTCTTTATTTATCAATCTGTTATAAGTTTGTGAAAATTTTAGCAATCGCCTTAGAAGCGATTGCACGAGATTCAGTACTCCCTGATGCAGTGGTTTTCAAGGTAAAAGTAGAGATTGTAGAAAGTAGCCTCCGGAAGATTCTCACTTCGGTGCCAAATCTATCTCTGGCAACCACTCCTTTGCTAGCGTAACTTTGCGAGCCTTTTCTTGAACGGTTAGATATTTCTCAATCCGCTCCTTTACCGGAAAGGCTATTTGCTGTGCATTTTTTGCATCCACAATCGGCTCTGCCCAGCGTTCTGCATTATAGCGTGGAACATCATGCTGCAACGCCCTATGAATTCGCAGGTTTAGCACATCAAACTCCGCTTGGCTTACACAGACAATTACTTTTCGTTCTATTTTACGCTCTTCTGGTATGATGATTACATCCCGTATTCTGAAGCAAAATATGCTTCAACCGCAAGCCTTCTGGCATCTGATAAATCCTTAGTACATAACGCAAATTCAACTATATTACCTTCAAAGAAATAAGATGGTTCTATCTTCAAAAGAGTCCCAATAGCACATCTGTCGAACGTACAAGCTCCAACATCCAGATTAACTGCATCTATCTTCAAAGCACCATCACGCCACATACTGATGTCTTGACCGTCAAAAATTATTGAAGTATAGAGAGGCTCTTCTGGATCAGACATTATTGAATAAGCTAATTTCGCAACAGGCACATTATCGCTTCGACGAAGCCACCATCTCTCTGGGCCTCTAATGAAGTCTATGACAAAATAAGGGTCATTATCAGCAGAAAAACCCAAACTGAACGGAACTCCTTTGTGGTCAGAACCGCTTCTAGTTCGTTGCATAACTATAAAAATGGAAAATGGCTCGTCAGTTCCTTCCAACAAATCCGCAAGTGCATGACAGGTAACAAACTCATCCGTTGTAAACTTAATAACCTCGTGCCCACCAATGAGATCGCCAGCATCCTCTGACCATAACGGCTGATTATTGCCTACCGCTTGTATCCAATCATTATCCTCACCGGACTGGTCAAGTATGACGCTGACTCTCTTATCACCGTCTTTTGTGACATAATCTGTGATTGGATCGCCCCAAGTCCGCCAGTGAGTCACCAGATCATCTTTGGCATGCGTGAGGGGAAAGCCACCACCTGCACTCATTCCATATGGCGGACTCCCGTATAGCGGTCTCGTAAATCCGAATTTACCGTATGGCTTAATTAAGCTCATCATGTTACCAGAATAGTTGCCTTGACCGTTCCGTCATCAGCCCCATCATCACCGGTCAGGATAACCTCGAACCCATCGCCGCCGATAAAATCATTCTCATCGCCGCTGTCGGAAAACAACTGATTCAGATACCAAACCGACACCTGGTTGATGGTTGCGTGATTGTACGGATCCAATACTGTAACGCCGGCACAATTCTCAGTTTCAACCAGCGTTCCCGCCGCATTGCGCCCCAGCGGCTTGATTGAAACAACCGTACCATCACACCCAGCGGCGAACGTTATCCCCTCCAGCTTCAGCCAGAATTGACCGTCCGGGCGCATATCACGCAAGTCAACCACCATGATGTCCGGCGTTGTACCCGCGACCGTTAAGACCTCTGTGATTTCAATCTTTCGCCGGATTAAAAAGTGATCGCCTTCTATTGCTGTTTTTACTGCTGCCATCTTGAACTCCTTGAGTTACTAATTAACCGTAAATCCGGACTTCCGATTTCGGTTCGATAATGATGTCGCTTCGCAAAAATGCTTTCGCGCCAGTATCTGCCCCTGCAGTTAAAACCACACGAAGCTCATAGACTGTGTTGATCGATAATTCTGAAACATCTATACTGAATGTTAGCGGAGTTGTCGGCATACCGACACCTATATCAAGCACTGCCGCCATTGAAGTTATCTTGGCTAACGCCTCATCATAAATCTGAATGTCAATCTGTCCTGTTGCAACGGTGGAATAACCAAAACAAGTGACTACCAATCGCTTGATCGAGGCATTATGATAGTATTTACGACGCTGTTTGATTGCGGTTACAGTAGCAAGATTTTTCCAAATAAGATGAGTGCCTACTTCATTATCGTCTGCTACACTTGCGCTGACTTGCGCGCCAAAAACATTACCGGAATTGGCTTCCAGAATACCACCGGAACCATTTCGCCCAAGTTGCATATCACCGCCGCCGATTTCAGGAACCATCATGGCTTCAGTCGTATTATAAGCGACGCCATCAGCATCAAAAGCCACTACTGTCACATATACTCGGTGCCGAACATTAAGGTATGCGGTGTTTCCTTCACCGGTACGAACCATTATTTTGCTACTGTTCGACCTTATAAGAGCCAACTCATCAGCGTCACACGCACCAGCAGCAACCGCGCCCAATCCTGAATAATTCCAGTAAATCTCATATCGGGATACTTCGTCACGATTGGCGGCGGCGACCATGTTGAAATAAACGCTGATTAAGGCATGATGAGTATTTAACGACATCGTAACTGCAGGACTGCCTGACCATGACCCTCCGGCTTCAAGTGCCGTAACTCGTGTATCCAACGCATCAGTAATTGACTTCGGTACAGCGCCATCGGCGTCTGTCGGTTCCGCGACGCCGGTGATCTTGACCGCGTCGGCGCCGTCAGTCAAAAGCTCGAGGTCATTACAAGTAATCTTCAACGTCCGGTCAGCGTTCTTATCCGCATTCATTGCTTTTACTTCAACTGTCGAAGCGTCGCTGTCCTTGATATGTAAAACCGAATCAATAAGGGCGCCGGGCTTAATCCCAACCGGCGAGAGATTCGTATTTGCCTTCAGCGCGGTTCCCGCGATATTCTGGAGCACATTATCATCATCATCGATAGTCTTATTTGTGAGTGTCTGCGCATTGGTAGTTCCAACATTCGCGCCGGTCGCACCATGCGCCGTTGTATCCGCTTCATGAGTTTCGCGCCCGATAGCTTCTTTCATCGACCCGATCTCGATCCCGGAGACAACCTTGTTTGTATTATCCCAAATTGCATATGGTTCGGTTGGATCGTACTTCGCGACTACCGAATCATCGAACTCAAAATAATAAGCTGCTGCTTCTGCATCCCAGATACCAACAGCATTGTTGGCAGAACCACTACCATAATCAGGTGCGTCTCCATCGATACCCATTTCGACGACAAACGCTGATTGTGAAGCGCGTGCCCACCATTTTCTTACAGTTGCCATTTATGAAACCTCTCTAAAATATCAGCGGACTAAATTCACCGGCTGCCGATGCCTTCGGGATCGATGACAGTAATTCCTCGCCAACGAACCTGACGGTCACATCATGTGCCAGAAACAAATTGCCAGTATACTCCGACCGGAGCGCATCCGGACAGGTCATTATGAATTTCATTGCAACATCATCATGCGGTTGTACTTCAACCCTTCCAACGATAGTGTGATTCAGGATAGTTAATAGATCAAGCAAATATGTGCGATTCAGCCCTGTCCAGACAAAAGTAACTACCGGGCGGTATCCTTCAGCACGTTGTCTGAAAGTGCCGTCAGACAGCGTTAACGACACGGCTCCGCCATCATGTCGCTCAGGTATAAACTCCAGATGCGTATCAACACAATCCGGCAACGAAATTATCCGACCATCATTTACTCCGAGATCATGCCAAACTTCGCCTCCAATATCGTTCGCTTCAGCAAAATCTTCTGTTAAAGTAATTTTATCAGTACTAACTGATAAGACTTCATAGCGTTTATTCGCTGCTTGTGCATTGGTAACATGATCGCCAGCAGATAAATATATTGATAAATCTAATGTATTTATAACTTCAGCCGAACCATTATTCCAATCACCAGTACCAGGAAGCTGAATAGTATGATACCTAAAGTCCGCATCCAAGCCCTGTAACAATGAGAACTTCGGCGCCCCCGTACCCCAGATCAATGTTTCAGGATAACTCATTAGTTAAACGGATTTGGATATAGATTTTCGTCATGTACCGACATAAGTTCCAACTGGATGTAATCCTTACCGTACAATATCTTGCGAACAATCTTGTCTTTAATTTTCACTCCACTAATTGTTATTTTATCAAACAGTTCGATATTCCAATGTGCATCAACATCCGGATCACAGACTATCGATACAACGTCTTGTTTCTCAAGATAATAGCTGTCTGCATAGAAATTACTTAACGCTTCATCGAAATCATCATTATCGATCACCTGACTATCAACTTGCGGTGGATCATCACCCTTGCGATCCATAACCGTTAGGGCTGGCATTCCGATCAAGTCGCGCCGCTTCAATGTTACCGAATTCCCGACATATTCTCTGCTTACGATATACACCTGCTTGGTACCATCCGAAGCGCACTTGACATACAATATCGAATTTGTCAATAAGCAGATTTCACGCAATACCTGTCCCGCGGATTTATCCCTGAAATCATAACTCATCGCTGAAAATTCAAGCAAGCCGCTATAATGCACAACACCGGTGATTACAACATATTGACCATTAAGCCATTCTAATCTGTAATTATTTTGACGCCATAACATTGAAGCATAATTGTAAATTTCTAAATCTTTATAAACTTGTGCACTTAATACTGTATCTCCATTGTAACCTGCAGTTAGAAAAATCTTCGTCGAAGTAACCGATGCAACTTCATATATACCCTCTCCTCCTGAAATAGGACTCGGATAAACAATATCTCCTGCCGTCAAGTAACCCGTTAAATTAAGTGTTGTTACAACCTCATCTGAACCTGGCGACCAAGTTCCACGTCCGGGTAATCCGGTTGGTTGCCCAGGATAATCATAATCAGGTAGTGTGAGTAATTTCCATGTCGGCATGACCGGTGGATCTGATAGAGCATATCGGAAATCAAAATAAGGTTGAACCAATGAATGCCAAGCATGATTTAATATGTTACCAGTTGTTAAATCAATAGCAAACCATTCTGCAACTGCACACTTTCCATAATCAATCACAGGTGATCGCGGTGTCGTTTGATGCTCTTCAATCCATGACCATAATTGATAAACCAAGATGATATTCTCATCATCTATTACTTGCTGTCGTCTATAACAAGTGACATTATCATTATGAATCCAATAGTCATCATTGTTTCTCCCGTCATCAAGTATCTGATTAAGTTTACTCCTCATCCATCCCGAAGTTCTCTCGTTACCAACCTCACCAAGACCAAAATCCCAGTTCAGTTTAATAGGACTACCGCAATTTGAGATGTTTGAAAATATATATACTTCAGCTTCATTCCTTTCAATATCCCAACCAATGTAACATGGTCTTAATTCATCACTAATCTGTTTACTGAAAAGATCACCATCATCAAAAACCTTGTCGATCACTTTTAACCTTGCATCACGTTCTATTGAACCCGGTTCAAATATAAGTTGCTTGTAACTTCCGTACTCTAAATTCAACTGGTCAAGGATATTCTGTGCAATATCACTAAATTCAAGATGCAACATTAACGAATTTTTCTCACGCCATCGGTACACACCCCATTTTACTTTTTCATAGAAAGCCGGTTGATTGTTTTCAAGTCGAAAACCGATCCCGCGTGAATTATAGAGATAAACTTCTTTGGCACCAATCTGTTCAGCGGGTGTCAATGTTGGATAAATATGTTCCCAAATAATCTGAATCCAATGCTCGTCAATATCATCCTCATTGCGTTCAGTAACATCTCGTATCCAGCGAACAGCAGACACATTCTCAATCCCCCCCTCTTCGTTTATGACACGCCCCCTCTTCCCGACTTTCAAATCCTTCAACTCCTGCGAATAGTCCAGGACACGAAATGACAACCTCTCGTTTTCATAATTCCACGATTGCTCCCGATCAACGAACCCGCGAAATATCTCAACGTTGGACCCGCCACCTTTGATCCGCACAACATCGCCCCGTACAATTTCCGAACCACCGCCCGGACGGTAAATCCCATCTTTGTCAAAGATCGTTAACGTAGCATAGGAACTGACGAAATTGAAAAGTACATCCTGCTCAACCTCGATCACAACTAATGGATCGTCCCCCTGGATCCAGACCAGCTTATTCCAGATACCATTTTTATATATCTCAGCAATCAATA
>Ga0307432_1002100_pt1 | contig 11145 bp, 17 predicted proteins | sample SalMarWE160150MG_FD_202158 | JGI IMG/M metagenome (GOLD analysis project Ga0307432, IMG submission 202158) | Salt marsh sediment microbial communities from the Plum Island Ecosystem LTER, Massachusetts, United States - WE1603-150 | ecosystem: Environmental > Aquatic > Marine > Intertidal zone >...
CCGGAGGAAGACCAGCTGGCTCTACTGGTAAGTAGAGATCCGCTTAAAGTGAGTTCTGATGATAGCATAAAGAAAGCTTGCCAGATCTTTGTAAGAGAAAAACTCAGAAATCTTCCAGTAGTAGAAAATTCTGAATTGGCAGGTGTTATAGGTATAGATGATATAGTAAAAAAAGGTGTTTTCAAGCTGCATATAGAAGAACCTTGTAGAAAATATATGAAAACAAAAATTGCTGCAGTCTGGGAAAATACTCCCTTGAATGTAGTCTTAAAGATTATGAGCTACTCAAAAAGTTTATCTGTTGTAGTTCTCAACGACTCCGGAGAAATAACGGGGATGGTAGACAGAGAGGACATAATAAAAGCTGGAGAAGTCGTAAGTGAGATGAAAAAGAAGGATATGGCAACGTCTGAAGAGGACGACTGGGATTGGGAAACTAGAAGTACTCTCTATATAGGCATGAGAACGCTAAAACTTCCTAAAAAACCTGTAAAAGATTACATGACAAAAGAAGTAGTAACTATTACTTCAGATGGAACTATCACCGAATGCGCAAAAAAGATGAGAAAATACAACATAGAGCAGCTTCCTGTTACTGAGGACAACAATAAGTTAATTGGCATCATAAGAGACTATGATATCCTGAAAGCATTAATCGACATTAGTTGAGTTTAGACCTATTGAACTGGATATTAACGGAGATAGCTTTTTAAATAAATGTTCCTTTATTCCTGCATGGACAAGGTTTTAGAGGAATTTGTTAGATATAAAAAGATCCAGGGAATAAGCGATATCACAATTAAAAATTATCTTGTACCACTGAGAAAACTCAGGGCTTTTACTGGCAAAGACTTTAAGGATAATTCAAAAGAAGATCTAATACGTTTTCTGGAATTTTTAGAATCACAGAACAAATACAAAGAAAGGAGTATTTTGCTTACCAAAGTTGTTCTAAAAACATTTTATAAATGGCTCGAAGGTGACGATGAAGAATATCCAAAAAAAGTACGATGGATCAAAGCGAAGCATCCAAAAGAAAATCCTGTAATTATTCTAACTCAAGAAGAAGTATTCTCTATGATAGAAGTTGCAGAAAATATAAGAGATAAAGCAATGCTCTGTGTTTTGTATGATACGGGAGTAAGACGAGGAGAATTATTAGGTATGAATATTGGAGATGTTGAACTTCATGTAGACTATATAGATATATATATTAGAAGATCAAAGACATTTACTCGGCCTGTAGCGGTTGTAACAGGCCGCCAATATCTTCAAATGTGGTTAGATTCTCACCCTTGCAAAGAAGACGAAAACGCTCCTTTATGGACTGGATATGAAAAAACAACTCTTTGTCCGCAGAGTATTTCAGATATCATCCATAAATGTGCAAAAAAAGCAGGTATCAAAAAAAATGTTACGCCGCACACCTTCAGACGAACTTGTGCCACTCGGCTAAAAAAGCTAAATGAATATGAACTTGAGGAGTATATGGGATGGAAATTCGGATCGAAAATGCCTAGAGTATATATGAGACGAAGCGGAAAAGACGCCAAAGACTCTGTATTGAAAGCTAAGGGTATAATACCCGGAGAGAAAGAAGAAATAATCAGAACAGATGATCAGATATGTAGCTTTTGTAATACATCCAATCCTCCTACAGCTAAGTTCTGCTATAATTGCGGGAAGCCGCTAGATATTGAAATAGCGTTACAAGAAAAGAAGAATGTTCGATACTTTACTGAAATGGTTCTTAGAGATCCTCAGATAATAAAAAGAATGTTTGATAAAAGAACGTTTGATTTGAAGAGAGACACCGATAAATGATATTTTTATAGCCTTATCTATAAACTTTTACCGATAAATTTATAAAGATAAGTGATGGACATTATTTGTCCATCACCACTGGACAAAGGTCTTAGGGACACCTTATGTTCCTAAGACCGAATGTGTCTTTAAATAATTTATTGCAACAAATTTGTAGGGATAAAATGAACAAGAGGGGAGTAAGTCCTGTAATAGCAGTCGTTCTGTTAATAATAATTGTATTAGTAATTGCGTTGATAGTTTATATTTATGCTACTGAAGAAGTCGATGAGGCTCTCGATACCGCTACAACTTTCTTTAGATCTCATGATTTTTTAGTTGAATCTACAGATTTGAATCATGCCACTATAAGAAATATGGATGAAAAAATAGAGTTTAATGGACATACAGAAGCAAATTTCTTAGAAGTTTTTGATGTGTACATCAATGCTGTTTTCTATCCTGGAGTTATAGATTCTTTTACAACGGCAAATGGAGATACTACTTGGGATAGATCGGAAGTACTGATAATAAATTTTAATGAGACAAATATAAGAAAAGGAGACTTAATATATTTAGTATATAAGAAAACTGCTACATCTATACCTTTTAAAGTAAGTTAGAGTTTCTTTATTTCCGATTTCTCGATTTTAACTCTCCTACTCTTTAGTTTATCACAAAGATATCCTATTGTGTAGGCTAGACCTCCATATATTACTATAGCAAAAAATAAGAGATCTACGTCGTGCCTTCTCAAGATTTCTATAAGAGATATGTTGTATCTCCTTAGTGTATCCAGAGGAAGCCTCAAATTCACCGGGAAAAAATCAAAGTAGATTCCTACACTGTGAAGGATATAATAGCTTGCTATTCCTATAGAGACTGCACAAAATAGTTTTTTACTCGTTTTCATTCACTCACCTTTTTCAGTTTCTTACATACCTTTTTTCCGTAGGGGATCACATGTGTTTCTATAAAAACTCTAAATGCATCGAAATCTTCAGGGATTGTAGGCAATCCTACTTCTTTTTCAAGGTTGTTTAGTATTTCACTCGTTCTACTTTTTGAGTTTGGTAAGATTTCATCTATTCTTTTATGCAATCTTAATCTCTCTTGTTCGTTCATATAACTATTACCACCAAGATTTACACTCATTGCTACATTATAAATATAATCTATACATAAAGTTTCTAATTCTGTGCCTTCAAATCTAACCCATCTACATTTCATATTTAGACCTCCTTTACTTCTTCTATTGTGATTTTTAATCCTGCAATTCCCCCCACTTTTCTACGCCTATAAAAATCAATATAGCTTACGGTGTGTATTATTGCCATCCCTAAACTTGCTGTTTCTTGGTGTCCCTGTTCATATCCCTTATTGTTTATAAATTTTATTTCAAATTCTTTTGCCATTTATTTCACCCCGAACTGTTCTTTTATTTCTTCTGCTACCCCTTTCAAAGCTTTTATTTTACCATGTACTACTTTGTCTGTCATGAAGTCTTTTGTTTTATCTACAAAAACTTCCATATATTCCAATTCATTTAAATTCACTAAGAGATTCAATCTTTTTTCGACTTCTTCGAGAATTGCTTTTGCTGTTTTCTCGATAGTCAAATCTATTGCTTCGAGGATATCTTCTTTATTCATTCTTGCAGTTTCAAAGTTTTTAAGCATCCATTCTTTAAGTTCTAATAAAACTTCTTTCTTAATTTTTTCTTTACTCATATTTAGACCTCCTTGTGTTTGATGCCATAAATCTTTTCTTGTTCCTCAATCCACTCTTTAGTTTTATTCATTTATCTCCTCTATTCTCTTAATTTCCCTCTTACAGAATGAAATGTTATTTTCTAAGTACTCTAAAAATATAGAGTCTGGATTTGTTTTCTTCTTTTCTTTTTCTAAAAGATTTTCATCTTTTCTTAATTTAGTTCTAAGAAAACTGAGTTGTCTTTTTTTCATTTTACCCAACTCCTACCAGTTTTTCTAACTGTTCTTTACTATATTCTGTCTCCTCTCTCTTCTCAGCTACTTTTATTTCAATTTCTTTAGATTCTGCAAACTCTATCTGTTCTTTTTCAACATGATACAGTTTCTCCTCTGCAATTTTCATAATCTCCTGTTTGATCTTTGGATTAACTTTATAATATACGCCCTCATCTACCTCTATATCTAAAATTCCATCCTCCAGTAATTTTCCATGAGCTCTTAGAACATTATCTTTTCTCTTACCCAAAGAGGCCATGACTTCAAAGAATTTATCCTTTTTTATCTTTTTTAGACAGAGAAAAATAATAGTCAACTGTAAGGATTTATATTTCTGTTTTCTCCCCGCTGCATACTTCAATTTCTTTGCTGTGTAATACATTAATTCCCCTGTCTTAAAAATCAAATTAAAAAGAAGAGTTTCATCAACTTTCATTTTCCAAAAGCCTCTTTAAATTGTCTAGTAATCGTGAAACCGCCATCGGTACTTCCGAACTTGGGATTTATAGCAGCAATTATGGAGTAGTCATATTCTTCCTCTTTCAAAGCTACTTCTATAGCTCCCGCCAATCCTTCAATCTTCATCAGACCTCCTGAAATAATCATCTCATCCTCAATTACCCTGTTCCTCACGCTTATATCCAATAAATCAAGCAACTTTGGAATATCGCTTGCTGAGCTTTCAATCGTGGGAGCCAAGCTCTCATCTGCTATAGCTGGTGTTAATTCTATTTCCTCTGGCCTATTACTTGTATCTACTAATCTTATTTTCTTCTTTTTTCTGTATGTAAATACCATGTTCCAATACAATTCTTTGATCTCTCTTGCCATATCAAGCGAGATCTCAACACCATAATGTTCTCCTATCAATCTCTGTATTAACTCATCTATATGTATCCCAGCATCTGATCTTCTAGAATCGCATATTTCAACTACTCTATCCTTCACTTTTTTTGTAGCAACTAATCCATCAACTACTATAACCCAATCTCTCGTATACGCTCCAAAATCTCCTCCTAATCGTGTAGGTAGCACTTTTTTTCCATCTTCATAACAGGGATAAGAAGCTAACATTGAAGTAACTTCATCAAGAACTATAATCTTACCATATATCTTTTTAAAACACTCTATTGTCTTTATTTTAAGTTTTTCTTTTGCTCTCGCTGGAAGTATTATTGCTAAAATTACTTCCCCAGAAGAGTTATATATTCCAGTCTTGATCATACTTTCATTCATCATCTGCATATATGTCTTCAGTAGCTCCTCGTTCTTTACAACGCCTCCTTCTATGAACCACTCTAATTCTTTACCTTTATTTGCAGAGTCAACTGCTACCTTGCCCCAAACAGGTTTCAATTCTCTTTTAAAAGCTTGTCTGATAAGTCTATAGCATGTTAATTCTTCAAAATTTGCAGTCTCTCCATTCAAAAAATATGTCATTTTGAAATTGTTGCTTCCGGGCTCTATTGCCAAGCTTATGTCTGTCTTTTTCAGATGTTTTTTCGTTTCATCGTATAGGTCCTGTTTGTATGATTGAAAACTCATTTTATCACTCCAATTCTTCAGCAATTTCAACCATAGAAATCAATGTTCTCAATGCGTTCTCGATACCTTCTATTACCCTCATATCTGGTACTATCTCTTCGGCTGCCACTCGTATGTGTTCGCCCTCTTTTTCTGCATCGAGATGCCATATTTCTAACTGCTTTCTTTCTTTACTTAGTATAACAGAGTGTTCTCCTATATTCAATCCCTCTTCAGGATGCATTTCTTTCTCCATAACTACTCCCCCTCCACTAAGATCCATCGAGTTACAGTATAGCCATCACCTGGAAATCTAACTTCCCAAAGCTCACCGATTTTGCCACTTTGAAAAACTTCTTTTCCATCTAATTTTTTGATTAGCTTAGCTTTACCTTCGTACTCCTGTTTTGTTATCCATTTTTGGTATATCTCCACAATGTCTCCTTTCTTCATGTTTCACCTCTGGTCTGTTTCGTTAATAAACTTTTTTAGACTTTACCAATCAAAAGAAGTATTGCCATCACTACAACGCATATCAAACCTGCGATAAAAAGATATTTTACTCTCGGATCTACCTCTTCTTCATCTGATAAAGTCTCTTGAGTTTCTCGTAGGTATTCTTGTATTTTACTCATTTCATCCTCTCCATTTTCTTTTTCTCTAGGCTTTTCTTCCTTATTCTCTAAAAATAAGAATTTCTTCGTTTGTGGTGCGGTATCTATGTAATAGACTTGCGGCATAGCTTCGTTAACAAACTCTAAAGTTCCTTCAGAAGTTATTTTTACTGGCTTTGTATCTTTGTATATTGATTCTGACAATTCCATTGTTTCTTTCTGCAAATCTCCTAATCTCTTCTTTTTTTCGTTGTACACTTTGCACTGTACCAATGAAAACAAATGTGCGGGACATATTTCCATTCCATCCACTTTCAGAGAAACTAAATTCCTTTTAGCCAAATCTACAAAGGGACAGTCCGGACATATTCTAAAAAAATATCCCCATCCTTCTCTGTTTTCAAATCGAAAAAATTTTCCTTGCATAGATACCACTATCTCTTTGCTCTGTTTCGTTAATTAAAGTTTTGAAAGAAGAGGATAAACTTTTTAATTACCAGACTTTCTCGGGTAATTATCCATCACCATTCTTTTTTCTTTATTTGAGATGGAAATAGTTTATTAAAACATATCCAACTGCAAACACGCCTACAGCAACTCCTACAAAAAGAAAGATCGCTATTATCTTCTCTTTCTTTGTCTTGAACTCTTCTGGATTAATATTTATTAATCCCCTGTCAAAAATTTCTTTTATTTTCATCTACTCACCTATAACCCGAGTCTACCAGCTAGCCATATGCCGCCAAAAACTAGTACAAAGAATACTATTATCGCTATTATCACCGCTATGATAGCAGAGATCGGAGAGTCTTCATCTCTTTCAAGAGTGTTCAGAATGTACCTAGGGAAACTCATATCTCTCGGTACTATCTCTTTGAACTCTTTCTCCATGAAGTTCTTCTCTCTCATCCTCAGTTCCTTGTATGCCAAGCATACAGGACATATCGCAAATCTTCTTCCATCCTCAGTTGCAGCTATGACTATTTTATCGTTGCCACACTCGGTACATTTTTTATTCACTACTCTAAATTTTATATTTTCTAGATCTTCTCCAATTTCAGAGATAAACTGCTCTTTTAGGGAAGATGGTATTATATCTTTCATGGTCACTCCCTCCATCTCTCATTTATACGGTTCTATCGTTACTCTTATTTTTTTAGAAAAATCTACATATATATCTGGTACTACTATCACTACAGAGTCCAGTGAATCTGGTATACCAACATTTAGAGGATTAGACACTGTTTTATCAGTAAAGCGTTTTGATGGAAGTATATGAACATAGGATGCCATGCCAGTACCCTTTTTTTTGTGAAGAACACGGGGGTATACTATCCACGAAATAACCTCATCATCCATTACTTGCCTATATGTACTAAGTTTCTCTTTATCTCTCAATTGAGAAATTTCTTTTGTTATCTCCTTTTGCAACTTTTTTAATCTGCTTCTCTCTTCTTCTAATTTTTGTTTTTTCTTCTGGAGTTTCGCACCAGAAGTTACCATATTCTCACTTTTTTCTACCATTTTATTACCTCCTAAATTTCTTTGGATTTTACATACTTATCTATTGCTTTATAATATTCTCGAAATTTTTTTGACTTTCTCGCTTCTTTTAGATTAAGCTTCTCTATAATATATCGTTTGAGATTTTCTTGACATTCCTCTAAAACCGTAACTATCTCATCAGTTTCTTCTCTTTCACAGAATTTTAGGATTTCCTTAACTTTTTCTTTTATTTCCTCAGATTCTATTAAATATTCTCTTGCCTTACTGACTTTTACTAAATCTACCAATACTATCACCTTTCTCTATTCTTCTATCTTTTTTTTACAATCAACACAAGAAAAATAAAAGGAGAGATTATAGAAATTCTCTGCATATATCGGCATACATATACCCTTGTCTTTCTTCAATTCTTTACCACAGATTTTACAATGTGCTTTCCTTTGATTAAAATCTTCAGTTTCATCGAAAAATAATCTCCTTCCAAGATACAATTCCTTAGCTTTTTTCATACCGAGAGGATGAAATTTACTATGATCTGCCTTTTTTGCGTATCTCTTTCCTGCTCTCCTCATACCTTCTAATATTCTTTCACGTTCTAATATTCTTTCTCGATCCTTCATACTCACTCCAACTCCAAAGCATCTATTCTATCTATCTTTTCTTCTTTTTTTAATTTTTCTAAGAAATTCTGATCATTACAATATTTCTCAGCCTGGGCTAAGAACTTCCTCATCTGTTTCAGTCTCTGGCTCGTATCTATTTTGAATCCTTTCATAGCTCCTTTAAAATGATCTTGCGTAACTTTTGATACTCCCTCATCATTAAAAGCTATTAGTGTTGCTCTTTTTACTAACTCCTCTATCTCAGCTCCTGTATACGTCTTTGTTTCCTTTACCAATTCTTCTAAATTGAGAGACACTACTGGAACCCTCCTTTTAACATTAATATGAACGTTAAATATTTCTTTTCTAGCTTTCTCATCGGGATATGAAACTGGAATCAAACGATCAAATCTTCCTGTTCTTATAAACGCTTCATCTAGGTGTTCTATAGTGTTAGTTGTTCCAATCATAAGAGCTTTTCTGCTCTCATCTCCTAAATATTCAAGCATTTGACTAAAAATTCTACGGCTTGTACCTGAATTGTGAAGTAGTATTGGAATATTTCCTCCAAAAAATGCTTTTGAATCTGTAACAGAAACATCATATACTCTCTGTTCATCTTCATGTAATCCTATTTTTTTAATTTGGGAGATCCCAAGGTCAGAATCTAGTAGTTTTCTGAGGTATTTTATCATTGCCAGAGATGTTTCAAGCTTTTGTTTGCTGCTCTTCTCTTTATGTCTCTTATATCTATGCTTTGCTCCACCTCTTGATATTTTCTGTGTTATACGCTCAATTTCAAGCCAACTCTTCCCTTCTTTGTGCAATTTAATTATTTCTAACATCAATGAGATATACTCCTCCGTTTTCGTCAGTATCTCCTTCATACGTAATCTATTCATTGCATCTTTTCTTAAAAAATCACTATCATTGCCTTTCCACACTGGACATGCTTCCTTTCTTATTCTTCGTAACATTATGGTAGGTATCCGATCTAGTAATGAACCTTTGTTGTTCACGCACAACATATAAACCATTCCTCCTTTTATTAACGTTCCTTGAGGAGATAAATGATCGGGATTATTCTCTTCATAAATTCTACAAGGAAGCTTATTCAATCGCATTAGCCATGCCAACTCTGTAATAAGCTCTTTACTTACGGATTTATAATCAATCTCTCCATATTTTCTAGTATGGCTATCTTCTTTGTATGCATCCAAAAGTTCTAGTATTAAATCAGTAGACAAAGTATAAAAGAATCCTGGAATCTTTTTTGTATGAGCTCCTTTACCAAATAACTTAGTAAATATTTCTTTTAGCATCGCATTATTATATTCAACTTCGTACGCTGTTATATGCTTTTTAAATCCTTCCCATGTGGGTTTTATACCAAATACTTCTTTCATTAACTTCTTCAACTCACGAATCTTATCCATATGGTGCGATCCGAATCCAAAGGATATAGTTGTTGAAACACAACCTTCTGAAAGATAATATCCTGCAATCCGCATGAACTCCTTGGTTGCTAAATTTGCATTAGAGATAATCTTTCTGTATTTCCTTCCTAATCTATCTGTAATTGTTGTTGTAATATCAGAAACTCTAATCTCTTGGGGTTCTAAGATAGAAGGATTACCATAGAAACTTACTAGATAATCACCTACCTTTAATTCTCTTGTAGGTTTTGATACAATATATCCAGAATTATTATCAAAAACAAATACAGAATGATCTCCTGTTGTTCTTATTTTGCCTCCAGTACACTTTATAGTATATATGTCATTTCTCCTTGCTGAATGTGCCCCACGAATTTTTTTGAATGCCCCATGAAATTCTTTGTCTATTGATAATATCTCTATTTCTTCTCCTTTTTCGTACCTATCAATGCATGTCTTAATGGAAATACATTCAATTTCTCCTTTAGATTTAATAAGAACTGGAGTATCACCAGTTACACTATCTGTAGAAATATCAGATCTTGTTCCCATCCTATCTATTTCATCCATAAAGACGATTGCAGGAGCACATTCTTCTATTATTTTTAGTGCTGACTTCATTTTTCTTTCTGAAGATCCTACAAGAGATGAAAAGATGTTCTCTGTTTTCAATAGAATAAAAGGCAGCTTTGTTTCGTTTGCTATGGCTTTCCCAAATAACGTTTTTCCAGTTCCTGGGGGACCATAAAACAATGCCCCTCTCGGCATCGAAACTGAGAACTGTTTAGCCCTCTCCGGCATTTTCAGTATCTTAATTATGCTGTCATAAACAAATGCTTTGATACTCTGGTATCCTCCTATCGCATCGAATCCATATTCTGGCTGATATATTTCTAGAATACCACTTTTCTCAACGATCTCCTTTTTCAAAGATGTTACCGCCTCAGGTAATATCGCCTTGTGTCTAAAAATGGATTCTAAAACTACCGTCTCTGTCTCATGAAGATTCAATCCTGATGTTGTTGTTATGAGCTCTGACTTTACTTCAATTTTTAAGTTATGCTTTTTGCTCAAAGAATCTGCTATTCTAACAAGAAGCTTTTGTCTTTCGTTCTGCAGGGAGATCGGTGGTGTAATTATAGGGATCTTCTCTAAGGTTTCTTGCGGAAATATTGACGCATCGGAGATCACGATAATGACCATAGATTTATTCGTTGTTTTGAATATGTCCTGATGATGACACCAGTTATTGACTGCCAAAGTAAGTGCTGGAATTTGTTCTATTATCCCTGTCATTATAAAGATCGTTTTCTCTGTTTTTAGCATGTCATCAGCTTTTCTTAGTGCTTGTGGCAATGGCGTAATGCCACTACCGCCACCTAAAGCCTGCATTATAGCGTCTCCCTTCTCATCTATCGGTGCGTTTGTTCTTAGGTTTCTCAGTCCCTCCCAGACATCATAGTGTATCAACTTATGGTCGCCGATATTTTCTACTTTTGATTCTCTCAAAAATTCAAACAATTCTTTTACTCTTTTCGGATCGTTAGTCTCTACGATTATAACGGTAGAGACCTGGGCTTTTCTTTTCATTAAAATCTCATTTATCCAATGTTTTTGTATTTTCATTTTTTATTACCTCCTAAAACTACATCATATACACGAGAAATCATGA
>Ga0307432_1002101_pt1 | contig 11138 bp, 10 predicted proteins | sample SalMarWE160150MG_FD_202158 | JGI IMG/M metagenome (GOLD analysis project Ga0307432, IMG submission 202158) | Salt marsh sediment microbial communities from the Plum Island Ecosystem LTER, Massachusetts, United States - WE1603-150 | ecosystem: Environmental > Aquatic > Marine > Intertidal zone >...
CATCCAGCATCAAAAGCTGTGGTTTCGCCATTAAGCCTCGACCGATGGCCAACATCTGTTGCTCACCCCCGCTTAATGTACCCGCTTTCTGATTGCGTCTTTGCCCCAATACAGGAAATCGCTCCAAGATCTCATACAGATCCTGGTTTATGCCAGCCGTATCTTTTCGCAAACTCGCACCAAGTTTGAGGTTAGTCAACACACTGAGATAAGGGAAAAGCCTCCGGCCTTCCGGAATGTGGACGATACCCAGTTTAACAATTTCACTCGTTCCCATGCCGTTTATTCTCTGGTCGCGAAAAAATATATCCCCTGATGTTAATGACTTTAACCCGGACACAGTCCTCAAGATAGTACTTTTACCTGCGCCATTGGCGCCGATAATGCTTACTGCGGATCCCTCTGTGACTTCAATCGAAATGTCATCCAATGCCATGGCTTTCGCATAGTGTACCGATACGTGTTTCAAGCTAAGCAACCTTTTCACCTCCCAAATAAGCTCGAATAACCTCTTTGTTTTCCCTCACCTCCTCGGGTAAGCCTTCGGCAATCTTCTTTCCAAAGTTGATGACGATAACCTTTTCACAGAAATCCATAATTCTCATGTTGTGCTCAACTAATAGTATGGTTACTCCCTTCTGTTGTGTTTTTCTAATGGCCCTGATAGTGAAATCGATTTCATCCGGGTTCATCCCGCCCAGGGGCTCATCGAGCAGGAGCAATTTGGGCTTCACAGCCAAGGCTCTGCCTATACCAAGCATCTTTTGATGTCCGTGAGCTAAATTCTTGGATAGCTCATCTTTCATCTTATCCAGCCCGATAAGCTTTAAGATTTCCAGGGACTGTTCCAAGATAGAGGCCTCATTGAGACGATAGGTGGCGGTATTAAAGTATATATCCAGCAGGCTTGACCTTGGGTAAAGATGAAATGATGCCGATATGTTTTCCAAGACGGTAAAATCACCGAAGAGAGGGTTTAGCTGAAAGGTCCTGGCTATTCCAAGTTTGGCAATCTCGTGTGGTTTTTTGCCGGTTATATCCTTTCCTGCAAACGTAATAGTTCCACTATTCGATCGGAGGACTCCAGTAATAAGATTGAATGTCGTTGTTTTTCCGGCACCATTGGGCCCGATTAGGCCCACGATCTCACCTTCGTTGATCTGCATGTCAAATTGACGAACTGCAAACAGACCACCGAAATATTTTGTCAATCCATTGATCTCAAGCAGCATGAACGGTCCTCTTGTCCTTGCGATGTTCTGTAAACCATGACCGAACCATCTGGGGCAGACCGGCAAGACCCTGGGGCATTAAGTATACGACAATTATCAATGTACCTGCATAAATAAAGGGAGAATAGGTTTTCAGATCACGGAAAAATTCAGGGATTAATATCAATATAAAGGTCCCGATAATCGGACCGGCAAAGTGACCTATACCACCAATGAGTACATACATCACGAGCCACAGGGTTGCCATGAAGTTAAAGCTAGTGCCTGATATTACCAAATTGTAATGAGCATAGGCAGCGCCGGCTAGACCAACAAAGAAACACCCGACACCCATAGCCAGAATCCTGTACCATGCTTCATTGATACCAACACTGGAGGCGGCCAGGTGTGATTGGGCAACAGCCTTTAAAGTCGTACCAATGCGGCAGAACTCAAATCGATAAAGGGCTATAATGCTGACCATGGCTAACCCTAAAGACAAATAGTAGTACGGTACCTTAGAGGTAGTAGGGGGGAGTAGAGGCGAGATACCAATGAGGCCGCCATAACCGCCGGTCCAAATTCCACCCGCATAAATAGCCTGCGTCACGCCTATCCCAAAAAACAGGCTAACCATAGCATAGTACAGCGCCCTCAGTCTGGCAAATGGGTATCCTATCAACATCCCGATGCCTGCTGTCATCAATGCCGCTAACGGGATGGTAAGCCAGGGTGACCAGCCAAGCCATTTTGATGCCATACCGGACAGATAGGCCCCCATGCCCATGAAAGCAGCATGTGCGAGGGGAAACTGACCCGAAATAGTTATTGTGCGCAGGCTGACAGCGGCAATGATGTATATGAAAGTCAGGGTAAGAATATGTAACATATAGCCCTGGCTAATGAATAAAGGAAGGAGAGATAGAATAATCATGAGCCCGGCATAAAAAGCAGGCTTGGTCAGTTTCTTCCCATCTCTTGTAGAAAGCGATTCACTCATATCCATACATCGTTCTTATCCTGCCTCACATCTCCATCTCATGACCAAAGAGCCCTTGGGGTCGGATTAGAAGAATAACGATGACTATGGCAACAGCAATTGCACTACTGGCAGCACCGCTGATAAACAGGGGCAAAATAGCATCTATGGCCCCGAGAACCAACCCCGCAAAAAAGACACCGCCAATGCTTCCTACACCGGCCAGAATAGCCACTATGAGGACTTTTACCAGCATGAAATCCCCCATAAAAGGGCTTAAGCCTATATAAGCACCCATCAGGCATCCGGCTATTGCTGCCAAGCCACAGCCCAGTGCAGAGGCAAAGGCGGAAATGCGGTGGACATTGATACCCTGCAGGGCGGCTGCTTCAATATCCTGAGAAATTGCCTGCATTTGCTGGCCCCATTTTGTCCGATTTATGAACCAGATTATTATCCCCAGCAGGGCAGCACCAATAGCGAACGTTACAATTCTCTCATGGCTAACCGAAACATGCCCAATCCTGAGAATGCCCTCGACAAAGGCCGGGAATGTCAGTATTTTCGTCCCACCTATAATATTTACGCCGGTTTCTAGAATTACAATAATGGCGATGCATATCGTTACGGTGCGGTTGAAATCCCCCGCAAAAGGACGGAAACAGAACCTCTCCAGGAATACCCCAAATGAAGCTATTACTATCACTGTGAGCAGTAGCGCCAGCCACTGATTCAAACCACAAACCACGGAAAATGCAAACCCGATGTAACCCCCGAGCATATATATTACGCCATGGGCAAAATTGAGTATCCCTGCCACGTTAAAAAGAAGAACAAAACCTAGCGCCACCAATATATACATAGATGAAAGTACCAGAATATTGGTTAATGTTGGCACTAGCTGTTCCATAGAGCGCTCTTTTCTTCGATGCTTCGTGTAGTTCGCAAGAACCTACCGGGGGGTTGTCCCCCCGGGTTAGCATAGTATACAAAAACCTGATTAGGGTATGTAGACAGGCATCCAGCCGCCGGATACTATCTTGCCATCCTTCAATATCTGTATTGGTTGTGGGTGAGCCACGACATGATGCTTAATCCCAAAGATTTCGTCTCCGCATACCGTCCCCGTCCCAAAAATGGTTTCAATTGTATCCATTGACTCCCACGTGGCTTTTACCACAGTTGGGTCGAGGCTTTGAGCTTTCTCCATGACCTGTTTTAGATCCCATAGGCCATCAGCGCCTGTAAGATAGAGTGTGTAGTCCGAGCCATACTGAGCTATGGTCCTCTTGCATATTTCCGTTGCCAGAGGCGCCATGTCCGGATCACCCGCCGTAATAGCACCAACGAATACATCCTTTGTTGCTTCCTTGCCGGCAACGGCCACGACTTCGGTCAGAGACGTAGGCATACAAGCGGCATAAGGCATGTTATTGCCCAACTCTCGCAGCCCCTTAACGATGTTGCCTACCTGTGGGCCAACACAATTTACATGAAAGACAGCGTCCGTACCTTTATTTGCGTTGATCTTTGCCGCAATAGGGCTGAAGTCCAGCGTGTCATTAGAATAGACAATTGGTTTGCCAACTATGATTATCCCCTTGTCGTTCAATATCTTCTCAGCTATTGAGGACATATGGGGTACCGTGCCGTCATCTATGGTGACATACGTTACTTTTTTAACGTTTGGATAAGCCTGTTTGAGGTACTCAGCCATACCGATGGCGGTTGCTACAGTAGCATTACAACCCAGGAATGCATAGGGTGTGCTCGAATCCACCTCTCCTGGGCTATGGACGACCCACGTAGGAATACGTATTACTTTATTCGGATCACATATCGGCCCTGTGGCCGCGGCAAAGAACGCAGTCGGTCCGATAATGAACTTAAGCCCCTTGTCATAAACTAACCTATTGGTCGCAGCGGCGACGCCATCCATGCTACTCTTGTAGTCTTCGGGGACAAGCTCAATCAAGTATTTCTGGCCGTTGATGGTAATCCCACCCATCTCATTTATCAGGTCCGCAGCAATCTTGCTTTCATTTGCATCCGGGATATCACGTATTGAGAAAAAGCCCGTCAGAGCTACAAGCTCACCAATTCTTAAAGTTTTTTCCTCGGATTGTGCCGATGCCTTGTTGGCTGTAATAGGTAGCAGCACCATCCACCCAACTAAAATAATAATACTAATTATAGAAGATGATTTCATGCTTTTCATATTGTACCCCCTCTTAATCTCTTTAATTTCCATTAGGCCCAATTCCCCGCAGCTTGCTGCGAGGGGGACCACGCCCGCATTTTTCCTTTACCATCTCGTTTTTCTCTTTTTAAGCACTATAGAGCTTCCACGTGTACTAGGGGTATTTCCCATAGTCAAGATAAAAAAGGGGTTGTCATTTTCGAATGAAAAGTGGACTTCCGAAAGACCATAATCTGAGCCTGAAAGGAGGTCTTAGGTTATGGTACAACTGCACAAGAGATTCACCGACAGACAAGTCGGAGAGTTTATAGAACGCTGCCGCAGGCCTTATCAAAGTGCGCTCTTTGCCCAACAAGAGATGAGCATACGGTATATCGTGATTGCCACCAACAGAAAAGAATCAGCAGAGGATGTGGTGAAGTGGTGCCATCAAAGAGGGGGTACGGTGAAAACCGGATCAAGAAATTGAAGATCGGCTTTGACATGGAAAGGATGCCCTGTTGGCAATTCAAAGCCAATAGTATGTTGTTCAGGATTGGAACCTGTGCCTATACCCCGTGTAGGCTCTTTATTCTAAAGACGCTCTCGCCCGCATGGCATCGACACCATGTTCAGACCGTGCGGCGGCGATTCTATCAGACCCGCCTGCCGTACGGTGGGCAGGTAGCCGGTAAGGTCGTATTCCATGGGGGACAGATATTCTTACGAGTGAGACGACCTCTGTGCCGGCATGCGTGAAAAATGATATCGATTCCTGATCTCTCAGTTGTTTTTCCAGCCGCAAAGCCTGAAACACACTGGTTTCCATAAAACTGATCTGGGATTGTGGGATGAAATTTGCCTTGACAATGGTGGAGTATTTTATAATAAGAAAAATCCATGCTGACATGGTGCCAGTTTGCCAAGGCCATGGATCAGGGGCGAACAAAAGGTGGTTTCACTCCGGTATCGACAAGCTCTATGGCTGATCGCTTTGGCATTGTTATTCATGGTTTCACGTTTCAAAAGGTTTTCATTGAGCAAGGATTCTCATGGGGGTCCAATAGAGGATCCAAATTTATTGTAAGGAGGTAGAATCATATGATCGGTAAAATTGATATTTCAGAAGAGAAGAAAAACAGAATTATTGACCGTGCTGGGCATTTGGCAGATGAAGTAGGAGCAAGATTATTGGCCTGTTGTCCTGCCACTTTTGTGGCAATATGCGAAGCGTTTAAGGAAGAAGGAATTGAGCTTTTTCCTCCCGAAACACAAGAAATGATAACCCAGGGAATGATCGGCCTTCATGGCGGTATGGGTATGACAGGTGTCGGTACTTGTGGTGCAGTTACCGCTTCTATGTTTATCATAAGTTATGTTGTCGGCGTCTCTACTGAAGAGCTGGCAAAAGATGGCAACCTCAATTATGCGTGCTCTCTGCCTGGAGTAGAATCCATAATAGACCGATTTGAAGAAGATTACGGCGCTATTGACTGTCTTAGAGTACGCTATAATAGGGTTCAGAGGGCTTTGGACCTTACAGATCCCGATGCTAGGATATTGGAATTAACATTTTCGATGCTTGAGCCTGAAAAATGTGGAATGCCTGCTGCGGAATTTGAAAACGGAAGGGATCAGACCCCACCCGTAAGAGGTGCCCGCTATGCATGCGAAACTATTTGCGAGCTATTAGCCATGGAACCTGCGGAACGAAAGATCCTTCCATTTCATGTCAGAGGATTAGGTCCCCAAGAAATGGCGCCAAAACTCGAGAAGGTGGTTCAGGCACTGAAGGAACTGGATTGGGGTCGTCCGAATGAAAAAATCTCATATCGGGAATACAGAAAACTGAGATTGAAAGGTAAAAAAGGTTTGGAAAAGGAAAGGTTAGGTTCTGTAAGCGCTCCACGCAGCGAGTAAGGATTCTGGCTTAAGACGGGCGTATCTATAAAATTGGAGAGGGTTTTCCTGTCTTTCAACGAGATGAGGATGGCTGCTATGCCGTCTATCTCAGTAATCCCATCCTGTCCATATTCCTCTGGCCAAGAAGCTTTCAACCACCCAGAACGTCATGGTCGAGGCGGCCCAGATCGAGAGAGCCTTCGACTTGCACGGGCTAAAAAAAGGAAGTAGACTACGGAGCACAAACCTTGCAGGCATTGAGCTACTCTCACGGGAGACCTTGCCCTCTGCTCTGTTTCAGCAATCACCGGTGATTCACTTCGCCCACAACGGAAAGCCTATCTCTGTGGGGCCCCGCTTCTCGTGCAGAAGACCCGGAGAAAGACCATGCTGAGCTTGACTGGCCCCTTCATCCCTCACGAGATGCTGCTTCAATGCCCGTCCTGCTCCCGGGTCTTTGATTCCCACACCCTTTCTCAATCATACCGGGAGGATCCGTTGCGCTATTTCCCGTTCCCCTGAAGAGCGAGAGGATGACGACAGCAAAGCCTATGCATGCAGAGACGAGGAGGACATCATGAAAGGCGGGTGGGATGGAAAGACTAGTTATTGCTTCGGGTCCCGCTCCTTCCTTGATCAATGCTGCCTGGTATATGGCCCTCCTTGCCGCAAACAGGGTGCCGGCAAACGTCATGCCCAACGAGATGCCGACTTGTCGTAAGGTGGCGATCAGGGCTGATGCAGTGCCGAGGCGGTCCCTTGGCGTAGCGCCCATGATGGTACTATTGTTGGGGGGTTGAAACATGCCGGTGCCCACTCCCATGAGGATCAATGCCAGTACGATGCCGCTCACGGGCGTGTGGAGGCTAAAGGTGCCCATAAAGAGGTAGGCGGCGGTTGTTGCCGATGCCCCTATGGTCGCAAACCAGGAAGGCCCGAAGCGGTCGGAGAGCCAACCGCTGATAGGGCCGAAGACAATCGTGGTCATAGAATGAACGGCGAGCAGAAGTCCTGCCTGCGAGGTACTCCACTCGAGGCCGTGCAAGAGATAGAAGGGGATGATTAAGATATAGGACGGCGCTGCTGCAAACATCAGGAAAAGCCCCAGTGATGCCCTTGAAAAAAGGCGGTTGTTAAAGAGAGAAAGATCCACGATAGGGTCTCGGGCATGCCGTTCGATAAGGACAAAGGCGATGAGAAACAAGATGCCGAGAGCGATCAAAGGAAGGGCTATAAAAGATCTCGGCCCTAAGTTCCTGATCTGGCTCATGCCGAAGACGAGGGAAAAGATCCCAGCCGATGAGGCAAAGGTGCCCAGGAGGTCGAGTCTGACGGCGCCTGCCGGCTTTTCATCCCTCTTCAGCAGGATGAACGCCAGAATAAGGGCCATGAAACTCAAGGGCGCCCTGACATAGAAGATGGATCTCCAGTCCAACCAGTGGAGCAAGAATCCTCCCACCATGGGACCGATGATAAACCCGAGAGAGACCGCGACCCCGAGGAATCCCATGCTCCTGCCTAATTCTCTCACGGGGAAGGCCTCAGTGACGATGGCCGTTCCGCATGATACACTCATGGCCGCTCCCAGGGCCTGTATGGTCCTGAAAACAATAAGCTGATTGATGGTTTGAGACAGGGAGCATGCGACCAGGCCAACGGTGAAGATTGCCATACCGAGGCTGTAGATCCTTTTTCGGCCCACCAGATCGCTGATCTTTCCGATTACGAGCATCGAGCTCGTGCTCACCAGGATATAGGCCACTGCCACCCACATGACTGTGGTCAATTCGGCATGAAAGGTTTCCGTGAGGATGGGGAAGGCGATGTTGGTGATGCTTGCATCAACGGTTGCCATCATGCTGCCCATGGCCACGGTGACCAAGGCCTTCCATTTGTATGTGTTTTGTTCGTATGGCAAGTTTTCCGGCAATTGTTCAGTGTCCATGGGATCGCTCAGAATGAGAAGTGAAAGATCTCCCATTAGTATATCTTTCGATGCCAAGTCAATAGGTATGGAGAATGATTTGATCTTATCTTTCTTAAAGAAAGCCATAAGTAACTATTCAGCACATGACCCCGATGCTTCCTCTCGGCCATGAGCTCGAGGCCGAATGGCGCTTCAGGGTTATATATGGAAATAACTAGCGATCTTCTGATTACTTTAAGCCTTCAGTCTGAATCCCGCCGAAGGCGGGGCTGACTACTAGAGTAGTCACACACATAAAACATAACCTTGACGAGAGAGAGTGATTATGCTGATATACCATTGTGGGAATAGAAAATATTTTTAGAACGGTGACATGGCTGCATATCGTGAATCAGGCATAGGAACGGCGACCACCGGAAGCGGTATCCAGATGGGCCGCTCTGCAGCAGAAGAAGCGCCAGGAAACCGCTTCGCTTGTTGCAAAACAAATGAGTAGCAGACTTTGATTTGATCACTGTCAGGATCCTGATGAATCTGTTTTTTTAGGAGCATACGATTAAAAAGCTTCTCTTCTAATACCAAGTTGCAATCATGTCATTGCGAGGAGTGAAGCGACGTGGCAATCTATCCTATTGAGATTGCTTCACATTCGTTCGCAATGACCTTAATTAATCGTATCAGTTTGAATGCATCTTGGTATAAGGTATTCATGAAAGAAACGTTTCGCTGAGCATGGAGATGTCTTTTTTTGCCATTTCCAACACGTTAGAGAAGGAGTGAATAGAGGAAATCAACGATCACCCATTACCCGTTTTAAAGATACTCGGAAAGGAGGATCAACCATGACAAAAGAATACAAGATGTACATTAATGGTGAGTGGGTTGACGCACTCGACGGCGAGGCCTATGACGACCTCAACCCTTACACAGGCGAGGTTTTTGCTCGAGCTCCCGCTGGAAAACGAGCTGACGCCAAGCGTGCCGTTGATGCGGCAGTGGAGGCGTTTCCATCCTGGTCACATACACTTCCGGCAGAGCGCCAGGCCTTGTTTTTAAAGGCTGCCGACATACTCGCAAAGAAACAGGAGGAGATTGTAGCGATTCTTGCTGAGGAAACCGGCTGCACCTTTGGCTTTGCCATGTTCCAGGCGGGTTTTACGCCTGGTTTGCTGCGCGAAGCTGCAGCGCAAACGCATCAGGCTAACGGTGAGATCATACCCGCCGATATGCCGGGTGCATTCTATATGGCGACACGCCAACCCGTAGGGGTCGTCGCAGGTATAGCGCCGTGGAATGCGCCGCTGATCCTCTCGATGCGTTCTATCTGCATGCCTATTGCTTACGGAAATACGGCGGTTCTCAAGCCTTCGATGGAATCGGCCGTATCAGGCGGTGTGGTACTTGCGGAGGTCTTTCACGAAGCCGGTTTTCCGCCAGGGGTATTGAATCTCGTTACCAACGGACCGGGAGGAAGCGGTGAGATTGGAGATGAATTCATCGAAAACCAGAAGGTGCGCCGTATCAGCTTGACCGGTTCGGCCGCAGTGGGCCGTCAGCTCGCGGAAAAAGCAGGGAGATACCTTAAGCGTGTGGCCCTGGAACTGGGCGGGCAGAACCCGATGATCATCCTCCGCGATGCCGATATTGATAACGCCGTGAACGCCGCGGCATTCGGCGGGTTTCTCCATCAGGGGCAAATCTGTATGTCCACACGCCGGATCATCATTGAAAAGCCTGTTGCCCGGGAGTTTATCGAAAAATTTGTCAACAAGGTTTCAACATTCAAGGTTGGAAATCCCAAGGAACCCGACACGATCATTGGCCCCCTCATCAACAAACAGCAATTCAACCATGTCAAGGAAAGTGTGGATGCTGCCGTCCACAATGGCGCTAAGATTCTGTGTGGGGGTAAGTTCGAAGGGCTCTGTTACCATCCCACAGTGCTGACCAACGTAAAGCTCGGCACCCCGTTTTCTCGCGAGGAGACCTTCGGCCCGGTGGTCTCGGTGATTGAGGTCGAGAGCGAAGATGAGGCCATCTCCGTTGCAAACGATACTCCCTACGGACTTTCGGCGGCTGTTGTAACTCGCGATTTCGCCAAGGGACTCGCCCTTGCAGAGGGGATTGAATCCGGGATGGTTCATATCAATGATCAGACTGTTTCTGATGAGCCTCAGGTGCCCTTTGGCGGCATAAAGGATAGTGGCTGGGGTCGGTTTGGCGGCCGCGCCGGGTTAGAGGAATTCACTGAACTTCGTTGGATCAGTATGCAGTTAAACCCACGCCATTATCCCTTCTAATATAACATCAAAGAAGGAGGTTTAATTATGGCTAAGGAAATCATTCTCTACAACTTAAGGGACGATGTGAAGGAAGAGGACTACGTGAAATGGTGTGAAGACTACAAAGGCCCTTTGTTGATTGGGCTGCCAGGAGGGAAAAGTTTTACTCTCCTCGGTATGATGGGAGGAATACAGGGTAACGGCCAGAAGGGTATACAGCCGAGCCCTACGAGTCCGCCATACAAGTACATAGGCATAATGGATACCACCAGCCTCGAGGATTGGAATAAGGCACATGAGACCAAGGCCTTTAAGGAGGAATTTTTCCCCCAATGGTTCTCCAGATGGGTGGCGGATTTTTATGTGCTTGGTGGTATCGAGTTGTACTATGGTGAAAGCGGCAAATAGAGCTTTTCCACTTCTTTAGGTAAAAAATGCCCATGGCAAGTTTGCTTTGGGCAATTTTGTAGTCGAAGAATAAGGAGAGGTTATTAGTTTTAGCCTTACGCCCACTCTTTACATCCAGCACCTCATTATTCTATCGTTCCGTTACTCCAATTGATCCGGAGCCTTTAGGAGGCATACCCTGCCATGGATCTCAGCCTTTTGATCCGCTCTTCTGCCGGGGGGTGGGTGCTGAACAGGCTCATCATCGATT
>Ga0307432_1002109_pt1 | contig 11118 bp, 10 predicted proteins | sample SalMarWE160150MG_FD_202158 | JGI IMG/M metagenome (GOLD analysis project Ga0307432, IMG submission 202158) | Salt marsh sediment microbial communities from the Plum Island Ecosystem LTER, Massachusetts, United States - WE1603-150 | ecosystem: Environmental > Aquatic > Marine > Intertidal zone >...
TAATTACGCTAATCTGTCCAGTTTAACATTGCCGATAATTCCATATAATCGAAGGAACGGTATTTTGAAGGAGACATGTATAATGGAAACCTTAATTGAGCAGCGTAAGGAGACTCGAAACAGCATTTCCTGGCCGGTTAGTGTTTGGATGCCTGAGGCAAATAGATTTTTTAACGGCCGAAGCGACAATATCAGTAAAGATGGTGTTTTTATTAGAGTTCCTATGACGATGCCTGTTCGGCCAGGTCATGTTGTGGAAATTAATTTTCCGAGAACAGCCGCTTTAGCAAAGGAAAAAGGGCAATTTGCTCGTATTAAGAACGGTAAAGTGGTTAGGGTTGACCGTGAAAATATACTCGAAGATGCTCAGATTGGCGTTGCTGTTGCCTTTGAGAGCGGATAAACCGTTTTTTACCTTTGTCTGTTCTCCGTAGTATTACGAAGGATGAATTAGAAGTGGTTGTTTAGGGCTGCGATTAGATAGACGGGGCAATGAGTAAGGAAAGGCTGATAATCAACGAGGATTATCAGTCTTTTTTTGCTAAGATATAAACCGGACTGTAGCCCTGCTCATTTTCGAATCAAAATACACCGTAGTTCCCTGCCTTTTTTAATTATCCCAAAGTAGTACATTTTCAAAGGGTGATTTGCTTAAACTCGGAATGATGTCATAGTTGACATTATAGGATGATGGTCGTATTATTTGTAAGAAAGTGTTTTTTGGGAGTGAATAAAATGGCCAAGGCAGAAACTCGTCTCGGCGAAGGCGATGCCGAGACCCCAGTTCGCCGCGATGCGACCGCGTCGCAACGGGAAGGAACAAAGACGCCGAGCCGTAGCCGGAAGAGTGGTTCGACCCGTTCGACTTCCTCAGGGCAGGCAGGCTCACCATCGCGAGCGGGGTCGAGGGATTGGGAAAAGCGATTAACTTGTGAGCCGGGTGAGCTTACCGTTAATTTTGTAGAGTCGCTGTCTATCGACAAGCGTCTTTACAAGTATGATATTGTCGGCTCGATTGCTCATGCCCAGATGCTGGCTGAACAAAAGCTGATTACCAAAGACGAATTGAAGCAGATTAAAGATGGGCTTATCGAAATATCACAGGAGATTGCAGAAGGGCGGTTCAAATTCGATAAAACATACGAAGATATTCATATGGCAATCGAGGCGGCACTGGTTGACAAAATCGGTGAGGCAGGTAAGAAACTACACACCGGCAGAAGTCGCAATGACCAGGTTGCTACCGATATTCGGCTCTGGATGAGGGATGAAATAGAAATCCTGCAGGTGAAAATTACGCTGCTTCAAAAGGCCTTTGTTAAACTCGCTGAAAAGTATGCAGAAGATGTGATGCCGGGTTATACGCATCTGCAGCGTGCCCAGCCGGTATCTATTGCATCGTATCTATTGAGTTTTGTAGAGCAGTTGGAGCGTGACTTTATTCGGCTGAAAAACTGCAGCGAGCTGCTTAATACCTGTCCATTAGGTAGTGGTGCTATAGCTGGCTCGACGCTTCCATTGGATAGAAAAGGCACTGCGAAACAATTGGGATTTTCCGATATCAGCTACAACAGTGTTGATGCAGTTGGTGACAGGGACTTTTGTGCAGAATTTATTTTCGATTGTGCTCTTATTGCGACGCACCTGAGCCGAATGGCCGAGGACTGGATAATCTACAGTTGCGAGGAGTTTGGATTTGTGCGGATTGATGACAGCTACTGCACCTCGTCGAGTATGATGCCTCAGAAGCGCAATCCTGACGTGCTTGAGCTAATTCGAGGAAAAACTGGTTCGGTTTACGGTTCTCTAATGGCTATACTGACAATCCTAAAGGCCCAGCCGACAGGTTACAACCGTGATTTGCAGGAGGATAAGGTTCACATTTTTACTGCCAGTGATACGGTCGAGGCTTGTTTGGATATGTCGCGAGCGGTTGTTTCACATGTGAAATTTGATACGAAAAAGATTTCTTCTGGTCTGGGGAAAGGTTTCCTTGATGCTACCAGCTTAGCGGAATATTTGGTTGGAAAAGGTATTGCCTTCCGGGAGGCGCATGGCATTGTTGGTTCGTTGGTTAGCTACTGTGAGAAGCAGAATAAAAGATTAAAGGAGCTTTCTCTGGAGCAGTTCAAGCAGAAGTGCGCTTCGATTGAGTCGGATGTGTATGAAAATCTCGGTGCAGCAAAAGTGGTAAGTAAATATGTTACTGAAGGTGCAGCAGGGCCCCAGCAGGCAAAAAGACAAATTGCATATTGGAACAAACAGTTAGTACAGCGCTAAAAAGATAGACCGTAGAGAACGTAGAGAATATTTTATTAAATCCTAAATTCTAATATCTAAATCCTAAACAAATTCAAAATTCAAATTATCAAAATTCAAAACAGATTTTCAGTGGCCGTGAGTTTTTGTTTTTGCCGTAAGGCATCCTGTGGAGAAAATTTGGATTTTGGTCATTTGATATTGTTTAGGATTTAGGATTTAGTGCTTTTTACGGTTTCGTGCTTTATGTTGTGTTCTCTGCGAACTCGGCGGTGAAAGAGAGGTTATATGAGTGTGAGTGAGGATGAAATAACCGCCTGGTTTGCCGGCCAAAGCAGATTATCCGCGACAGAATTTCCCATTGGTATCGGTGACGATATGGCCGAGGTTCGGCTGGCTGGTGATACATCGGTTCTTGTTACCACGGATATGCTGCTGGATGGTGTGCATTTCGACCTGAAAAAGGCGACCTTAAAGCAGGCAGGTTTCAAAGCTATGGCGGTTAGTCTTAGCGATTGCGCAGCGATGGCGACGGTGCCTGTGGCTGCGGTTGTATCCGTCGCTTTGCCTGAAAGGTTTGGTAAAGAAGAATTAAAGCAGATTCACTCGGGGATTACTGCTGCCGGCGATAAATTTGGCTGTGCCCTAATTGGCGGTGATATTACAAGATGGAAGAGTGACAATCCGTTTGCAATAAGTGTGGCAATGCTCAGTAGAAGTGCAGGCAACAAACCCATCAAGCGCTGCGGCGCCAAGGCCGGTGACAGTGTCTGCGTAACCGGCTCGCTGGGTGGTGCATTGAGTGGGAAACATCTGGAGTTTGAGCCGAGAGTCAAGGAGGCAATAAAAATCGCCCAAGTGGTAACGGTAAATTCAATGATTGATATAAGCGATGGGCTCAGTAGCGATTTGAATCGTATTTGTCGGCAGAGCCGGGTAGGTGCTATTATAAATGCAGAGGAGATTCCGATATCGGATGAGGCCCGAAAGGACAAAGACCCCTTAGGTTTGGCGCTAAACGACGGCGAAGATTTTGAATTGCTTTTTACTCTTTCCCAGCAGGATTGTCAGAACTTATTGGAAAAATGGAATGGACCGATACCGATTACACAAATCGGTTATATTACTGACACGGAGAAGATGCAGATAAAGATGCCCGATGGCCAAATTTGTGATTTGCAGGCCAAAGGTTATGACCACCTTAAGTGATTGTTTGTTTACGAGCGGCGATGGATTTTAATATCATTTCAAGTTCCACACAGCAAACCGTAGAGCTTGGCCAAAGAATCGGCTTGCAGTTAAAAGGCGGCGAGATTATAGCTGTTTGTGGGGCATTGGGCAGTGGAAAGACGCATCTGATTAAGGGTATTGCAAGTGGAGCCGGGGCAAAAGACAGCAAGGAGGTTACCAGTCCCACATTTGTTGTCGTTAACGAGTACGCAGGGCGACTGGATATTTACCATATAGATGTTTATCGATTAAATTCTGTTGCTGAGTTTGAGATGCTCGGCTTTGATGACTTTTGCTATCCGCAGTCGGTGGTTCTGATTGAGTGGGCCGATAAGATTGAATCTGCCTTGCAGGGGATTGATTACATTCGGATAGAGCTTAATCACAGCGGAAAAACAAAAAGAAAAATACATATCGAAAATACACCTGAATATATTATCGCATAGATAATTGTCCCTTCGGCACTTCGACTACGCTCAGCACAGGCTATGCTCCCTTCGACAAGCCCGCCGTACGCCTGGCGGGCAAGCTCAGGACAGGCAGGACAGGCCTGCGTATCGCATTGGGGATTATTTTGGGACATTCTACACGTTTCTTTTTAAAGATTTGGCAGTAGAAAGTTTATTTTTTATATTTTGCTTGGAGACTCAGATAGCTTCAAAAAAGCGTTTTTAGTATTTTTAGGACGTGGTACTTTGAAGTTTCATTGTTCGTTAAGTGTCTGAGTTGGAATTTTTTGAAGTATTTCTTACGGGGCATTTTCAAAGTTCAATTATTTTGGGGGGTTCGCAGCTTATAGAATAGTTATAGGAGGTTAAGTAGCGTATCGATTAGGTCGATACCATGATTGTGCAGGAACGATGTTATTAGACAATGTGTATTGTAACAAACCAAAAAAACTTTAACGAGGAGTGAAAAATGAAAGCGAAAAGTGGTTTTACATTGGTGGAAATTCTGATTGTGGTAGTCATCCTGGGTATTTTGGCAGCTATTGTGATTCCTCAGTTTACCGAGGCCAGCACCGAAGCCAAACTCTCAAGTTTGTGTACCGACCTTCAAACGATGCGTTCACAGATTGAGCTATATAAGGTTCAGCACAATGATGATTTGCCTGGAGCAGGTACCGCTTCGTTTGCGGATGCCTTGACAGGGCAGACCGATATCAGCGGCGCCGTGGGTACTGACTATGGTCCTTATGTGCAGAAGATTCCGACTAATGCGTTCAACGACCTGGATACTGTCCAGGTGGAAGCTGGCAGCACAGGTCTTGGTGATGGCGATACCGGTTGGCATTTTGATAGTACAAATGGTGCGTTCCATGCAGACACGGATGACCAAATGGGTCTTTAAAAAATTGATTGGCCTAGGTGTGTGAATATTTACCCCGTTAGAAAGAAAGCTCCGTCATACATCTGCCACGCTAACATCTGGGACTTCTTAACGGGGTTTACACAGCGAAGCCGGCTGTGTAAGTTCATGAAAACCGTAGAAAGAAAAGAATAGGCTGGCCGTGCTGAGGCAATTGCTGATAGCAGGTCAGCCTTTTTGATGATGATAACGCATCGTCTAAACGGAAGGGATAGGTGATGAGAAAAGCAGAAGCTTTCACACTTGTCGAGATTCTGATAGTGGTGGTCTTGCTTGGCGTTTTGGCTGCTATTGTGATACCTGCTATTGCGGGCAGCACGACGCCGGCCAAGGAAAGTGCCCTTGCGACGGATTTGCAGCTGCTTCGCAGGTTCATTTTGCTTTACAAAAGCCAGCATCTGGAAATTGGTCCTGGATACCCGGATGGTGATACGTCTGTTGCGCCTACTGAGGAGGCCTTTATTGAACATGCTACTATGTCAAGCAATGCTAATGGTGAAACGGCTCCAATAGGCACTGCGGGGTTTAATCGCGGTCCTTATATGCAAAAGATACCTGTTAATCCTTTCAACAACAAAAGCTCAGTTCAAATGCTTGATGATGGTGAGGCATTTCCAGCCGATGCTGATAACAGCCACGGCTGGATATATAAAGCAGCCACATCAGAAATGCGAGCCGACAATTCAGGAGCCGATGAGAACGGAAAACGATACTATGACTATTAGCAGTAGATATTGTGCCAGGATGCGCCGTGGCTTTACCCTCGCTGAGGCAATGCTGGCCACTGTCATATTAGGTATCGCTGCGGCTGGTGTATTACTGCCATTCACAGCCGGAGCGTCGGTGCGGGCTGAAGGTACGCGCAGGACTTTGGGTGCCAAATTGGCGAGCGATTTGATGGAGCAGATTGTCAATACTCCCTTCGAGGACATAGTGAACAATTATGATGGTTACTCTGAGGCGCAGGGCCAAGTAAAGGATGCGGGTGGTACAGTATTTACCAGTTCAAATTACGCCAAATTCAGCAGAGATGTAAGCTGCCAATACGTTTATATGCCGCAAGAAAGTGGGGCAGTAGCGCCGAAGTTTATTCGTGTTACTATACGTGTGTATTATAGTGGCAAAGAAATTGTAGGTATAAATCGGCTTGTGGGCAGGTGAAAGAAATGACAAGGGCAAAAAGACCGAATTATCAGGGGCTTACGTTGGTTGAATTACTGGTTGCGTTAGTTGTTACCAGTATAGTTTTAGCTGCGGTGGCAACGCTGGCCTTTGCTCTGGGAGCGGCCAATGAGACAAGCGACGACACGAGTCAGAAGCAGGCACAGGTCCGTTTCGCTACTCTCAGGATTTCAGAGCTGATTCGGCACTGCAAACTGATATGCGGCACAACAGGCGATGATATCGTGCTTTGGAAAGCGGACGATAGTCCTGAGAATGGTATAATCGATGTGTTCGAATTAGCATATATCGAGAGAGGTAGTAGTGCAGATTATATAAGGATTCTTGAATTCTCCGATTGTTCTGAGGGGTTTGAATCATCGTTTAGAAGCATCCCTAATCAGGTGGACGCTGTTGGACAGATTTGGCTTAAAGATACGCTTCTCTCGCAATGTGAGGAAAGGTATATACGGGTGTTACCACAGTGCAGCAATGTGCAGTTTGGCTTTGACGTACAGCCACCATACAGCAGATTTGTCAGTATCTCGTTTGACCTTGTTGAAAATGGTGTTGTTAATCAGTATCAAATATGTGCAGATATACGTGGCTGGGCGGAGAATCTGCTCAGCGAGGCCGGGGATAGTCTTATAAATGATGATGATTAGCTTGTCCTGAGTGAAGTCGAAGGAAAAGAGATTCAAAATTCAAAATTCAAAACTTGTCCTCCGTTAGGAGTCCATAGGATTGAGCGAAGTCGAAGGATTGGAAACGCAGAAAGACCTGGGACAGCATTACTTGTTGTCTTGTTCGTTATAATGACCATAACGATTTTGTCTCTGGGCTTTTTGTCGCGAAGCGATGTCGAGCTGGCCTGCGGCGAGAATATGATACTTCGTAGTCAAATGGATTATTTGGCCGAATCGGGATTGATACATGCGAGGGGGCTCATTCTTAATCCTCAGGATGCAGGAACGCTGTACTGGACAGGGGCTGTTGGGCAGCAATTGGTTGTGGGTAGCGATGATTACTATGATGTTGGAATTGTTCGCGATGATTCGGATACAACAGACCGTTGCAATTACATTATAGATTGCAACTCCTATCGGTTGAAGAATGGCGAAAAGATTGGCAGCAGCAGTATAAGAGCTGAATTGCGGATTGACCCATCCATAGCATACTGGTCTGGGTTAAATACAGCAGTTTCTCCGCTGACTACTGTGAATGGAGATGTCTATTGCGCTGGTGATTTATTGATTAACGGTTGTATCAATGGGGATGTTTTCGCAGGTGGTACTATAACGGGAACAAATATTGCCGGGCAAAAAAATGAATCGGTTGCCCAGTCACCCGTGAGTTGGCCTGCGCTTGAGACAAGCGATTTTAGCTCAACGTACTATATTGGCTCAGTAAGCTATTGCGTAGACCTTGTTGGGTCTTCTGTTCATCCGAGTGGTAGTTTTAATCCTTCTGCAGGTAACCCGGCAGGAGTTCGTTACTACAACGGCGACCTTGAGTTGCCGGGAAATGTGGATATTGAAGGTATGCTTGTGGTTAATGGCGACTTGAGGATGAGCGGCCAGAACAATGTTATCACTGCGGCGAAAAATTTCCCTGCAGTTTTAGTGGCAGCAGATATGATAATAGAAAGTAGTAGTGACATCGAGATTAACGGGCTTGTTGTTATTAAAGGACAGATGCAAGTCAGTGCCGACAATGCTAATGTTAGCATACTTGGCGGGTTGTTTGTCGAAGATGGCGTTGTGGAGACGACAGCGGACTCGTCTGGTAATGACAATGCCGGCACACTGTATAATGGTCCAGCATGGTGGCCTGCCGGCGGGAAGACAAGCGGTGCGTTAGGGTTTGACGGAGTTGATGATAAGGTCGAATATCCGGACGCAGGTGGCTATCTGAATGGTCTATCTGCTATCACGGTTTCGCTCTGGATTAAATCGGACGTCACATCCGAAGACCGTGGCATTTTGTTTGTGCGCGAACCAACTGGTAGTGACGAAGAGTTGAGTATCAGATACGACGAGCGTGGTGCTTTCGGCGGTGTAAATGGCATAAAGGCTTCTATTTGTACGACCTCAGGTTATACTCAAATTGAGAGCAGCTCGGACGTTCAAGCAACTGATTGGCAGCATCTTGCACTTTTGTGGGAAACCGGCTCTGGATTAAAACTCTTTATCAACGGCCAACTCAATACGCTCAGATATGATATGGGAGCGTTATCTGGAACTGTAAGTGGCGTACAAAAGTTAATGCTTGGTCGGGGGGCAAGGGGCGGATACTGGGATGGGCTTATCGATGATGTCCGCATCTATAATCATTTGCTGGACGTTAATGATATCTATCCACCGGAAGATGGACTGACGGGCTTATTGATGCATTGGAAGCTGGATGAGAGCGGAAGTGATATAACTATAACTGCTGCGCCGTCAAAAACTGCGATTGAAGTTTGGCCTCAAGCAGGTGTCGCACAGAGGTGGGAACAGGCTAATGACGCATTTTTCAGAAGTATCGAGAGAAAATAAAGCCGACTCGTAAGGTTTGATTAAAAGGCCCGCCGAAGGCGAGATGCTTATCGGCCTTTATATGCGATGAAGAGAAAATCAGCAAGTTTTAATAGTATCGATTACATATCCTGCCCCCCATAAGTCATCTGAATAGTTCGGTGATTCATATCATACTGTTTTGACGATTGTACCAGTTTTGTTGACCTTAACTGTAGAGGGTATGGGATGTGACAATTGTATCGTGTTAGCTGGGTGTTCAGTAAATAACTGATAGCAGACTTCGGGTATTGGATAGAAAAAGAAAACTGTAGGCTAAACCGGACGTTAGATGTTAGAGATAAAGAGGCATCTCGAATAGGCCGAAAAAAATACAGAGGCAGGGCTTCAGAATGTGCCACGACAGAGAGATAAAGTCGGTGAGGATACCAAACTTAATATGTTTACTGATGAGGCGGCGTTATTTACATCTTGGTCAAGAGTCCGATGCTACTCTGCGAAGGCTACGTAGCACGAGATACGATTTACGATGCCCAAGCAGCGGCTTTACCCCGTTAGAAAAAGCTCTGCCGAGCTTTCTAATGGGGTTTACTTTGATAGAGGTTCTGATTGTTGTTGTGATAATTGCCATAGCAGCGATGATTGTGATACCGATGGCAAGTTCTGCTGGGAGTGTTCAGATTTGCTCTGCTGCAAATATGATTGCGGCGGATCTGGAGTACGCCAAGAGTATGGCAATCAGCAGAGGACAAAAATATTCAGTAGTGTTTGATAAAAACACGGAAAGTTACGGCTTAAGGAACCAAGCCGGTGCCATAATAGCGCATCCTGTGAAGAAGGGATTTGATTACGTTATAGATTTTCGAAACGATAGCAGGCTGAACAAGGTTGATATTGCTAATGTTGATTTTGATGCGACCAGCGAGATTAAATTTGATTATCTTGGGAGTCCCTACAATGGCAACGACAATCCGTTGAATAGTGGCGTTATTAACCTTCAAGCAGGTAGAACGACCGCAACGGTTACTGTTGAACCAGTTACAGGATTTATATCAGTGCCGTAAGGCATCCTGTGGATTGCGAACTGATAAAGGTGAAGCGTGAATGATTAGTTGGAAATTGAAAACTCGAAGTCTGCGGCCAATAGGTTTGGATATTGGTCATAATTCTATCAAGATGATTCAGTTGACAACGAACGAGGGGCAGATTGGTGTTATTGCAGCAGATAAAATTCGCATAGACCCCAGTGTAAACGGAGATGGTCAAGAAAGAAGAAACTTTGTTGTTTCGGCGGTAAAGCAGATGCTGGACAAGGGTAACTTTCGCCGAAGAGATGTTATTTCGTGCTTGCCGAATGACAGATTAAAAATAACGGGTTTGCGATTGGCAGAAGCCGAGAGTAGTGAAATCGAGCAATCTTTGAAGAAAGAAGCTGCCCAGCGTTTTGGTATGGACCCGGATAAGGACGCAATTAACTATATGTTAGCGGGCAGTGTCAGGCAGGGTGACGAGGTTAAGAATGAGCTGATATTGTTTGCTGTGGATGATGAAACGATAAGAAGTCATATTGAGATGCTTGAAGAAGCCCGGCTTAGGCTGGTGGCGATAGATACGGTGCCATGTGCGTTGTTTAGAAGCTTTGAGAGGACATTGAGACGCCAGGAGGATAGAGAGCACACGGTCGTTTTTGTAGATGTGGGTAGCCAGTTTACCACTGTAGTGTTTGGTCGTGGAGGAGAGATTAGTTTCGTTAAGCAGATACCGATTGGTGGGGAAAAATTTAGTCGGGAAATCGCAGCAAAATTAGGCATTAGCGTCAAGGAAGCCGAGACGTTGCGGAAGACGCTTCGGACCGAAATAGGACTTTCGGCAGCACAGCCCTTCGGCAGTGAGCTCAGGACAGTCGAAATGTTGGGTTCGACGGAGCAAGCAGGTGAAGACAGACAGCGGCTTGATGAAGCAACACGGCAGGTGATGGTTGATGTGATAGGTACAGTTGCTCAAGAGCTGGCAAGAGAGATATCTCTCTGCTTTAGATATTACACAGTGACCTTCAGAGGCAAGCGTGTGGAGCGAGCAGTTTTTGCCGGCGGCGGGGCGTACGAAAGTATTTTAATAAATATCCTGAAGCGGCAGCTGACAGTTGAGATTGAGTTGGCTCAGCCGTTAAAGGGCTTCGACTTGTCGAGTGAAAAGACAGGTATAAATTTTGATAGTGACCGTCGAGGTTTGCTTTGTGAATGGGCAATAGCTGTGGGACTTGGTCTTAAAGGTTGGGATGGAGCCTAAGGCATATAGTGTGAATACTGAAGTAAGGTATTAGATAAGAGATAGTTATGAAGGAAATTGATTTTCTTCCGCAATGGTATAAAAGCAACAGACGACGTCAGTTTAGCTATCGCACACAGTACGTCGCTTTGGCTGGTATATTTGTGGTGATGGTGGTGTGGAATTTTACTGCTGCGCATTCGATTTCAAGAGCCAGGGCAGAACTTGCCCAAATGGCAACGAGACAGGAAGAAGCGGAAAGTGCGTCAGCTAAGTTTGCCGGGATTAAAAGTGAAGTGAAAAGCTTGCAGAATAA
>Ga0307432_1002110_pt1 | contig 11114 bp, 10 predicted proteins | sample SalMarWE160150MG_FD_202158 | JGI IMG/M metagenome (GOLD analysis project Ga0307432, IMG submission 202158) | Salt marsh sediment microbial communities from the Plum Island Ecosystem LTER, Massachusetts, United States - WE1603-150 | ecosystem: Environmental > Aquatic > Marine > Intertidal zone >...
CTGAGGAGCACGGCGCTGCCGCCCGTGCTCCACACCATGGTCAAGCGCAGTCACAACCACTACGCCGAACAGGTGATGAAGACCATCGGCGCGGAGGCGCAGGGCGCCGGCTCCTGGGAGGCGGGCGCCGCCGGGGCGGCCGAGATACTGAGGCGGATCGGCTTCAGCGATGACGAGTTCTGCCTGGACGACGGCAGCGGCCTGTCGCGCGAGAACGAACTCACGCCGGCGCTCGTCACGAGCCTGCTGGTCGAGATGGCCCGTCCCCCCTACGGCTCCGCGTTCGCGCAACTGCTGCCCGTGGCCGGCGTGGACGGCACGCTGGGCAGACGCCTGACCGAGGCGCCCTACCGCGGCAACGTCCGAGCCAAGACGGGGTATCTGAGCGGGGTCGGCGCGCTGAGCGGCTACGCCACGACGCGGAGCGGCGTCGCCGTTGCCTTCTCCATACTGATCAACGATTCCCATAACCCACCCGGCACGTATTCGATGCGCCAGAAGCTGGACGCCATCTGCCGGGCGATTATCGACGGCGCGTGACGGCCCCGCCCCGCGTTGACGGGGCAGCGGCGCGTTTCTATAATCGCCGACGGATGGCGTGGCGCCAGGCGACTTCAGTCAGAGGGGGTAAGTCATGGAACTCCGCAGCCTTGCGTTCGAACACGGGGGCGAGATTCCTTCCCTGTTCACGTGCGACGGGTCCGACATCTCCCCGCCGCTGCAGATCGGCGACGTGCCGGAGGGCACCGCCTCGCTGGCTCTGGTCATGGACGATCCGGACGCGCCCGGCGGGACGTTCGACCACTGGGTGGTCTGGAACATTCCGGCGCAGACGACGGAGATCGCCAGCGGAACGGAGCCGCAAGGCGTCGAGGGGCGCACCGACTTCGGCAGGATGGGCTACGGCGGGCCGTGTCCGCCGAGCGGAACGCACCGCTACATGTTCAAGCTCTACGCTTTGGACACGGTGCTCGACCTGGCCAGAAACGCCCGCAAGGACGACCTGGAAGCGGCCATGCAAGGGCATATCCTGGCGGAGGCGCTGCTGGAAGGGAAGTACCGGCGGAACCGCTGAGCGTCCGGTCGCTGGTGCCTCGACGGGCCCTCCCGCCCTTTTCGGCCGGGCGCCGGGTGAAGTGCCCTGCCGCCCGCAAAACACGTGTCCAACGGGCTCGCCTAGTTGACGCGTCTCTCCCCTCCAAATAGAATGTACCTTGAGGGAAGGCGAACCGTTGGACGGCTGGCCTTCGCGAGCCCGAAGATCCGTCCGGCAGCCGGGCCCGGCCCGGCAGGAACCGACCGGCATGTATGAGTTGAGCGTGCAGGGCAACTTCTCCGCTGCCCACAACTTACGGGGCTACAAGGGCGACTGCGAACGCCTGCACGGCCACAACTGGCGCGTGCACGTGCACCTGGCGGCCGACGAGCTGGACGGGCTCGGCATGGTGATGGACTTCCGCGACGTCAAGGGCCTCCTCAACGAGATACTGTCCGAGCTGGACCACAGCTACCTGAACGAGGTCAAGCCCTTCGACGTGCAGAATCCCACGACGGAGAACCTGTGCTGCCACATTGCGGAACGCCTCGCCAAGGGGCTGCCTGATCGGGTGGCCGTGCAGCGCGTCACTTGTTGGGAATCGGAGAACTGCGGCTCAAGCTACGTGCCTCCGGCATCCGGCGGGGATCCTCAGGCACAGGCGTAGTCCAGAGAGGCAAACGTGAACGACGAGGAGCCCATCTGCGAGGAGTGCGGCGAGCGCCCGGCCACGTGGCATCTGACTGAGTTTGTGGACGGTCAGCCCGTCCAGCATCACTACTGCGACAAATGCTACGCGGAGAAAGAGGGCGGCGGCGCCATCTTGACTCCCCAGATCGCCTTTGCGCAACTGCTGGCAGCCCTCGCTCCTGAACTGAAGGAAATGGCCGGTCGGCAGTGCCCCGTCTGCGGCATTAACTACCTGGAGTTCCGCCAGAACACACGGCTGGGCTGCCCGCATGACTACCAGGTCTTCGAATCGGCCCTGGAGGAGCTGATCCAGCGTATCCACGGGGCAACAGAGCACTGCGGGAAAGCCCCCCCGGAGGCCGGCAAAGGGGCCCTGACGCGCAGGCGGATCCACGCCCTCCAGAAGGAACAGCAGGAAGCCATCGCCACCCAACGGTACGAACAGGCGGCCGAACTCCGTGACCGCATCCAAGAGATGAAAGAGCAGACGAATGAACCTGACGAGCCTGACGGATAGGCCGGTCGAATGGCTCAAGGGGGGCCCGGAGAGCGACGTCGTCGTGAGCAGCCGCGTGCGGCTGGCCCGCAACGTGGACGGTCGCCTGTTCGTCTGGCGGGCCTCGGACGAACAGAGAGCCGAAGTCGAGAAGCTGCTTCGTGACGCCATCCTATCCCTGGAGCTCGAGCCCCCGCTGACCTACACCCGACTGGACGGACTTGACCCGGTGCTGCTGGAGTTGCTGCTGGAGCGCCGGCTCATCAGCACCGAACAGGCTGAGGGGGACTGGATACGCGCGGTGGCCTTTGACGAGGCCGAGCAGATCAGCATCATGGTCAACGAGGAGGACCACCTGCGCCTCCAGGTTATCCGAAGCGGCTCACGGCTCCAGCAGGCCTACCGGCGAGCCGACGAGCTCGATGACGCGCTGTCCCAAACCGTCAGGTTCGCGTATTCCGAGAAGTACGGATACCTGACCGCCTGCCCGACGAACGTGGGAACGGGCATGCGGGCAAGCGTCATGCTCCATCTGCCGGCCATCGTGATGGCCCAGGAAATGGACAGGATCATCCGGACGGCGCGGGAACGTCGGCTGGCCATTCGTGGCGTCTACGGCGAAGGCACTCACGGCGCGGGGGATTTCTACCAGATATCCAACCACGTCACGCTCGGGGTCTCGGAGGACGAGCTGATCGAGACCGTCGCCCGGGCCGGCACGAAGCTGGCCGAGATGGAGCGAACGGCCCGGCTGAACCTTTACCGGCAGCATAGGAAGGAGTTCGAGACCAGGATACGGCGCGCCTATGAGCTGCTGTGCTCGGCCTCCGCCATATCCTCGCAGGAAGCGCTCAATCTGTTGTCGCAGGTGCGCATGGGCGCGCAGATGAACGTGCTGGAGGAGACCCGCATCGAGACGCTCAACAAGCTGTTCCTCTTGACTTTGCCCGCCCATTTGCAGACAATGGAAGGAGAGGTGCTGGATAACTCCGTTGCCAACGAAGTCCGGGCAGCTTACGTAAGAAGCGTGTTGACAAGCGGTTAAGACAACCGCTGGAGACGCGATGATATGATGGACAAGCTTACAGAGAGAACTCGAAAGGTCATCACCTTCGCCAAACAGGAGGCCCAGCGGCTGGGCCATCCATACATCGGCACCGAGCACCTGCTGCTGGGCATAGTGCGTGAGGGCACGGGCGTAGCCAGCACGCTGCTACAGAGGCTCGGCGTCGATGCCAAGCGGATACGGCTGGAAGTTGAGAAGCATGTCCAGAGCGGCACCGAGGTCATCTCCACCAGCAAGGAGTTGCCCTGGGCTCCGCGCGCCAAGAAAGCCCTCGGCTACGCCTTCGAGGAAGCCAAACGCCTGGGCCAGAACTACGTGGGCACCGAGCATCTGCTGCTCGGCCTGCTGAAGGAAGAGGAAGACATCGCCGCCCAGGTGCTCATGAACCTCGGCGTTGAGATCGAGGAGGTCGAAGACCAGCTCATCGAGCTCCTCGGCCCGGAGATGGGAGACGAGGACGCCGAGCCCGATGAGCCGCGCGGCTTCGCCAAAGGCAAGAGCAAGACGCCCGCGCTCGACTCCTTCGGGCGTGATCTGACCAAACAGGCCTCGTCCGGGGAGCTTGACCCCGTGATCGGCCGCGAGCGCGAGATAGAGCGGGTCATCCAGGTGCTGTGCCGCCGCAAGAAGAATAATCCCGTCCTGCTCGGCGAAGCAGGCGTCGGCAAGACCGCCATCGTCGAGGGGCTGGCGCAGGACATTGTTACCGGCAACGTGCCCCGACTGCTGCATGAACGCCGGATCGTCATCCTCGATCTGGCCCTCATGGTCGCCGGCACGAAGTACCGCGGCCAGTTCGAGGAACGCATCAAGGCCGTCATGCAGGAAGTCAAGAAGGCCAAGGACATCATCCTGTTCGTGGACGAGCTGCACACGCTCGTCGGCGCCGGCGGTGCCGAGGGCGCCATCGACGCATCCAACGTCCTCAAGCCCTCCCTCGCCCGCGGCGAGTTGCAGTGCATCGGCGCGACCACCCCCGACGAATACCGCAAGTACATCGAGAAGGACGGTGCGCTCGAGCGCAGGTTCCAAACCGTCATGGTCGACCCGCCCAGCCGGGACGAGACCGTGGACATCCTGAAGGGCTTGCGCGACCGTTACGAAGCCCACCACTGCGTGCAGATCAGCGACGAGGCCATCATTGCGGCGACCGATCTTTCAATGCGCTACATCACGGGTCGCTTCCAGCCGGACAAGGCACTCGACGTGATCGACGAGGCCAGTTCGCTGGTCCGGTTGCGCAGCATGTCTACGCCGCCGGAGCTGAAGGAGATGCAAAGGGAGCTGGTCAAGCTGCAGGTCGAGAAAGACGAAGCCGTCGACCAGCAGGACTTCGAGCGAGCCGCCGGCCTGCGCGACGAAATCGAGAAACTCGAAGAGAAGAAGAAGGCCTACGAAGAGCAGGAGACGGACCTGAACGCCGAGACGGTCGACACCGTAGATGAGGACGTGATCCGCGAGGTCGTCTCCAAGATGACGGGCGTGCCGCTGGCCAGGCTGGAGGTGGAAGAGGCCTCGCGCCTGCTCAAGATGGAGGAAGAAGTCCACAAGATGATAGTCAGCCAGGACGAGGCCGTCAACGCCGTCAGTCGGGCCATCCGACGGTCGCGTTCGGGCATGAAGGACCCGCGTCGTCCGGTCGCCAGCTTCCTGTTCGCCGGACCGACGGGAGTGGGCAAGACGCTCCTGGCCCGCTCGCTGGCCTGTTTCATGTTCGGCGAGGAAGAGGCGCTGATCCAGATCGACATGTCCGAGTACATGGAGAAGCACAACGTGTCGCGCCTGGTCGGCGCGCCGCCGGGCTACGTCGGGTACGAAGAAGGCGGCCAGCTCACCGAGCGCATCCGCCGGCGGCCGTATTCGGTGGTGCTCTTCGACGAGATCGAGAAGGCGCACGCTGAAGTCTTCAACATGCTGCTCCAGATCATGGAAGACGGGCGGCTGACGGACAGCTTCGGCCGTCGCGTGGACTTCAGCAACACCGTGCTGATCATGACCTCGAACATCGGCGCCGACGTCATCAAGAACAGCGCCGGTCTGGGCTTCCGCACCCGGAGCGCGGAAGCCGACTACGAGACCATGAAGAAACAGCTCATGGACGAGGTCGAGAAGCACTTCCGGCCCGAGTTCCTCAACCGCGTCGACGACGTCATCGTCTTCCGCAGCCTGACCAGGGAAGACCTGCGCGAGATCGTGCGGCTCGAACTCGACAAGGTCCGCGAGCGGCTCGGCGCCCAGGACATGGAACTCGTCGTCAAGAGAGACGCCGTGGACCTGCTCATCGAGAAGGGATACAACCCCGAGTTCGGGGCTCGGCCGCTGCGCCGCGCCGTCGAGAGATACCTGGAAGACCCCCTGAGCGAGCGAATACTGGCCGGCAAGTTCAAGGAGGGCTGCATCGTCGTCGACGTGGAGAACGGCGAACTGGTCTTCGAGCGGCGTGACGGCAAGCCGCAAGCGGCAACGGAGAGGATCTCTCCCGCGGCGCCGTAGGCGCTCTTGCAAAACCCCATCCTGGCTTCGGCTGGCTGCGAGCACCGAAGGGCTGTGTCGGCCTGCATCGGCGATTCTCGCCTTCGAATCATCTGCTTGGGCCTCCTTGCCCTCGGCGTTCCCGCTCGACCTCGGACCGACGGAGCGGGTTCTGCAATAGCGCCTTAGACCGGCCAGCCCCTGCCGGGGTAGAGCTGTTACGTAACGGAGGGCGGGATCGTCCCGTCCTCCCTTTACGTACCGGCGGGCCCCAGCGGTACCTCGACCAGGCTATCGCGGCCGGATGCCGGCCGGTTGCGGCCGTGAAAACCGGCAAGGCCGCGATAGCAGCGCTTAAGGGCGCGAAGGAGCGCAGCGACCCCGGGCCAGTGCGCCGGAGGCGACATGCAGCCCGACTGCCGTTCGCTTCGGGCACGGCTTAACCGAAACGAGTAATCCACGAGCAGCGGCCTTCGCGTGCTCGGCAACTGGGTCTGTCCGGTCCTACGGCAGAATGGACGATTCTACTGTTCCTTCTCGGAGCAACACCGCAAAGCGGCCTGCCGTTTGCCTCCGCCTGGAATAGGACCTCATGGGCCACGGTCGGTTACGAGGTCTTAAGGAGGGTATGCAACAGTCTGGAGGTCAAAGTCAGTGCTCTTGCAGTTCAGGCTTTGCGCTGGCCCGCTGGCCCCACGCCTTTTCTAACGATTACTCCGTTCTCTAGTGGGGCTTCAACTTCGATATTGCCGGTTCAGCTACCACTCGTGCTCGTCCTCGTCGGCGTTCGAAACCGGGCCCGGGCCGCAGACAAGGGGGACGAAAACGTATGAGCCACTGCACCAACACTTCAATCGTCAAGCCCTGCTTATCGGAACGAAGCCGGCAAGGATGCCGGCGCTACGAGCGTGGTGAATGTGTCCGCAGCCCGTAGCGCCGCCTTCCAGGCGGCTTGTCTGCCTTCGAGGTCAAGGTTACCGGTCCACATGTCGCTCGTCCTCGTCGGCGTTCGAAGCCGCTCCAAGGCCGCAGACAAGGGAGACGACAACGAATGAGCCGCCGACCCCGCGTTTCAATCGTGAAGGCCCACTAGGTTTTCACAGTAGGTCGGCGCCCAGGGACGCGCGCAGGCGCCCTGTCGGATCGGCGCGGAAGTAGTGCAGGTGGCTGCTGCATCGGCAGTCGCTGCATCCGAAGCCGGGCACACTCCACTGGGCCAGGCCGCCCACCGCCCGACTCAGGGCACACTCGTCTGCCTCCTGGCCGGCCCATGCCAGCACGCCGACGGGCTGCGTTGCCTGCCGCAGGTAATCCACGTGCCAGCGCAGCCGCTTGCCGGAGCGCCGCAGGTGCCGGGCAAGGCGAGCCGGAAGGCCCTTCCGGGCGCTGCCCACGTAGCAGTAGAAACCGCGCGGGAAGCAAACGGTGCCGAGCGCCCCCACCCGCACGTCTGCCCGTGTCCGCGCCTGCCTCAGCACGAGGATGTAGGCGCCGCACTCGGGCGCCGCAACGTTCTCAGGGTTGAGCGTTCGCATCCTGCCACAGTCCCAGGCGCGCCGTTCGCGCTCGCGCCTCCGCGGCCAGGTACTCGTCGCGCCGCGGATGGCGCGCGGAACGGTAAGCCGCCGCCAGCCCCTTCCGGAGCATGACCAGGTTGAAGTCCTGCTCGCCCGCACTGTCTGCCGGCGTTCCCCCGCCGGCTGCGCCGACGTGCACGTAGGCCAGCGTGCGCCCGTAGTCGTCCGTCAGCTCCGGCCCGTACTGGAGCCGAACGGACCGTCCCGCCAGCATGCGGCGCGCGAATTCAGTCGCCCTGTCGGCCCACTGTCTGACCGTGGCAGGAGGCATGCCGTACTGCAGCGCCTGCGCCGTCATCCGATCTTGGTTGTGGCCGTCCAGCGCATCAATCCCGATCAGCCGGACCTTTCCGACGCCCCGCACCTCGATCGTGTCGCCGTCGTAGACGCGGATCACCTCCGCCACCACGCCGCCGGCGTCCGATTCGTCAGCGGGCGCACCACCCGGACCGCGGACGATCTCGCACCGCGGGAGAACGGCAAGGAGGATCGCTATGACGAAGCCGGCGGCTATGGCTCCTATCAGCCGTCGCCGTGCTCGGCGATCCGTCCGGCCCATCGTCGGCACCCCCTGAGATCCCCGGCAGAGCCCGGCTCAAGACGCCCTCAGGCAAGGTTGCGTCGCTCGCCTGGTAGCGTCACCGAACCGTGCCGGTGTGAGTGACAGGCCAGGTTGACGGCCACGGGCAGGCTGGCGATGTGGCAGGGGGCCCGCTCGATCAGCACCCCCAGCGCCGTCGTCCGCCCTCCGAGCCCCTGTGGGCCGACGCCGAGGGCGTTGACCTGCTCCAGTATCTGCGCTTCCAGCTCCGCCAGGCCCGGCTCGGGATTGGCCCGTCGCAGGTCCCTGAACAGCGCCCGTTTGGCCAGCAGCGGCGCCGTCTCGAAGTCGCCCCCGATCCCTACGCCCACGATCACGGGCGGACAGGCATTCGCGCCCCCCTCCCGCACGGTCTCGACCGCTGCCCGGACCACGCCTTCCCCGCCCTGGCTTGGCGGCAGCATGTGGAGCCGTCCCATGTTCTCCGCGCCTCCGCCCTTGGCCATCAGCCGGACCGTCAGCTCGCCGCCGTCCACTTGCTCGAGATGCACAATGGCGGGCGCGTTGTCGCCCGGGTTGGCGCGTCCGAGGGGATCCGTCACCGTCGAGGCACGCAACGGGTGCTCGCGGGTGGCCTCGCGGACACCTTCGTCTATGGCGTCCTGTAGCGTGCCACCGGTAACGATCACCTCGCGCCCGATGCTGACAAAGGCCACCGCCAGCCCCGTGTCCTGGCAGAGCGGCACGCCCTCGGCCCGGCTGATTCGCTCGTTCTCCAGAAGCGCGGCCAGTATCTCACGCGCCAGGCCGGACTCCTCCCGAGCCATCGCCTGCTCGATCGCAGCAAGGACGTCCGGCCGGAGCTCCGTGTTGATCCGGCGATAGAGCGCGCTGACGGCACGGCTCACGTCTGCCGAGTCTATGATGGAAACGGAGTCCATGGTCCATCCCATGCCCGGGGACAGGCGGACAAGCGTGCGCGCCGTGACTCTACGGGAAAGCCGCCGAGGCCGTCAAGTCGGGCGCGGCCGGACTCGTTGAAAGGACCGGCTCACGATGTTAGAGTAACCCCTGCGCCGTCTTCATGATCCGTGTGCACCGGCTCTCCGAAGGAGAGAATCGTGACGCCGGAAGAGCTATTCGACAACTGGCTGGAAGACACCGTATACCGGGACAAGCAGGTGGACGCGGCCGGCGTCCATCTGACCGTGGGCCAGATCCACGCGGCGCACTCGCGCGGCAGGCTCGATTTCGGGGGAAGCGAGCTGAAGCCCTGCGGCACACATCCCATCGAGCTCACCGAACGCACGCCGGGGGACCAGTACGCGTGGTGGCGCCTGGAGGAAGGCACTTACGTCGTGCGGTTCAATGAGACGCTCAAGGAGGGCGCGCCCCTTTCGCTTCTGGTGGGCAACCGGCGCCTGCTGGCTTGCGGGTGCGCCATCGCCGCCACGGTCTGCACGGGGGGCGAGATGCGGTCCGTGCTCACAGTGCCGGGCTGCGGCGTGCACATCAAGCAGAACGCCCGCATCGCGCTGTTGCGTCCGCTGGTTTGACGGGCCCGGTCGCGCGTCGCGATATTCTCTCCGTTGCTTTGAACAGAACCCGAAGACCGGTACAATCAGCGCCCCAGAACAAGGAGGCGAGCTCACCTGTGAAAGCGGTAGTCATCATTCCGGCCCGGTATGCCTCGACGCGGCTGCCGGGGAAGCCGATCCTGGAGGTCGCACGCGAGGTGACGGGCAAGTACATCATCCAGCACGTCTACGAGAGTGCGGCGCAGGCGCCGTCCGTCCGGGACGTCATTGTCGCAACTGATGACGAGCGGATCGTCGCCGCTGTGGAGGGCTTCGGCGGCAAAGCTCGAATGACCGATCCCAAACACCGGAGCGGGACCGACCGAATTGCCGAGGTGGCCGCCCGCCTGGACGTTCCCGTCATCGTGAACGTCCAGGGCGACGAGCCGGAGATCCGCCCCGAGCAGGTCGAACGGGTCATCGGCCTGCTGGCGGCGGATGAAGCCGCCGTGATGTCCACGCTGGCCCACCCGATCTCCTCGGAAGAGGAATGGCAGGACCCGAACGTCGTCAAGGTGGTGCTCGACCAGCAGAACTGCGCTCTCTATTTCAGCCGCAGTCCGATTCCCTACCCTCGGGACTCGGCCGGCGGAATGGAAGGCGCGCCGATGGAACTGCTGCGCCACCTCGGGATCTACGGCTACAGGCGGGACTTCCTGCTCCGGTACGCCCAGCTCCCCCCCGCCCCGCTCGAAGTGACGGAGAAGCTGGAGCAACTCCGTGCGCTGAGCGCCGGCTACCGAATCAAGGTCGGCATAACGCCGCACCCGTGCATCGGGATCGACACGCAGGAAGACCTGGAGGCGTGGCTCGCGAAGCACAAGAAGCCCTGACAGGAGCTGCAACATGGATAGACCCGAGGAGTTCGCCGTCAAGCTGGCGCGCGTCGAGCGGTTCCTGGCCGAGAACGGCTTGAACGGGGCGATCCTGGCAAGGAGCGACAACTTCGCCTGGCTCGGCTGCGGCAGCAGCAACGTCGTAGATTCCAGCCAGGAGACCGGCGTCGCCGCGCTGGCCGTCCGGCAGGGCAGCGTGACCCTCATCGCCAATAACATCGAGGCCGAACGCCTCCTCACCGAGGAATTGGACGGCCTGGACGTAGCTGCCACGGAGGTCTTCCCGTGGCATGAGCCGGCCAGGCGCGCGGCCATCATCAAGCGCCTGGCCGCCAGGGGACGGTTCGCGGCAGACGATGGTTCCGCAGGACTGGCCGCCCTGCCGGACGGCTTCCCCCGGCTGCGGTATGCGTTGACTGAGACAGAGATCGAGCGGTATCGCGCCCTGGGGCGGGACGCCGCAGCGGCCGTGGAGAGCGCAGCCCGCGACGTGGAACGGGGCATAACCGAGGCCGACGTGGCCGCGATTACGGCCGGCGAATGCCTGGAGCGAAGCATCGCCCCGATCGTCCTGCTGGTGGCGGCGGACGAGCGGGTCAGGAACTGGCGCCATCCCGTTGTGAAGACGACGCCGGTCGAGCGCTGCGTCATGATCGTCATCTGCGGGCGCCGTCAGGGGCTCGTGGCCGCGGCGACGCGTCTGGTGCACTTTGGCGACCTGCCGGAGGACTTGAAGGAGCGGCATCGCGCCGCCTGCGCCGTGGACGCAGCCATGATGTGGGCCACGGTTCCCGGTCGGCCTGCCTCCGAGGTCTTCGCAGAA
>Ga0307432_1002116_pt1 | contig 11095 bp, 8 predicted proteins | sample SalMarWE160150MG_FD_202158 | JGI IMG/M metagenome (GOLD analysis project Ga0307432, IMG submission 202158) | Salt marsh sediment microbial communities from the Plum Island Ecosystem LTER, Massachusetts, United States - WE1603-150 | ecosystem: Environmental > Aquatic > Marine > Intertidal zone >...
ATGGGATTTTCTGCCTCTGACGGTAATAGATCAAATAAGCTAACAGGCTGTAAATACTGAAACAGCAGATAAATATAGTAACGAATGAAGCAAAGAATAAAAGCCTTGCAATTCTTTCTTCCACATCATACATGTTTTTATACCTATCTTCAAGATATGTATACCTGAGTGGTAAATTTATACCAAACTGCCTAGATGTCTCCTCTATGAAAGTAATGGTGCTCAGGTTTTTATCATGATTTAGCTTAACCAGTAATATATTATTTCTCTCAGATTTATCAATAAGAATTGCAAGCGGCTCAATAGCTCCATGTAAAGAGTTAAAATGGACATCTTTCATAACCCCGATGATTTGATACACACAGGGTTGATCAGTGTACATTACCAGTTGTTTTCCTACTATTGGATCTACACCTATCCTTCGGGCTGCAGTTTCGTTAATAATCGTTACACTGCCCCTGTCTGCAAGGATTCTCTCAGAAAAATCCTCACCCTTCAATAACTCTATACCAAGAATGTTGAGAATATCAATACCTCCGCCAATAGTTTGCATCATAAAAGAATCGTCGTACTCCATCCCCTCTATACTAAATCTTGATGAATACGAAGGCGGTACAGGACTAGAAATTGCAGTTGCATATAAGATGTCAGGATTATCAAGTAATGCTGCTTTAATAGAATCTGAATATATAGCGTGATCATGCAGATCGATAGCCATAAGATCCTTCATATCGAATCCCAGGTCCTTTTTCTTCATAAATTGAAGTTGCTTAGAAACCTGAAATGTGCATATCAGTAATAACAGAACTATACTAGTTTGCAGGACGGTTAGTCCCCCTTTTATTATTAAAGTCCCTACATGGTATTTAAATGTCACTAAAAATAGAAATCCGGCACAATATATAAGAACAATGAAAATAGCCCAAATTAGACTTGATAAGATTATCGTTTGACTAAGTGACGATTCCAATCCGTTTAATAAAAATGATGGTGTAAACTGTAATAATATCCAAGTTAGTCCAATTGCAACCAAGAGCCCAATCAGAGATTCTAAGAATGCCTCGGTGATCAACTTTTTAAACTGTTTTTTGCGGTTTGAAATTAAAATATTATGATCTAATGATTTACTATTGTTTTCGATTATGTGAGTAGAAAGCAGACTGACAAAATTAAAGCAGGCAAATATTAACAATAAAAGAGCAGCAACAGTGGCAATCTTTACATTGGTTAAATTTCCGTTTGTATTGAGTTCTGTAGTTGTCTGAGAATGAAGATGGATATCAGCTAAAGGTTGGAGATAGAAAGAGAAGCTGCCCCCGGATTGCAGGTAAGTTGACAGGTACTTTTTTGTGAATTCTGAAAGTCCAATCTCAAGTTGTGAAGGGGAGTAATTATCCTTAAGGAGGATATATGTATAGTAACTAAAATTGCCCCAATTCTCCACTTGATTGAGACCAGGATTAAGAAAAGCAAGAAAATCAAATTGAAAGTGGGAATTTTGTGGCCATTTTTCTACTACACCGGTAATTTGATATTCAAAAGTATCATCAAATACTAGCGATTTGCCCAGGGGATCTTGATCACTAAAATATTTTACCGCCATTTCCTTTGTAATCACAACAGAATTAGAATCTTTTAATGATGTTTTAACATCTCCTTTGATAAACTGCAAACTGAAAATCTCAGTGAATTCTGAATCGGTAAAATATATATGTTCTTCGTTAAACTGTTTATTTTCTGGTATAGCGGATACTTTTCCCACTCCTCTTGTTATTCTTGTAGCCTTTTCAATTTCCGGAAATTCAGCGACCAGGGCTTCTGCCATAGGATACGGGGTTTGTACAATGTTTAAATACTCATTTAATTGCACATTCACGCCTACTCGATGTATGCGGTCATATTTCTCATGAAAACGGTCATAGGAGAGCTCCTTTTGAATATATGTTATACATAGGGTAACGATTGATATAGAAAGTATCAATCCAATTATGTTGAATATTCTAAATAAATTCTCTTTCCTTGGAAGTTCAATAGGTTCTAATTCAAGCCTTTTCAGCAAACCTCTTGTTAATATTTTCTCATTTAGTTTTAAAGGACCTTTCCCATAATGATTTTCCCCTTTTGTCCCTTGAGTAAAACATATTTCAGCCAGATACCAGACTTGCCCAATAATTGGTATAAGTTGAATCAGTATAAACCATCCTGAATGATTACGGTCATGGCATCTTTTTACAATTAATGCTAGAGAGGCCACTCCGAAAACAACAATTATCGGAGAACTAATTATGAATTTTAGCAAAACTAATGATTCGTTAAGATCTGGGGGAAGAAAATCCCATAATCCTAAATATAGGATGCCAACCAGAAAAAATAGACCTGGTAATATTAAGACACCATGTAACCAGTATGAAGCTAGAGAAATCCTCCCGTTAAATGAGAAGTAGAGATCTTTTAAACTGATGTTTTGATTATCCATTTTTCCTGTTTTTTACAAAGAGAGTTCGAAATCACTAATTTACATTTTTAATAATCACCAGTCAAGTACCCTTATCCCATATCCCCAAACCAATCAATCACCTCAATGTCAGCACATTATCGAAATAATAAATATCTATATCCATGACAAAGCCATTTACGGCCACTCTAAGCCACTTTCTATATCCCTGTAGTATCTACCATTGGCCAAAACACAAAGTGTCTTAAATCACTTAAATACAGCATTATACGGCATTTTGCAATATATCAACATATTGCAACTATTTGTATATCAGCAATATGAGGAAATAGAATGAAATAGGATGAAGCGTGATATTGTTTCAGTAATGTTAGTATCAATTAAACTACTGAAGTTCAAATTATTACTACTTGAAGAATTTTGCTTAACTTGCAGATAATTATGAAAAGTAAGCCATTCGCAACATATCGATCTGTATCTAAAGTCATTAATAGATATGTACGACTGTGACTCACCGGGCATTGCTTTAAGTACCCCAGCTCAGAAACAGTTATGGCACGTGCCTGTTGGAGTTGGGTACTGATCTGCGGTTCATTCAGGAGTGGGGGTCACAAGAGCAGCAGAACGACTGAGATCTACACTCATATGACTACTCAGAGCATTCAGAAGATCAGGAGTCCGTTTGATGATCTTTAACGCAAAGGATAGAGTTGTTTTCCGATTCAAAGATTGATAATCATTATCATGATTTAGTATTGCCTGGGAGATCCTTGAGGTAGTAAAATATTAAAAGTGCAAAAAACAGGTAAAATATAAATCCACTTCAGGTAGATAAAGACAACATATTTGGTAAAATATATCTACCTTTAGATGACATATAAAGTTAGGTACAATTTAGAACGCATTGCAACATTATTTGGCATCCAAAGAATATTTCCTGTATTTTATTAACTTTGTGCCCAGATGAAGACAAGAGACCAAATATTAAACTTTCTTTCTCAAAACAAAAAAATGCTTCGAGAACGATATCATATTATCAGAATTGGACTCTTTGGATCCTATGCGCGTGGAGAACAGAAGATAAAAAGCGATGTAGATCTACTAGTTGAGTTTGAGGAGAATACTCAAGACCTTTATGAGCTTAAGCTTCAACTGAAAGAGTACTTCAGAAAAAACCTTGGTATCGAGGTTGATATTTGCCGAGAAAAATACATCAAACCAAGAATAAAAAATTCTATCCTAAAAGAGACTGTCTATGCTGACTAAGGATCATCACTGCCTCGAATCAATAATAGAAGCCACTGACAGAATCATAGAATATACTTCAGGATTCGAATCAGCTGATGACTTTAATAATGATCACAGGAATTTTGATGCTACAATGATGAATTTTGTCGTCATCGGAGAAATGGCAGACAAATTATCTGAGGACTTCAAAAAGAAAAATTCCAATATTGATTGGGTAAAAATCAAAGGATTCAGAAACATTGTAGCTCATGACTATTTCGGGATTGATGCGGAAGAAGTCTGGCAAATAATTAAAAATAATATCCCTATTCTCAAATCGGAAATTACCAAACTCCTGGACTGATTTCTTAACACAACTGTACCTAACACGGACAATGCTGGTCCGCGCCATGCCGGCTGACGCCGGGTAACAATTACTTACTTTATTGCCGGGTGGTTAGCTTTAATTTAGGGTGCGCTGTACCGACAAATTTGCTACTTATGAATATCTATTTTTTAGAGAAATTACGGTCGATCAATAACCTGATTGAGGTTATAAATTAAAACATCAACGATAAGACAGTTTTCAATACTGATTATTTTAATTGTCTTGTTATCATTTAAAACTTAATAATGGGAACAGTTCCAAAGAATCCAATCTTCCTCAAGTAAATAGACTGTTAAATAAGAAAGTTCCTCATTTTACTGGATACTTACTCAATGACTCAATAGTTGATCAATCTATTCTGGCAAACAAGATAGTTCTCTTGAATCCCCGCGAGCGCATTCCACGCTGCTTGCGGCGGGGTAAGCGAGCAAAAAAAAGAAAAATCCTTATTGGGGATCGAAGATTCCTCGCAGCTTGCTGCGAGGATCTTCAATTTCATGTTTATTGGTTGTCAAGGGTGCATGCAAGAGCTTCAAAATCTGACTAAACTTCATGAAAAATACAAAAATTCTAACTTCATGATAGTGACTATAATGGGAAATGGTATAGCAGATATCCAATCCTATCAAGGGACTGGAGATACCTCGAAAATCTTTTATTCAATCAGAAAAATGTGGAAGTATGATAGCATTAAAAATACAATAATTGCTGAATGTAAAGCAGTAAATAGTGGAAAAATCGGACATATAGACCACCCTTCACCGTTTTTGTGAGACCATGCTTCTCCGGCTGCGAAAGACCACCCTAAGTTAACATCCTTTTTTGCTTCAATTTTACCATAATTTCCAGGGTGATTTTACAAAGTTATTTTTTTAGTCTGTTTCTCCAAATGATATAATTGTTTTATTATTTCGTTTTCGCATCGATTCACCAGAGAGTTCAATACGATGTGCCTGATGTACGATGCGATCCAGTATGGCATCCGCATTATGCTAACATTCGCATAATGCGGATTATCCGAACTTATTTATTATGCGAAGTAGTTTTTAAAGAACACTATTAATCAATCACTTATATATATTTAGTCATCACTTTGTTAGCATAATATTTTTCTTTGTAATCTGGGTATAAGCCCTGATAACAGGTTACACTAAACATAATTATTATGCAAAACAATTTCGATTACGAAGAAATTACCTCAAAGGCATACAATTACCTTAAGGAGGAATTCTCGTACAAGTATGTTACGCTTCGCCATTACCGGAGCCGATGGCTTCCTGTCAAGGAGTATATGGAAAAAAGTAGGCTAACATTCATCAGCCCTGCAGTGTGTAATGACTTTTTACTCGAGTTTTATAAAGGCAGAACTCATGGAGAATTGACTGATAAAGAAAAACTCATTGAAAAGTCTGTTTCGGTACTGTCCGAGTATTTAGCTACCGGTTCGGTAGAGCGGAAATGTAAGGTCAGATATTTGGACGGTTCAATTGGTCTTATGATGAAGGATTTCCTCACTTTTAAGCGATTCCGTCGTTTAAGGGAAATAACGCTTGATAAGATAGAAAGCCACATGAGCAATTTTAATTTCTGGCTCTCTACGAATGGCATTTTCAGTATTAATGATATCAAGCACCATCACATTATCACCTTTATTAAAAGCCTTGATCCCCATAAAGAATCTCTTATCCACGATACCTTAATGGATTTACGCGGCTTTTTCAAATTTCTTTATGAGAAGGGGATCCTTTCCACTAATATAGCGCCCTTCATTCCCATGGATAATTATCAGAAACAGTCCAAATTACCTTCATATTATACGGAAGAAGAAATTAAAAAGCTGTTGAAATCGGTTGACAGGGGAAATATTGTAGGAAAGAGGGACTACGCTATATTAGTGCTCGCCGCATATCTTGGGTTAAGGGCATCCGATATCGCACGTCTCCGGTTCGAGAATTTACACTGGGATCAGAACACGATCATTCTCAGGCAATATAAGACGGGTAAAAATATATCCCTTCCTTTATTACCGGTGGTTGGAAACGCACTCCTTGATTATATCCAATACGGGAGGCCCAAGTCTGATGAACAGTATATCTTTTTGCTTATAATATCCCCATTCCTCCCCGTTCGGCCACAAACCATTGCTGGCATGATAAATCGCAGATTCTCCAATGCTGGGTTTAAATCAACTAACAGGAGACATGGGGGCCATGCCCTCCGCCATAGTCTTGTTAAGGAATTACTTAACAATAAACAGTCCCTTCCTGTGATAAGCGAAGTGCTCGGCCACAAAAACACAACCTCGACCAGGCATTATATACGGATAGATACCGAATCCCTTGCCCAATGCGCCTTGGAAGTCCCTCTAGTTAACCCGCACTTTTACAATCAGGAAGGAGGTATATTATGGTCATGAGCAGCAAATCATTCTGGAGTATATTCGCTCCACACATCAGCGACTTTATCGGTTTGAAGAGGAGCCTCGGGTATAAATATAAAGAAGAGGAAAGAATTCTTTATAGATTTGATCGGTTTATACTGGATCAGGGTCATACAAGCATTAGATTAACCAAAGAGATATCTGATAAATGGGCCGATGGACACCATAATGAGGCGGAGCTGACCATTTATAGTAAAATAAAGGTAGTGAAACAGTTGGCGGAATATCTCCGTGATCAGGGCATCAAAACCTATGTTCCCCAACTACCCAAATATCCAGGTAACACATTTATCCCATACATCTATACCCATGAAGAGATAAACTCATTGTTCCAGGCTTGCGACAGTCTGAGGATGAGATGTAGGAGTGTTTATTCCTGTCTTTTAATCATGCCCTGCCTGTTACGGTTACTTTATGGGACGGGTATTCGTATCAGTGAGGCTCTATCATTAAAGAATAGGGATGTTAATATTAATGGTAGATACCTGACCTTAAAGGGTACCAAAAACGGAAAAGACAGGTTGGTGCCCGTATCAAGTTCGCTTACTGCCGTCTGCAAAGACTATCTGGAACAACGAAATAAGCTTCCCCTCAGTGGTCTAAGACGTGAAAACGGGCCATTCTTTGTTTCCTTGAATGGAGGAGAATGTAAACAAGGCGCTGTACATCGCTGGTTCCGGAAGGTTCTTGTACTGGCGAGGATCCCTTTTTCGGGTAACAGAAAAGGGCCCAGGATCCATGATATCCGCCACACCTTCGCTTGTCATTCTTTCTTAAAGCTTTCTGATGAAGGTATGGACCTGTATTGTTCATGGCCCTACCTTTCGACATATCTAGGGCATCAGTCACTGGAATCCACCGAGCAATATATAAGGTTGACCTCACAAATGTATCCGGAACTGTTGAAAGATACTGACCGACTGTATGTAGATGTTCTCCCTGATATCCCGGCCAAAACTAGATGACTGCTATGAAACAAGTAAACGATTTTGCCCGGCTACTGTCTGGCTTTTTGAACAACTATCTGCCTCATGAAAAAGGAGTTAGTGCAAATACGATTAAGTCATACAGCTATACGTTCATCCTCTTTATCAAATTTATGCATGAGAACAAGAACGTACCTGCTACAAAGCTGTCATTCACTCATCTTAAAAAGGATTTGGTTGTGGGATTCCTTGATTGGCTCCAGAAAGATAGGGGCTGTGGTGAGGCTACTCGTAATCAACGATTAGCAGCCATATCTTCCTTCATTAAATATGCTGAATATATGACCCCAGACCATTTATTTGACTGTCATCAAATACTATCCATCCCTGCTAAAAAAACAGAAAGTAAGGTTCTTAATTATCTGAATATTGATGGTATGAAACTGTTGTTGCAACAACCCGACACTCAAAAAACCAAAGGGCTCCGAGATCTTGCCTTATTATCGTTGATGTATGAAAGTGCCGCAAGGGTTCAGGAAATTATTGATCTGACACCTGCCTCTCTATTCATCACAAACAAACCATATAGGGTTATCCTACATGGAAAGGGCAACAAATACAGGACAATACCTCTTCCTGATAAGCAGGTAGAACTGCTCAGACAATACATGACCCAAAGTGGTCTATTAGACAGGGAAAATGTGCAAAAACCCCTGTTCCCAAATTATCAGGGGCAGAAGATGACACGTAACGGGGTTAATAATATACTGGTTAAATATGTTAAGATGGCAAAAGAGAAAAGCCCCTCTTTGGTTCCTGATCACTTGAGTTGCCATGACATAAGGCATACCAAGGCTATGCATTTATTGGAATCAAAGGTCGAATTAATACATATTAGAGACTTCCTGGGTCACAAATCGGTATTGACTACAGAAATATACGCTCGGATGAACCCTAAATTTACTTTTGAAGCGGTAAAGAACGCGTATAAAAACATAACTGCTGATAATATACCAGCCTGGAAGGGAAATAATGAAATAATGGTAATGCTGAAAAACCTTGCTAAATGAGATAAATTATTATGTGAAGTGAATGGTGGAATTAGGACAACTAAGTTGATGGTTCACAGCACATACCATTATATTACTTCGCATAATAAATAAGTTCGGATAATCCGCAATGGTATTCTCTCCGATAATCTCATGCCATTGTAATACCGGAAGTTGTGAAGTGATGATTGTTGAACGCTTCCCATGCCGGTCTTCGATAATCTCCATGAGAGATGAACGACTTTGATTATCAAAAGGCTGTATCCCAAAATCATCGAGTATTAACAAGTCCTGCTTTTCAATGCGTGCTATTTCTTTAATATATGACCCATCAGCTTTTGACATTTTTAATTTGGCAAAAAGCTTTGTGGTATTGGCATATAATACTTTATACCCAATCATGCATGCCTGATTACCGATTGCCGAAGCAATAAAACTTTTTCCAATGCCTGTACTTCCTGTGATAATAATTGTTTCTGATTTATCAATAAAATTACAATCGGTAAAGCGCATGATTTGATTTTTATCAAGGTTCCGGTCGGTTTCAAAGTCAAGGTGCTCGATATTTGCTTTGTAACGGAACCTGGCTTGATTTATATGCCGTTCAATACGACGGTTGTTACGATAATCCCATTCCGATTCAACCATGAAAGCTACCATTTCATCTGCCGTCATGCTCGCCATGCGCCCGTCTTCAAGCGTGGTTTTAAAGGCTGTAGCCATACCTTGGAACTTCATTTGTTTTAGTCTCTGTAATGTTTGATCATTCATATATTTTTATTTTTTAGAAGTTTATAATAGGATTAATCCAGCCACGATTTTAACGTGACTGGATATCTGATAAATTGATTATTTGTAATATTCTCCTCCTCGAACATTGCGATGTCCCGGCATCTTTTTATTGTCATCTTCCGTATCAAAAGGCTCCTGATCCAGACGTTTTTCGATGATTGTACGGATAGCATTATAATTGAAGTCGCCGTAATATAATGCCCTTCGACAGGTTCGATTCAAACGCTCACTACCGACACGCGAGGCAAAGCCGAGGATGCCCTGGCATGTTTTATAGGCTTGTTCGGGATGTTGCCTTATCTCAAGAATACGGGCAATATAGTCTCTGGTATCGTTACCAATAAACGTTGCCCGCTGAATGAACTTTTCAGGAGTCCAGTCGCTTTTAAACTGGTGGTGTGATGCCAGGTGATCCTCATTGGTGGTGTATCCGTAGAGTTTTAAATTGCGTTTATATGTAGCTATTTGGTCATAACGGTAATATATTTCTACCAGGTCCTGTGTGTAAAGAATGGTGACCTTCTTCCCTATATAGCGATAAGGAACACTGTAATAATGCTTGTCTTCAGAAAGACATACATGGTTGTTTTTCATTACCGTAACTACTTTCTTCCGTTTAGCCTGGTATTTGTATTGTGGCAGTGGTTGCAGATCCGATTTTTCTATTTCTTCAAACAATTGCCTTCTACTATAGGGTCGACCCGTTAACAGTTTGTTGTTGTGATCCTCAAGTGCTTCTCTGATAGCAGTATTTAAGTCTGTTAAAGAAAAGAAAGTGTGTTGTTTAACTGCGTAAAAAATCGTTCGGTATATTATCTTAACCGCTCCCTCCACCAGGGCTTTGTGTTTAGGTTTATAAGGTCCTGCCGGAAGTGCTGTCATATGGTAATGTTCCACAAAATCACGGAACATCTCATTTAGCGTGGGTTCGTACCTGTCGCTTTTGATTACTGCCGATTTTAGGTTGTCTGTTACTATGGCCTGTGGCATACCTCCATAATAATGCAGGGCATTTTCACAGGAACTGATAAAGTCTTCTTTCCTTTGCGTCATGGATGCCTCAACAAACGTCAGCTGGCTGGAACCCAATATGGCAACAAAGACTTCTGTGGGAACCACTTCACCTGTTGTCTGATCAACAAAGGAAAGCTTATCGCCGGTATAGTCTACGTACATCTTGTCACCGCTCTTATGCTCCTGGTGCATCGAAGAGTTGACCTTCTTGCTCCATAGGTTATAATGTTCATTAAACTGCGTTTTACGATAACCATCCGGATGTTTTAAAAAATATTGCTCCCACTGTTTTTCACGTGTCTCACCTTTGCGTTTGAGAGCTTTTTCCATATCAGGGAAAAAGGCTATAAGGTCAGCCTTACGCTGGTCTATAGTGACCTCTTGCCGTTGCGTTGAAAACATTGCCTCCAGTTGAGTGTCACTGAGTTTATCAATTTCTTCAAGAGTCTTACCCATAGCAATATATTGCCGGATATACTTCTTGACCGTGTTACGTGTTGCGCCTGTGCGAACACTGATCGATTGTTTACTTACACCCTCGGTGTACATCTTTAAAATTTTTCTTGCTTTACTCATAATAATTAAATTGTTAGACATAAATGATAGGTATTGTATAATACCATCAACGTTAATCATTCAACCCAACAAATCATGATAAAAAAGTAAAACAGAAAGGGGTGGTCTCTTTACTCCGGTTTTGGGTGGTCAATTCAGTCCGGAGAAGGGTGGTCAGTTTGCTCCGGCCAAGGGGTGGTCATTTTGCTCCGGTCTCAGGTGGTCATTTTGAGCGTTTTTTCCAGTCAG
>Ga0307432_1002117_pt1 | contig 11095 bp, 5 predicted proteins | sample SalMarWE160150MG_FD_202158 | JGI IMG/M metagenome (GOLD analysis project Ga0307432, IMG submission 202158) | Salt marsh sediment microbial communities from the Plum Island Ecosystem LTER, Massachusetts, United States - WE1603-150 | ecosystem: Environmental > Aquatic > Marine > Intertidal zone >...
TCAACGAGGCCTATACGCTGATCACCGACCAGTTGGCCCGGGTCATCGTCGGCCAGCGCCAGGTCATCGAGGAATTGCTCGTGGCCATGTTTGCCCGGGGACATTGCCTTTTGGTCGGCGTGCCCGGGCTGGCCAAGACGCTGATGATTCGCACGCTGGCCGACACGCTGTCGTTGCGGTTCAGCCGGATTCAGTTCACGCCCGACTTGATGCCCTCGGACATCACGGGCACGGAGGTGATCCAGGAGAACAAGGCGTCGGGCCAGCGGGAGTTGGCGTTTTTGCGGGGGCCGATTTTTGCCAACGTGGTGCTGGCCGACGAGATCAACCGGACGCCGCCGAAGACGCAGGCGGCCCTGTTGGAAGCGATGCAAGAGCACCAGTTGACCATCGGCGGCCGGCGCCACGTGCTCGAGGAACCGTTTTTCGTGCTGGCCACGCAGAACCCGATCGAACAGGAAGGGACGTATCCCCTGCCCGAGGCCCAATTGGACCGCTTCATGTTCAACACGTTCGTCGATTATCCCGACGAGGACGAGGAGCTGGCGATTGTGGCGCGGACCACGGTCGACCTGGAGGCTCGGGTCGCGGCGACCTTGAGCGCCGAGCGGATTCTATCGCTGCAGCGAATCGTGCGCCGCGTGCCGGTGGCCGAGCACGTGGCGCGCTACGCGATGGGTCTCGCACGGCTGAGCCGGCCCCACAAGGGCAACCCGCCGGAGTTCATCCGCAACTACGTCAACTGGGGCGCCGGGCCCCGGGCGAGCCAATACCTGGTTTTGGGGGCGAAGGCGAGGGCCGTGCTCCACGGGCGGTTCCACGCGAGCGTCGACGACGTTCGGGCGGTGGCCTATCCCGTGCTGCGCCATCGGATCATGACCAATTTCAACGCGGAAGCCGAAGGAATCAAGCCGGACGAGATCGTGCGGCGTTTGATCGAAACCGTGGCCGCCGACGAGGAGAAGTCGCTTGGGCGTGGAGAACTATCAGAAATACTTGGACCCGAAGGTCCTGGCCCGGCTTGAGGGCTTTCGCCTCGGCGCGCGGCGGTCGGTCGAGGGCTACGTCTCGGGCGTGCACCACAGCTCGGATCGCGGACTGTCGATCGAGTTCGCCGAGCACCGCGAATACGCGCCGGGCGACGATCTGCGCTATCTCGACTGGAAGGTCTTCGGGCGGACGGACAAGTACTATCTGAAGCAGTTCGAGGAAGAGACGAACCTGGTTTGCTACGTGCTCTTGGACGTGAGCCGCAGCATGCAATACCGCTCGCCGGCCGCGCCGGAGTCGAAGCTCGACTACGCCCGGCGGCTGGCTGCGACGTTGGCCTATCTGGTCTTGCGGCAGCAGGACAGCGTGAGCCTGATCACTTTCGACGAGGCGGTCGCCACCCGGCTGGCGCCCAGCGGCAACCCGTCGCACTTGAAGCAGCTTCTCCAGGTGATGGACGAAGCGTCGCCGGCGCGAAAGACGGCGACCGCCGCGGTGTTTCACGAACTGGCCGAGCGATTCAAACGCCGGGGCGTGGTCGTGGTGGTCAGCGATCTGCTGGACGACGCCGAGGCGATGCTCGGCGGGCTGGCCCATTTTCGCCACCGCCGCCACGAGGTGATTCTGCTGCACGTGCTTGATCCGGCCGAGGTCGAGTTTCCGTTCGACGAGACGACGCTGTTTCTCGGTTTGGAACGCGAGGCATCGGTGTTGGTTGATCCTCGGGCGCTGCGCAAGGCCTATTTGCAACAATTCGAGAGCTTCGTCCACCGCGTCCAGCAGGGATGCCGCGAGCACCAAATGGACTACGTCGCGATGCGAACCGACCGGCCGTTGGACGTGGCGTTGTCGTCGTTCTTGGGGAGACGGTAGGCATGACTGGCCCCACCCCACTGCTAGCCTTCGGATGGACGAGCCTGCCGATGCTCGGCTGGTTGGCGGTGGCGGCTGCGCCGGTTGTGATTCACCTGCTCTCGCGGCGGCGCTATCGGCGGCGCGACTGGGCGGCCATGCAGTTTCTCGCGGCGGCCCTGCGCGAAAGCCGACGGCGGCTGCGGATCGAGAACCTGCTGCTGTTGTTGGTCCGAACGCTCATCATTGTGCTGGTCGTGTTGGCCGTGGCCGACCCGTACGTCGAATCGAGCGGGCTACTGTTCGCACCCGGCGGCGTGCGGACGCATCGCGTGCTGGTGCTCGATGGGTCGTACTCGATGGGCTACATCGGGGGCCAGCGGAGCCGGTTCGACGAGGCCAAGGAGCTGGCCGCTCGGATTGTGCGGGCCAGCCCTCAGGGCGACGGGTTTTCGCTGGTGGTGATGGGCCGGCCGCCCCGGGTGTTGGTCGACGTGGCGGCGCTGGCGCCGGCCGAATTCCTCCGCGAACTCGAGGCGGCCCGACGAACCGACGGCACGGCCGACCTGGCGGCCACGCTGGCGAAGGTCGACTCGGTGCTCCGCGGCACGCGGCGCGAGCGCCCGGGGCTCGAACAACAGGAGATTTACTTCCTGACGGATCTCTGCCGCGTGGGCTGGATGGGACCGAGGGGCGACGCGGTCGTCGGCGAAGCCCGTCGGCGGGCAAAAGACCTTGCGCGCCGGGCGCGGATCGTGGTGGTCGACCTGGGCCGGCCGGGCGCCGACAACTCGGCCGTCACGCGGTTGGCCACCGCCGACTCCTACGTCACGTTGGCCGGGGGCGCCGAAATCGAGGTCACGTTGCACAATTTCGGACCCCGCGTCCGCAAAGGCCAGACCGTCGAGTTGCTCGTCGACGCCCGACGCGTGGCCCGGCGCACGGTCGACCTGTCCTCGGGCAAATCGCGCGTGGTGCGTTTCGCCTATCGCTTCGACGTGCCCGGCGAGCACGTGGTCGAAGCGCGGCTGGCCGTCGACCGGCTGGCGGTCGACAATCGTCGCTGGCTCGTGCTGCCGGTTCGACGGGCGCTGGACGTGTTGTGCGTCGACGGCCGGCCGGGAGGCAATTTCAGCGGGGCGACGGCGTACTTGAACGTGGCTCTGGCCCCCGGTGACGGCGAGAGTTCCATGGCGTCGGTTTGTCCGAGGGTAGTGCCCGAGAGCGCGTTGGTGGAAGTCGATTTGTCGCGATACGCGTGCGTGTTCTTGTGCGACGTGGCGCAGGTGACGGCCACCGAGGCGCGGGTGCTGGGCGAGTACGTTCGCGGTGGCGGCGGGCTGGTCGTGTTTCTCGGGCGCCGGGTCATGGCCGAGCGCTACAACCGCGAATTGGTCGAGCGCGAGCCGCTGCTGCCGGGATTCTTACAGGGCGTCGTCGAAAACACCCAACCGGGCCTCGACCCGTTGGGCTATGCCCATCCGATTGTCGAGCCGTTTCGCGGGCGCGAGCAGGCGGGCCTGGTAACCACGCCGGTCGAGCGGTACGTCAAGGTCGTATTGCCGGTCGACTCGAAGGCCCGAGTCGCGCTGGCCACGCGCGGCGGCGATCCGCTGATCGTCGAGCAGTCGGTTGGTCGAGGCCGCGTGGTGCTGGTGACCACGTCGGCCGACACGTCGTGGACGGCAATGCCCCTGTGGCCGAGCTACGTGCCGATTGTCCAGGAGATCGTGGCGTGGGCGGTGGCTGGCGGGATCGTCCAGCACAACGTGCTGGTGGGCGAGCCGCTGGCCGGGTCGCTGCCCGCGTCGGCTGCCGGCGAGGCGACCCACGTCGTGCTGCCCGACGGGCACGAAGAAGTGGTGGCTGTCGGTGGCCCGAGGGGCCGCGCATGGCGTTTCGATGCGACCGGGCCGAGCGGCATTTACACGATTCGACTGGGTGGCGCGGCGGCTGACGAGTCGCGGTTTGCCGTGAACGTTGATACGGTCGAGAGCAATTTGGAGAAACTCACCGAGGAGCAATTGTGTGCTGAAGTCTGGCCGGGTGTTTCCTTCGACTACCGGACGACCTGGGAGGCGTCGGGCCGCCGGGCCAGTGCGACCATCGGCCGTCGCGGCGGGCTGGCGCGGTGGTTGCTCTGGGTTGCGCTGGGCCTGCTGGTCGCCGAGACGTTCCTGGGACGGCGGTTCGGACACTACGAAACCGCGGAGGAAAATTATGGAGCCACAGATGCACACAGATGAACACGGATGTTTTACCGGTGCCTGGGCCATAGCGAAGCGGTGGCCCAGCGCCCTGATCTTCCGGGCCACTGCTGCGCTATGGCCCAAGCACCCCAGTAATGTTGCAAGCCCAACACCCCGAAATCCCTACTTCCCCTCCCCATGAACGGCACCCTACCAATATGGATCCAGCGAATGCTCGGCGTCGAGGCCGGGCCCGGCGAAGGCGCGGCCTGGCACCTCGAGAGCGCCTGGCCTCTTGCGCCCTGGGCCACGTTGCTGGTGGTGGTGTCCGTCGTGGTGTTCGTCGCGGCGGTGTACTCGCGTGAGAGTCGACGCGTGGGGCTTGGCTGGAAAGTGGCGCTGGCGTCGATCCGCGTGGCGGTGATCGGCATCGTGCTGGTGATGATCGCCCAATTCGTGCTCTGCGTCGAGCGAACCGGGTTGCCCTACCTGGCGGTGGTGCTGGACGACTCGGCCAGCATGACGGTCGTCGATCGGTGGGACGAAAAGGTTGCCGAGCGGTTAGGCCGACAGCTCGAAGCAGCCGGGCTACGTTCCGCGCAGCCGACTCGCGAGAATCTGGCGAAGGCGCTGCTCTTGGAGGACCGTGCGCGGTGGCTTGCCCGATTTGCCCGCGACTACAAACTGCGATTCTACTTCCTGACCGGCCCGCGCGAGAGTCGGTTCGAGAACGTCAAACAGCTTGCCGACGAGATCCGCGCGAGCGAGGCCGAGGGGTCCGCGACCCGGCTCGGCGCGACGGTCGAGGTGGTGCTCGACGACCTGCGGGGCACCACACCGGCGGGCATCGTTTTGTTGACCGACGGGATCAACACCGAGGGGCCGGGTCTGGATCAGGCGGCCGCCGAGGCCAGGCGTCGGGGCGTGCCGCTCTCGATTGTTGGAATAGGCGACGATCGGCCGGTTGCCGACGTGCGGTTGACCGACCTTTTGGTCGACGACGTGGTTTTTGTCGACGATGTAGTGTTCTTCGAGGCAATGCTCGCCGCGCCCGGCTATAGCGATCGGCCACTTCGACTGACGCTCCGCCGCGAGGGGCGTCCCGAGGTGCTGGCCGAAACCGAGGTGACGGCCCAGCCCGACGGCCGGCCGCGGACGGTGCGGATTGCGTATCGGCCCACCGAGGTTGGCCGGTTCCGTTACGTGGTCGAGGTCGAGCCACTCGCGGGCGAGGTCCAAACGGACAACAATCGCCTCGCGCGCACCGTCGAGGTGCACAAAGCGCAGATCCGCGTGCTTCTGGTCCAAGCCTATCCGAACTTTGAGTACCGCTATCTTCGCAAGATGCTCGGACGCGACGACACAATCGAGCTCGACACGCTCTTGCAGGAGGCCGACCTGGAACACGCCCAGCAGGACGCCGCCGCGCTGGCCGTGTTTCCCGTGCGGCGGGACGAACTCTTGAAGTACGACGTCGTGATTCTGGGCGACGTCGATTTCAAGCGGCTGGGCGAGCCGGCGCTGGCGAATCTCGCGTCGCTGGTCGATCGGCCGGGTGGCGGAGCACTGGTGTTTTTGGCCGGGCCACGGTTCGACCCGGTGGCTCTGGCCAATACGCCGCTAGCGCGATGGTTGCCGGTCGCGTCGACGGGCGTCCGCGTGCCGCCGCCGGACGAGCCACTGATCGACGGCTTTGTGGTCGAGCCGACGGAGCTGGGGTTGGACAGCCCTGCCCTGCAACTGGGCGACACGACGGCGCGGACGAAGGTCATTTGGGAGGAACTCGCGCCGCTCTACTGGATGATCGACGCGCCCGAGTTGAAGCCGGGCGCGCGGGTCTTGGCCGTCAATCCGCGGCGGACGGGCCCGGCGGGTCAGGCGCTGCCGGTCATCGTCCTGCAATACGTTGGGGCGACCAAGGTGCTGATGCACATGACCGACGAGACGTGGCGATGGCGGATCGGCAAGGGCGACGGCTACTTCGCCCGCTATTGGGTCCAGATGATTCGCTACCTGGCTCGCTCGAAGCTCGGCGACGGCGACCGCTCGGCGGTGCTGGCGACCGATCGGCGCGAATACCGGCAGGGCGAGACGGTTCGCTTTCGGCTTCGATTGGCCGACCCGCGCCAGACGCCAGCCGGCGGGGAGGACGTTGTCCTCATCGTCGAGCAGGAAGGCGGCCGGACGCAACGGATTCCCATGTCGCGGCACTCCGTACACGAGATGTTCGAGGCCGCGCTCGATGACGTGGTGGCGGGCCGGTATCACGCCTGGGTAGCCTCGGGAAGCACCGATGGCGCTCCGCCGACGGTCGATTTCAGCGTCGCGGCGCCGGCCGGCGAATTCGAGCACGTCGAGATGGAGGCGGCCATGCTGCGCGACGCCGCGGAGCGGAGTCGGGGACGTTTCTACACCGTTGCCGACGCCAGCGGGCTGCCGGGCGAGCTTCCCTCGGGCCGCCAGGTGCCAATCGAAAGCCTGCCGCCCGTGCCGCTTTGGAACCGCTGGCCGCTTTTGGCGGTTTTCTTGACGCTATTGATCACCGAATGGGTCGTGCGCAAGCGAAAGGGGTTGGTATGAAGAGAGGGATTCGGGATTAGGGACTGGAGGTGGCTGTAGTCTTGGCGTGTACAATGAGGGGAAAGACGTTCGTCATTTCGATGTGCCCATCTTTCGATTCGATGTGTTTGCGCCGATTGCGTCTTTGCGTCTTTGTGTCTTTGCGTTGAAAAGAACTCAACCCATGACTCATCCGTTGGAATTGAAACTCGCGCGATTGCGGCGCCGCGTGCGACGGTGGATGCTCGTCTATGGGCTCGGGCGGTTGATCGCGGTGGCCGTGGGCACGGTGGTGGTGCTGGGACTGATCGACTATCTGCTGCGTTTCGACGACCGGGGAATTCGGATCATGCTGACCGGCGGACTGTTGGCCGTCGTCGCCTGGGCGTGCCACCGTTGGCTGTATCGCCCGGCGACGGCGCAGGTCGGCACGCTCGAACTGGCGCAGCGCCTCGGACGGCGGTTTCCCGAGCTGGGCGACGATCTGGCCAGCGCGGTCGAATTTCTCAAGCAGCCCGAAGATGATCCCGTGGCAGGCTCAGCGGCGCTCCGCCGCGCGGTCATTGCCACGACGGCGGCCAAGGCGGAGACGATTGACTTCACGTCGGTCGTCGACCGCCGGCCGGCGCTGGGCGGCGTGCTGCTGGCGGTGGGTGCGTGCCTCGTGGTGGGCATTCTTCTGGTCCTCGATACGCTGTCGTGCCAGATCGCGATGGCCCGGCTGGCCTATCCGTTGGGTGAGATGGCCTGGCCGCGCAAGAACCATCTTCAACTCGTCGAGCGCGTCGATCGGGTGGCGCGGGGGCAGCCGTTCGAAGTCGAGGTGATCGACGCTGCCGGTGCCCGGTTGCCGTCGCGGGCTGAAATCCACTACCGTGTGGGCGGCCCCGATGGCGAGCCACTGGAGGAAGTCCAGCCGATGCGTCAGGTGGGCTCGACGATGGTGGCCCGGCGCGAGAGTGTCATGCGGCCGTTCGCCTATCGGATTGAAGGGGGCGACGACCGCCGGATGGGCTGGATCGACGTCGAGGTGGTCGAGCCGCCGGCGGTGGCCTCGTTCGTGGCGACGATCCACCCGCCGGAGTACACGGGACTCGCCGCGAGCCAGTCGACCGGCCAGCTTCGACTCTTGCGCGGAAGCCGCGTCGAGATCGACGCGACGGCGACCAAGTCATTGCAGTCGGCTACACTCGTGTTGGAGGGTGGCGCCAAGGTAACGTGTCGGATCGGCAAATGCGGCCGCCGCTTCACGGTCGGCCAAGGGGACCGGCCGAGCTTCATGCCGGAGCGGTCCGGTTTCTACGGGTTCGACCTGGTCGATCGTGAAGGCATTCACGGTGGCGGTGACGAGCGCTGGGAAATCGAAGTCGTCGACGATCGCCCGCCGGCGGTGAGCATCGAGCGGCCCTCGGGCACGACGTTTGTCACGCCCGAGGCGACCCTGCCGGTTCGCGTTACGGCCGACGACGACCTGGCGCTGCGGCGAATCGACCTGGTGGTGGATGCCATCGAAGGGAACGAGATGGGTGTCACTGGTGTCTTGCCAGTGCCGACCAACGCCCAGCACGGGCAAGATGCCGGCGGCACCCGCTCGATCACGCTTTTCGAGGGACCGCTGCGGGCCACGGCGGCGGCCGACGGAACGGGCGGCCAGCGGCAAACCATCGACACCCGGTGGAACCTGGCCGCGTTGCGGTTGCGGCCGGGCCAGCGGATCGTCTTTCATGCGTCGGCCGAGGACTACCTTCCCCAGAGCGGCCAGAGCGACTCGCGGGCGATCGTCGTCGTCGGGCGCGAGGAGCTGATCGACCGGCTGGCCGAGCGCCAGGAGGCGATTCTTGCCGAGTTGGCCCGGGCGCTGAATCTCCAACGGGAGAGCCGCCGGCAACTGGGTCAGCTTCAGCCTGGGGCGGCCGGTTCGCTGGGCCTCGATCAGGCGGGAGTCGATCGGCTTCGCAGCGCGGAGCTCGCCGAGCGCGAGGTCAACCGGATTTTGACCGACCACGACGACGGAGTGCCGGGCCAAATCGAGCGACTGCTCGGTGAGCTGGCCGACAACCGGCTCGATAGTCCCGACGTCGGTCGGCGCATGGAATCGCTCTTGGCCGAACTCGATCGGCTGGACCGGGTTGTGTTGCCGACCATTGCCCGAGAGATGACCGCCAGCATCAAGACGGCCGAAGCGCGGCTCGAGGCCGACGCGGCCGGGGGTGGCCGCCCGAGCACCGAACAGGCGGAAACGTCAGTCGAGACGTCGCTAGCCGCCGCCTGCGCGGGCCAGGACGAAGTGATCGCCGTGCTCGCGCGTCTTTTGGGCCGGCTGAGCCAATGGAACGATTATCGCCGCTTCCACCAGCAGTGGGCCCAATTGCTCCGCCGGCAGGAATTGCTCACCGAGCGGACCGAGGCGCTGGGCCGCGATCTGTTGGGCTGGCGGTCCGAGGACGTCGCGCCCGAGACGGCCACGCGGCTCACGGCGGCCGGCGGCGACCAGCTCGAACTGGGCCGGCAATTGGACGGACTTCTCCAGGAGATGGACTCGTCGCGCGTGGCGCTGGCCCAGCGCGATCCGCTTGCGGCCGAGACCGTCGCTGATGCCGTCGCCCGGTCGCGCGAGCAGGGCACGAGTTTGCGGATGCGCGCCGCGGGCGCCGCGATCGCGCGCAACCGCCTCGGCCAGGCCAGCTCGCTGCAAGCACAAATCATCGCCGATCTGCGGGACATTCTCGACCTGTTGGCCAACCGGCGCCGCGACGAGTTGGCCCGATTGGCCGAAAAGCTGCCGGAGACCGAAGGGGTACTTTCGGCCTTGGTTCGCCGCCAAAGAGACTTACGCGAGCGGATGGAAGAAGAAGTGGCCCGACCGGCGGCCGACGAAGATCACACTCGCGCCGAATGGCGATCGCTCAGCCGGCAGCAGGGCCAATTGCAGACCGAGGCCGACGCGCTTGCGAGTCTGTTGGTTCAATTGTTGGCCGAGCGGCCGGCGGAGTCGATCCGCGCGGCGGCCGCCCACATGGCCCAGGCGAGCCAGGCCGCCGGCGCCGTCGAGCCGCAATCGGCCGTGAGCCACGCGAAAGACGCGGAAGCAGCGCTGGACGAAGCGGCGCGGCGGCTGGCCGAACATCTTGCACGCGTCGAAGCAAACGCGGCTGCCGAGGAATTGGCCCGATTGGAAGCCACGATCCGATCGCTTCACGAGCGGCAACAAGCGGCGACCGACGAAACCAAACGGCTCGACGCCGAGTTGTGCGGGCCCGCGACACGCAGTGGTGCCCGGACGGCGGCACTGCGGCGGCTGGCCGGCGACCAACGGGCGATCGAGGCCGATACCTCGGAGTTGACTGCGACACTCTCTGGCGCGAAGGTGTTTCGGCAGGTACTCGACGAGGCGGCCGGGCAGATGGCCATTGCGGCGGGTTGGCTGGGGCGGCAAACGTGCGACGCCCGCGTCCAGGCGGCGCAGCAAGCGGCGCTCGATCGCCTGGCCCGGCTGGTCGAGGCGCTGCGGAGGCCGCCATCCGAGGCGCAACCCTCGGCGCCCGGCGGGGCGCAAGCCGCCGCGGGACAGCAGCCTGGCAAGCGATCCGCCCCGGGCGCGGTGGCCCAACTGCGGCTGCTCCGGATGCTCCAAGAGGATCTGTTCGTGCGGACACAAGACTGGCAGGCACGGTTCGGCGGCCAATCGCCTCTTCCGCCGGAGGCCCAAGAGGAGTATAAACGGCTCAGTGACGAGCAGGGCCGGCTGGCCGATCTGTTGATGGATTTGATCGGGGGCGAGGCCGCGGGCGGTCGACCGCCCCAGGACGCGCCGACCGAGCAGCCAGAGTGAGGTTTTCGATGGCGTCGATGATGAAATGCACGCGCGGATTTGTATTGATGGTGATCGCGGGTGTTGCACTGACGACATGGAGTGCTCCGTGTCTGGCTGATCGCACGCAGACGCGATCGATCGAGGACTCGCTGTTGGACGACGCGCGGCCCGGACCGTCGTCGCCGGCGGATCGCAAGGACGCCGACACCCAAGGGCTCCGCCGTCCTTCACAGTTCGCACCGGCCCGGGTGACCCGGCAGTCGTTCTGGGCCGACGAACTCGGGATGGCCAGCGTTTCGGAAGACGTATTGCCCCTGTTGTCGGTGGTCCAGCAGATGCGCGACGTCGAGAACATGCTGACTCGGGCCGAGTGCGGCACGGCGACACAGCACGCCCAGCGACAGATTCTCGACAGTATCGATCGATTGCTCGAGCAGGCGGGACCATGTTGTGGTTCCATGCGCCCGTGCTCGGGCAAGTCGCCGGCCGGCGCCCAACAGCCGTCGTCGTGCAAAGGATCGGGCAGCGCCAAATCGGGCATGAAGCAGGGGACCACGCCCGACAGCTCGGGCAAGGCGGCCCCAGGCGCGAGCCAGCAACCGGCGGGCGACTCGCGGCACGTCGACCCCGCCGAGATGCGCGAAGTGTTAAAACGGCTCTGGGGCGAGTTGCCGCCGCGCGAACGCGAGCA
>Ga0307432_1002121_pt1 | contig 11088 bp, 11 predicted proteins | sample SalMarWE160150MG_FD_202158 | JGI IMG/M metagenome (GOLD analysis project Ga0307432, IMG submission 202158) | Salt marsh sediment microbial communities from the Plum Island Ecosystem LTER, Massachusetts, United States - WE1603-150 | ecosystem: Environmental > Aquatic > Marine > Intertidal zone >...
CGCAAAGACGACCGAAAGAAATACCAAGAGCCATCCGAATAAATCCAACATGTCACCTGTATAAAGATAGTGTGTCGAATTCCAATCAAGCTCCGCGTCGCTCCTGTCCAGCCAATTCTTGACCATTCTGCGCTGTTGTAAAAGAGCGTTCCGCTGGTCCTTTGATAGGCTTTTCATGTATCTCTCCTTTTCCGGCTCGCTGCCTACGAGGCACCGTGATAGAAATACTACGAACGAACAAAAATATCAAGTCTTCCCGATCCGCCCCGTGATCCCGCCAGAAGGACGGTCAACGTCGCGGGCTCGCTTATTCGCTTGTCGGTTATTCGGTTGTTCGGTCTCTAACGGGAACATTTCCTCATAATGGCCGAATAACCGACAAGCGACAACCGAACTATTCGTTTGCCCTACGGTGCACGGCAATGCTCTCCGCAAGCCCGATGGTCACAAACACGGTCACGAGAAACGATGATGCCGCGGATAAAAACGGCAACGGAATGCCCGTGACCGGCATGAGTCCGAGATTCATCCCCGCGTTCACCGTGATGTGCGTGAGGAAAACGGCGCCGATGCCGAACAGGACGAGCGTCGCGAAATCGTCTTCCGCGCTCTTCGCGATGCTGTACAAGCGCTGAAACAGGAGCGCGAAAAGTCCGAGGATGAAACCGATGCCCAGGAAGCCGAGTTCTTCCCCGATCACGGCGAACGCAAAATCCGTTGCCGCCTCCGGGAGGAAGCGGAGGCGCGACTGCGAGCCTTCGCCGATCCCCTTCCCGAAGAGTCCGCCGCTCCCGATGGCGATGCGCGCCTGCGTGACGTTGTACCCGGCGCCGCGCGCATCAAGGGTTGGGTTGATGAATGCGAGGAAACGATCTTTCTGGTACGGCTGGAACAGGAAGGACCACGTGAAGACGCTTACGAGTGCGGCGCAAAGGACGATGATGCCGAGCGAACGGAACGACAACCCCACGAAGAGCACCAGCATGCCCCAGATGGCGAACATGACCACGGCGGATCCGAAGTCCGGCTGGAGCATGATGAGCGCCACATACCCGGCTGTTGCCAGGAAGCTTCCCGCGAGCGCATGCCAGGGAATGGATTGGTGAACGTACCGCACGAGGTATGCGGCGAGGAACAGGATGAGAGTGATTTTTGCGAGCTCCACAGGCTGGAACGAGAGGCCGCCGACCACGTACCACCCGCGCGTCCCGCGAATCGTTGATCCGAAGAGGAGAACGCCCCCGAGGAGCGCCGCGCCGAATCCGTAAATCGGGAGCGCGAGCCCGCGGAGCTGGCGGTAATCGAGAAAGGTGAACAGGAGGATAATGGAAACCCCGATGCCCGCGCCCACGAATTGCTTTTGGAACAAAAAAAGATCCGCCTCCGGTCTGGAGGTGCCGATGCCGTACATGACGACGAGTCCGATGGCCGTGAGCGTGAACGCCGTGAGGAGTAGGACCCAGTCGAATCGGACAATGGCGTGCTGGAGGCGCATGTATCTATTGTTCTATGGTTCCATTGCTGAATTGTATAATTGTTATATTGCTGAAGCGAACGACTGCATGAGAAAGTCGCCAACAATTTAACAATTCAGTAATTCAACAATTATTCTCAATCTCTTCTTTAGGCGATGAACACCGATAGCAATGGAGCCATGGAACAATCCCTATTTATTCATGCGGGAACGGAAAAGAAAAGCTTCTTACTTTCTAAAGCCAAACAATTAATCCTCTGATTGAGAGACATCAATATCTAACGGAATTTGATTCACTCTAATAAATTTACCTTTTTCTTGTTCAATAAAAGTATTAAAGTAATACCTACCACTAATTGTTATTGGTAATCCCTTAATATATAAACGGTGACGGTGTCTGATCTTTTCTTTCTCAGATGTAAAATCAACCTTGTTTGATTGAAGCACCTTATCTTTAGGGTCAACAAAATCAATTTTTAGATTGACCTTTTTTTCGACATCATCAGATTCCTTAAGCCACATGCTAACCAATTGCATTTCGATGGGTAATGCAATAATTTCTTTCGGTTTTTCTTTTAACGCGACTTTTAATTTCTCGACACAGTCAAAAAGACTTATCGTATTATTATCAGTGTCGACTGATGAGCTTCGGCACAAAATGGTCCAAATATTTTTCATATGCTTCATTATTACCTTAAAAATTATTAATGTACTTGATTAATTGAAGCTGAAACCGAAGTCGTAAATTTACTAGGAACTATCTCTGCTGATTGTTCGCCTTGTTTTGTCATTGGCCAGACATCTAATTTTTGTGAATTATCAGATATACAAATGGTTGTCGGTAATTCAAAGTTAAAAATTCTAGAATAATTTTTTGCTTCAAATTTTAAAACCTTTGCTATCCTATTTAATAAATCAAACCCAATATTAACATCACCATTTTCTATCTTTGAGATTACTTTTTGTGTAGTTTTTACTTTTTTTGCTAACTCAGTTTGAGTCATATTAAAACTATTCCTTAAATCATATACCTCAACACCCAGTCTTATTAAGACTAATTCAGCTTCTACTTTTTCATTAAAACTTTTATTTCTCTTTGCAATCATTATTGCATTTACCACCTTCTTATTTTTACTCATAGGGAATATAACTTTTAGGATCTTCATCTAATTGCTTGATTAATCGGGCGGCTTCTAAATTCGCACTTTCAATAATTCTCTTCGTATTTCTTTCTTTTGTTTTCTTTGCGGGTTTCTCATAAACATTCAGTAAGCATATCCTTCCATCGCGTCTTTGATAATTAATTCTGATGACCGCTTGATCGTTCTTCGAGACGCATAATTCATGGTGCCGCTCTCCTTTTAAGGGCTTCGCCGTCGGGGGCTGCGGCAAACCATTGATACTTTTTAGATACTGGATCTTTGCATCGATTTTTATCAAGATTTTTTCTCTCTCCTTTTTCTCTTCTCTGCTCAACGATGGACCCGTTTTATATTGATCCAAATACTCTCGCACCGGGCTGCGATTTTTGTTTTTGTCGTAAAAACAAACTACATTCATAATAAACAAGCCATAAAAGTATATATCCGATTGGATATATTGTCAAATCTCTAAAAATAGGCGCATTTTCACTAGAACCGCGTGCTCGGCAGATACGCGCTCTCGTCCAAAAAGTTCACGACCGGGATGATCTCCGTGCCTGAGACGGAAGGGAGGTCTTCGAACCAGTCGATGTTGATCCGCCTCGTAAACCCGGGCGTGACGTTTGAAAGGTTGATGAAGGTTGATGCCGCGGGCGCGTCTCCGCGCTTCAGGAGAATGTAGAGACCCACATCCCAGTACCCGTACGCCGTTGGATTGGTAAACGTAAAGCTCGTGCGTGAGATGGTCTTCCCCGCAATTTTTAAATCCGCGCTGTATTCCGTGTCCGAAATATCAAACGCATCGCGCCGGGAAATCCACTCCTCGTAATTATCTCCGACCACGGACGGATCCAGACGTCTCCACCGAATGTTGTCGACCGTGAGCACCGCGGATCTGCCCCCGGTTTTCTCCGGTACGAATCCGTGTTCTCCGAGATAGCTCGTCTGCCCCGGCAAGATGAATCCGCTGCGCACGGGCGTGAGCTCCCCGCTCACGTTAAAGCGGTACGTAAATTCCGCATACCACTGCTCATTCGGATTAGAGATCGGCACGATCATGTCCAACCGATCTTCCGTACTCTTAAACACGCTCACGCTCCTCGTCTGGACGCCTTTGGGCTGGTTTGTGGAAAGCTGCCTCAGGAGGATGCCGTTCTCCTCGATCTCCTGCGTAATGCGCGATTCGCGCGGATACGAAATGGCGTACGCATCAATGAATCCCCAGAGTGAATATCCCCAAAAGATTGCGTTGATCCCGATGAGCAGCGCATACGTTACCTGTCGGATAAGCACCTGCTCCCGAACCCAAAACGAGGCGAACTGCAGTTCCCCCTCCGTAAATCCCGCTCCTATCTTTTGATCCTCCGGCATGTCTCTCGATAGATTTTACCACGATATTCGCATTTACGGTGAACATTGCGGACAAGCCGAATTCATTCGGGCATGGGACACAGAGCAACGGGCAATACGCACCTTCCCCATGCCCCCTGCCCTCTGCCCCATGCCCGATTTCACCCTGTACACCCCCCTCATTATCTAGTAAGATACAGACCAATCTATGCCAAAGAAAACAGCCAAAGAAACGGCGAAAAAAGCTCCTCCGGCCAAGGCGAAAAAGGCTTCATACGGCGCGGAGCAGATCAGCGTTCTCGAAGGTCTTGAACCGGTCCGGAAGCGTCCGGGCATGTACATCGGATCCACGGGTCCGGACGGCCTGCACCACCTGGTTTGGGAAGTCGCGGATAACTCGTTTGATGAAGTCATGGGCGGACACGCGGATCACATTACGATCACGCTCCTGCCGGACAACAAGGTTTCGGTAATTGACAACGGACGCGGCATCCCCGTGGACATGCACAAACAGTACAAGGTCTCGGCGCTTGAACTCGTGATGACGAAGCTCCATGCCGGCGGAAAGTTCGGCGGGGACGAGAGCGGCTACAAGGTATCGGGTGGACTCCACGGCGTGGGCGTTTCCGTGGTGAACGCGCTGTCCGACGAACTGACGGCCACGGTGGAGCGCGACGGCGGCGTGTTTACGCAGACGTACGTGTGCGGCAAGGCCAAGGGCAAAGTCAAGAAGATCGGGACGTCGAAGAGAACGGGAACGACCATCACGTTCCGTCCGGATGCGACGGTGTTCGAGACGATTGAATTTGATCTCAAGACGATCCTGGACCACTTCCGCAAGCAGTGCTACCTGACCAAGGGCGTGTACCTGAGCATCGTGGACGAACGCAACAGCGAACGCCGCGACGTCTACGGCTACTACTTCGAAGGCGGGGTGGCATCGTACGTGAAGCACTTGAACCACTCAAAAAACCCCAAGCACGAAACCGTGTTCTACGTGGATAAGAAGGTGGAGAATGCGGAAATTGAAATCGGCATTCAGTACACGGACGATCTGCAGGAGAACCTGTACGCTTTCACGAACGGCGTGATCAACCCCGAAGGCGGCATGCACGTGCAGGGGTTCCGCGCCGCGCTCACGCGCGTGCTCAACAACTACTCCAGGAATAAGGGCGTGCTGAAAGACAAGGATACGAACCTGTCCGGAGACGACGTGCGCGAAGGCATGACGGCCGTCATCTCCGTGAAGATTCCGGAACCGCAGTTCGAAGGGCAGACCAAGGCCAAGCTCGGAACGCCGGAGGTGCGAGGCTACGTGGAAACGGTCATGTCGGAAGCCTTCGCGACGTTCCTGGAAGAGAACCCGCGCGATGCGCAATCGATCATCGAAAAATGCGTGATCGCCCAGCGGGCGCGAGCGGCCGCACGCGCCGCACGCGACACGGTTCTGAGGAAAGGCGCGCTCGAAGGGCTCACGCTCCCGGGCAAACTCGCGGACTGCGCTTCGAAAGATACCGTGAACACCGAGCTCTACATCGTTGAGGGAGACTCCGCCGGCGGATCAGCCAAACAGGGGCGCGACCGCGACTTTCAGGCGATCCTCCCGCTCAAAGGAAAAATTCTGAACGTGGAGCGCGCGCGATTGGATCGCATGCTCACGAACAATGAAATCAAGAGCATCCTGATCGCCCTCGGGACGAATATCGGGGATCAGTTCGAGATCGAAAAGCTTCGGTACGGCCGCATCATCATCATGACGGATGCGGACGTGGACGGTGCGCACATCCGCACGCTCCTCTTAACGCTCTTCTACCGCTACTTCCCGGAAATCATTAAGCAGGAGCATCTGTTCATCGCCCAGCCGCCGCTCTTCCGCCTCCAAAAAGGCAAAGAGGTCCACTACGCATTCAGCGGAGAAGAACGGGATAAAATCATTGCCGATCTCCAAAAGATAAAAGATGAGAAGAAGATCGCGGGGCGCGGGGCGCGGGGCGCAGACGAATCCGCGGAGGAGGCGGCACCCGAGTCCGGCGAGGAAGGAGGCGACGAGGAAGTCACGAAAATTTCCGGCGTATCCATTCAGCGCTACAAAGGTCTCGGTGAAATGAACGCCAGCCAGCTGTGGGAAACGACCATGGATCCGAAGACGCGCCTCATGAAGCGCGTGACGATCGATGACGCCGCCAAGGCGGATGAAACGTTCGACATTCTGATGGGCGCGGACGTGGCTCCGCGCAAGCGATTCATCCAGACGCACGCAAAACAGGCGGAGATCGACGCGTAGGAATCAACGGCCGGCCATGGCGGACGGCGGGAAGAGAGCGAACGGTGTTGCCTTTGGGAACCGGCGCTTGATTTTTTGGCCGCTCGCCATCCTCTCCTTAAACGATCCGCTCCCGGCCCGGAAAAGCCCGTTTCTTCCGCCATATTGCATAAATCGAATAATCCTGATATAGTCGCGTCGAAATGCCCCTTCGGGGGATTTTAAAAACCAATCAATTTAGCGATATCTGAGCCACACGGCACGGTCGCTCGCGAGCGACATCCATCCGTCCACTCGAATTCTATGAATCCCATCAAAGCAATCACCACCTACGTCCGCTCATCCATAGCGGAGCTCAAAAAAGTGACATGGCCGACCAAGGAGATGACCATGCGGTACTCCATGCTCGTCATTGCGGTTTCGCTCGCCGTCGCGCTGTTTTTTGCGGCTTTGGACTTCGGATTTGGAAGGGCGATCACGTTCGTCCTGTCGCAGGGCCGGCAGCCGGCCGCTCCGGTTGTCGAAGAACCCGTCATTCCGGATCTTGAGCCAACAGACCTGGAAGTGGAAACCGTCGGAGACGGATCCGGAAGCGTAACGATTGAAGAAGATGCGGAGCTTGAACCGTCCTTCGAAGAGTTCCCGGCCGGCGACCTTGATCTTCCGCCGATCCAATAATTCGTTCATTGCCATTTATGCCTAAGCAAACTCGAGACCTCGGACGCCGCTGGTACGCCATCCATACGTACTCCGGATACGAAGAAAACGTTGCGGAAAACCTCCGGGCGCGCATTGCGACGCTCAGCATGCAGGATAAAATCTTCGCCGTCCTCGTGCCCACGGAAAAAAAGATTAAGATCAAAAACGGAAAGCGGAAAATCGTACAGGAAAAAATCTTCCCGGGCTACGTCCTCGTGGAGATGATCGTTACGGACGACTCCTGGTACGTTGTGCGAAATACGCCGAACGTTACGGGATTCATCGGAACGGGAACCACGCCAACGCCGCTCTCGCAACCGGAGGTCGAGGCGATGTTCAAGCGTGCGGGCGACAAGGAGGCTCCGGAGATCGATATCGACCTCGTCGAGGGCATGCCGATCAGGATCGGAGACGGACCGTTTAAAGGATTCGAAGGAAAGGTGGTTGACATTGACGGCGCCCGCGGCAAAGTGAAGGTCCTCGTAAGCATGTTCGGCCGCGAAACCCCGCTCGAATTGGACTTTACGCAGGTAAAAAAGATCTAACGGAGGGATGTGCCTCAGGAACGGTGCGCTTCTCGCCGTTCCTGTAAGCTCATCAAATCAGTCCGTGGTGCGTAGTGCGTAGTGCGTGGATTCTTTCTACGCACCACGCACCACGCACCACGCACCAAATCCTATGGCCAAGAAAATTAAGACACTCATCAAACTTCAGATCAAAGGAGGCGAGGCCAACCCGGCTCCGCCGGTTGGAACCGCGCTCGGTCCGCACGGACTGCAGATCGCGGACTTCTGCAAGCAGTTCAACGACCGCACGCAGGATCGCCGCGGCGAAGTCGTACCGATCGTCATCACGGTGTACGAAGACCGATCGTTCGACTTCATCATGAAGGTGGCTCCGGTTTCCGAAATGCTCAAAACGGCCGCCGGCATCAAAAAGGGTTCGCCGAAATCGCTCGTGGAATCCGCCGGGAAGGTCACGAAGGATCAGGTCCGCGAAATCGCGGAAAAGAAAATGCCGGACCTGAACTGCCACACGGTCGAAGCGGCCATGAGGCAGGTCGAAGGCACGGCAAGGCAAATGGGGCTGAAGGTCGTGTAAGCGCTTCAGACAACCTGAGAGGGGTAATGGAACTCCCGGCTTCGGCCGGGAGTTTTCGTTTCGGGCACGGGGCAAGGGGCAACGGGATTCTTCCTGAAGGAAATCCGAAGTATGGTACGTGCTCCAAATAGAGACCCGATGCCCGATGCCCCTTGCCCGAACATAAAGTGACTTTTTTCTCATGACGCTCTATACTGCACTTCGTCACATAACCGCTCAAAAAATCACCATTATGGATAGCCAAGATCCCATCATCAAGTCCATGCAGGACAATCGACCCGAACCTCCGAAGGGAGATGCGGGACCCGCTCCAAAACCGCCCATCGGCGCTCCCGGCGAGCCGAAGCAGGGTTTGGGAAATCCTCCTGCGAATGAAACGAAGATCGCATACAAACCGCCGGAACCGCCAAAGCCCGTCATCGGCGGAACAGGAGGATCGATGGCTCCATCCCGTCCTCCGATGCACAAAGGAGACATCCCGCCACTCCCGAAACCCATGAAATCTTTGCACGAAGAGCACCTCAAACGACCGGGTGAAGGAGACGGAACGCCAAAGGTAAACCTCGTGCTCTTGGTCGTTACGATCCTCCTGCTCCTCTTTGGGACGTTCATCATCTACAACAAGATCGAAGGATTTCAAAAAAGCTCGGGCGAGAACGAAACGGCGGTAAAGGAAAACGTGGAGGATGTGAATGCGAAGCTCGATCTCACGATTCAGAAAATTCAGGAGGATGAGGCCAAGCGTTCAGTGGTGGAACAAGATTTGTTCGATGCAGGCGGAACGATCCAAAAATGCGCTGACGAGCTCGTGGCCGAAGGAGAGAAGCTCGTTGCGGACGGCGATGCGCTGAAGAAAGAAGGCGAAGCATCCGAAGATCAGGCGAAGATTGATCGGGGTCAGAATCAAATGGATCGCGGAAACGCCATGCTTGAACACGGGAAAGCGTACGATACGGAAGGGAAAGACTATCAGGCCTCGAGCGGCATGGAAGGAAATAAATAATCCACAAGACATCCCCTAATCAGGGGATGTTTGCTATTATAATGATATTAAGAATCCATAATCATTTATTTATGCCCGAAGAAGAAATACTCGAAGACGAGGTCGAGGATGTCGACGAGAAGCCGAAAGGCAATCCCCTCGCGCTCATTGTCGCGTTACTGGCCTTCGTTGCGGCCGTTGCCGCCATTGCGCTCAACGTCACATCCAAGCCGGATCTCGGCCCGCTGGAAGTGCGCATAAAAGCCGTTGAACAAGGCGTCCAAGCGAATACCGATAACATCGCAACGGTCGTCGAGGAGCAGAAAGCGATGGATGGCAACGTCGAAGAAATGATCAACACCATCCTGACGGAACGGGAAGCGGAAGCGAACGCCGCCGCGGAAGAGGGAGAAACCGTGGAAGAATAATCATCCCAACGATCCATCACAACATCCCCTTCCGAGGGGATGTTTGGTATGATGCATTAAATTACTCACTCACCCGGATTTCTCCAATACTTTATGCCAGAAGAAACACTCCCTAAAGCCACGAGCGCGCCTGAATCGTCAAAAGGCGGTACGCTCGTTCTCGTCATCGCCATCCTGGCCTTCATTGCCGCCATCGCGGCCATCGTGATGAATATCGTCATGAAGCCGGACACGAGCGCGATTGAAGCGCACGTCCAGGCCGTTGAGACGAGCGTCCAAACGATTACAAAGAATGTCGCTTCCCTGACCGAAGAACAGCAGTCAATGAAGGAAGATGCCGCGATGATGGCTAAAGCGGACATGCAAAAGCACAATATCCTCGAAACATCTGACTACACGTACGATTTCAATAGTGGCAACTTAACTTCCCAAAAAGACGGTGGCATTCTCTATACGTTCTCGAATGCAGGAAAAGAAAATAAATTCATAGGGAGGCCCGCTGTTCATATTCTGGGTGTGGAAGACGGATCAAAATTAATACTTTGGGAAACAGGATCTGACAATTCACCGGGTCCGGGATGGATCTATGAAATCTGGTTGAGAGATGAATTGGAATACATTGATCTGAACAATCCTTCGGAAGGTCCGAGGCCATACGTTGTGCCTGAATGGAAGAAACAGGAAGCGCAAGAACAGCTTGATGCGTTTGAACAGTCAATGCAATAAAAAACTTCGAAAAAGAATAAAAAAAACATCCTCGCGACTCCCTGCTCGCGAGGATGTTTGCTATTCTTGACAGCTCCCCCGTTCTCCTATACGATCCAGCCACTTAATTCATCGTAACCGTGGGACTCCGGCGATTCGCCGGGGGCCTGTACCACTAGCGATATGAAGAAATCCAAGCGTTTCACGGAGCTCAAGGGGCAGATTGATCCCAAACAGCTCTACACGGCCCAAGAGGCCATTGAGCTCGCCCAAAAGACGAGCACCACCAAGTTCGACAGCTCCATTGAGGTTCACGCGAACCTCGGCATTGACGTGAAGAAGAGCGATCAGCAAATTCGCGCCACGCTCACCTTCCCCCACTCTACCGGGAAGACGAAGCGCGTTGCCGCCTTTGTGCCGGAAGCGAAGCAGAAGGAAGCGAAAGATGCGGGCGCGGACGTGGTCGGCGCGGAAGACCTCGTGGATGAGATCGTGAAAACGGGAAAGGTTGATTTTGACATCGCCGTTGCCACGCCGGACATGATGCCCAAGCTCGCCAAGGTCGCGAAGATTCTGGGACCGAAAGGCATCATGCCGAACCCAAAGACGGATACCGTGGGTCCGAACGTCAAGAAGATGGTCGAAGACCTGAAGAAGGGAAAGGTTGCGTACAAGAACGACGCCACCGGAAACGTACATCAGGCCTTCGGCAAGTCGTCGCTCGACACGGCGAAGCTCATTGAGAACTTCAACGCTTTCATCGCAAGCCTCAAGAAGAACAAACCGCCGTCCTCCAAGGGAACATACATCAAGAGCCTGACCGTCACCTCCTCCATGGGTCCGGGCATCAAGGTGGACCCGAACAGCCTGTAAGGCGCTTCGAAATGATTATGGGACTCCCAGCGAAAGCTGGGAGTTTGCGTTTTGGCGAGTGGTATGCGGTG
>Ga0307432_1002122_pt1 | contig 11085 bp, 8 predicted proteins | sample SalMarWE160150MG_FD_202158 | JGI IMG/M metagenome (GOLD analysis project Ga0307432, IMG submission 202158) | Salt marsh sediment microbial communities from the Plum Island Ecosystem LTER, Massachusetts, United States - WE1603-150 | ecosystem: Environmental > Aquatic > Marine > Intertidal zone >...
ATTCAGACCGCGATTACCAGCTTGAAAACGCAGATCAGAGCGATCGTACGAAAAACGCCCGAGTGGGCGAACCAGCGTTTCCGATCCATCAGCCGGGGTTTCGCAATTTAGATGCGATTGCCCTGCCCGATTTGCCCGTTGAATTGGGCCCGGCTTGACCATTCACACCCGGTCCCGTATTCCTTTGGGATCGAGGGTGTTGGCGTAGGTCAGGCGGGGTACGTTTGGGAGCGTGCATTGATGGAATACGCGATCTTCGACACGGCGTGGGGCGGATTCGGGTTCGTAGCCCGCGGGAGGCGCCTTGTGGCCACGTTTCTGCCGCAGCGAAAGCAGAGCATCCGGCGGGCGATCAGCGTGCGCTGGCCCGATGCGGTTGAAGCGTCGGACCTGTTGCCGCGTTTTCGCAGGCAGGTGATCGCTTACTTTGCGGGCCGACCGGTGCGATTCATGGTCGATCTCGACTTGACCGGCGTTCCACCGTTTGGACAAGCTGTGCTGAAGGCGTGTCACCGAATCCCATACGGCAAGACCGCTACGTATGCGGACCTGGCCGTTGCGGTGGTCAGATCGGGTGCGGCCCGCGCGGTCGGAGGGGTGATGGCACGCAATCCGTTGCCGCTGGTGATACCCTGTCACCGCGTGCTGCGCTCGGACGGCTCGCTCGGCGGGTTCTCGACACCCAACGGTGTCAAGGACAAGGAACGTCTTTTACGTTTGGAACACGCGCTTCCACGTTGAACATCGAGGTGCTTATGGACAATCTTTCGCGAAGAGGTTTTCTTCAATCCGCTGCGGCTGCGGCGGCTGTGGGCGCATTCACACCATCTGCGGCTACGGCGTCAACCGGAAGTTCGGCAAACGCTTCGGGCCCCATCGTAATCTCGAGCGCGAACGGCCTTCGCGCTACGCAGAAGGCGGCGTCCATGATCGGCGACGGCGCGGACACGCTCGATGCCGTGATCGCCGGGGTCAACATTATCGAGGAGGATCCCGAGGACATGAGCGTCGGCTACGGCGGTCTTCCCAACGAGGACGGCGTGGTCGAGCTGGATTCTTGCGTGATGCACGGTCCGACCTGCCGCGCCGGTGCGGTGGCGGCTCTGCGCAATGTCAAGACTCCGTCACGTGTGGCCAAGGTCGTGATGGAGCGGACGGACCACGTGATGATCGTCGGCGAGGGCGCTCTGCGTTTCGCGCGGGCCCACGGCTTTGAGGAGGTGAATTTGCTGACCGACGAGGCCCGTAAGGTCTGGCTGAGGTGGAAGGAAAGCCACTCCGACCGCGACGACTGGATCCCGCCGGAAGTGCCGGATGATGACACTCGATCCAGCGCGCTGACCGACGTCCCGTTTGCGTACGGGACCATCAACTGCTGCGCCCTCAGTCCGGCGGGCGATCTGAGCGGCGTCACGACGACGAGCGGCCTGAGCTTCAAGATTCCGGGGCGTGTCGGGGATTCGCCGATCATCGGGGCTGGCCTGTACGTCGACAATAACGTCGGTGCGGCCGGGAGCACCGGGCGCGGTGAGGCGGTCATCAAGACCTGCGGGGCCCACACTGTGGTCGAGGGGATGCGACACGGCCTGTCACCGGTTGAGGCATGTGTGGCTGCGCTTCGGCGGATTGTCGAGACAACGACGGAGAAGCGACTTCTTCGCAAGGACGGCCGGCCCAACTTCGACGTGAAGTTCTACGCGGTCGCCAAAGACGGCCAGCACGGCGCCGCAGCCATCTGGTCCGGTGCGAAATATGCCGTGTGCTCAGAGGGGCGCAACCGGCACGAGGAGGCCGCATACCTTTTCAAGAGGCCCGAAAAAAACAAGTAGTCAGAAAGGGTGTCACGCCAGGCACCGCATAGCAGCTATCCTTTGGACCTCAGGTGCCGCCGCCCTTGATGGCGAAGAAAATCACCGCAGCCATGATTATGAGAATGACAATGTGTTGCCAGCTCATGTCCGCTTCACTCTTATCATCTCGATGCGAATGCGCTTGTTGAACACCCGATCGTCATTGCCGCGCGTACGCGGTACGTCTTTGTCCGCGAGTTCACTCCCTGCAAGCGGGAGCGACCCGAATGCCCAGCAGGCTAGCCAGCTTCGAGAGCTCAAAGGGCTTCTCGACACGTGGCGTGTCCGGCGCCGGCTCATTGTCTCCCGAAGGATTCGTCACGGTCCGCACCACGCACACGGAAGGGTTACGTGACCGAGCATGCGTTTCGATGGCCTCGGCCGCCTGGTCGGATAAGTCATCGGATACGACCACGGCGTCGATCCGACGTTCATCCAGTATTCTATCGGCCCCGGCTCTGGAATCCACGGAGTCCACGGCGAACCACTTGGCCATATACGTGACCAGGGACCAACGCACCAGTTCTTCCGGCTCGACGATCAGCAGATGCCGGGGTGATCCGTTATGCGACGGATGGCCGGTCGAGTCACTTCTACCTTCTTCGGTTCTCGGTTTCGCTGGATTCACGTGGTCACTCCCGCCGGGTGTGCGTAGCAGACTGCGTGCCACGGAGGGGCAAGTACTCAACAATAGGTGCTGGTGGCGGGGGGGGCGTCCTGACATGGTGCGGAACCTCGGTGCCCGTGCTGGAAGCCTCACCGGGCGGCATCAGGGGATTCATATTCAAGCGTGAACCGATCATGACGGCGTAACGTCTCCCCGCTATCGCCGGGTGCGGGGGGCCTCTATAATGGCGACATGCAGAAGCCGATGATTGAAGAAATCACAAGCGCTCTTGGCTTCGACCAACGCGACGCAGCCAACGTGCGATCCCTGGCTCCCCACACGATGCCGGCGATCCTAGGAGTGGTGGAGCGGTTCCATGAACGCCTACTTCTAGACAAGGACGCTCGATCCGTGTTCACGGGCGGCGATAAGCAGATTGCTCGCCATCGCGCCGCTCTGGCGCTCTGGCTCCGGGAGCTTCTCGAAGGACGGTGCGATGAGGACCACTTCGAGACACGCCGGCGGATCGGCTCCGCCCACGTGCGTACGGGTGTTTCGCAGCACTACCTTGTCGCCGGGATCGAATTGATCCGCCAGGAGCTGGAATCGACGATCCGTGGTACGGCTGTTCCAGAGGTTGATGAGAAGCTGAAATCCCTCCACAAGCTGCTGATGCTCGAGCTGGCGATTATGTTGGAGGGCTATAAGGAGAGCTACTCCGAGCAGATCCGAAGGTCTGAACGGAGCGTGGTGGAGGAGAAGCTGACACGGGCCGAGCACCTGGCCGAAATCGGTCAGCTCGCAGCGTCATTGGCCCACGAGATCAAGAATCCGCTGGCCGGCATCAGTGGGGCCATTCAGATCATTCGGGATGCCATGGCGTCCGACGATCCACATCAACCGATCGTGACCGAGATCCTTGGGCAGATCAACCGGCTGGATGCAACCGTCAAAGACTTGTTGCAGTATGCCCGGCCCACGCCGCCGCGAGTGACGCGGGTCGCGCTGGACGAGGTCGTCACGCGTGTCTTGACGATCCTGCGAGAAGAGCCGGCGTTGCAGGGTGTGCAGATCGAGTACGGCAATGTTCGGACAAGTACGATTGTCAGCGCCGATGACGCGCAGATCGAGCAACTGCTTATTAACCTGATTCTGAACGCGGCTCACGCGTCGGATGAGGGCGGGGTGATTCACCTGGGGATTGCAGGCAACACAAGCCGTGTCAGACTGATCGTCAAAGACGAGGGAAGGGGGATGCCCCAGGAGATTCGTGACAGGGCATTTGAACCGTTCTTTACGACCAAGGCGAAGGGTACGGGCTTGGGTCTGTCCATCTGCCGCAGGATCGTCGAAGTCCACGGCGGTGACATCGATCTGGAGAGCGCGGTCGGGAAGGGCACCACGTGCACCGTAACCCTGCCTCGATGCAACGGGGGCGATGACCGGGTGGTGACGTCATGACCGTGCGGGTTCTGGTCATCGAGGATGAAAAGCTGATCCGCTGGTCGTTGCGGCAGAAGTTCGAGGCACGGGGGTATCACGTCACGGAGGTCGAGAATGGCGATGACGCGCTAAAGGCACTGGACACCGGCGTCTACGACCTGATTATGCTCGATTACAAGCTGCCGGACACGACGGGGCTTGATATCCTCCGCACCGTGCGCGAGACGGACGGCGATGTGGTTGTAATCATGATGACGGCGTTTTCCAGCATCGAAAGTGCCGTCGATGCGATCAAGCTCGGTGCGTATGACTACATCACCAAACCGTTCGACATGGACAATGTCCTCCGCACGGCTGACAAGGCGTTGGAAACCACGAAGCTGCGCCGGGAGGTCCGGGAGCTGCGAAGGCATGTCCACCATGAATACGGGGTAGATCGGATTATCGGGCAGGCCGACTGCATGTTGGAGCTGTTCGAGGTAATCGACCGCGTGGCCAAGAGCAGCGCGTCAACGGTGTTCCTCCGCGGCGACTCGGGGACGGGCAAGGACCTGGTCGCCCGGGTGATCCACTACAACTCGGACCGGGCGCCGTGGCCGTTTATGAACATCACCTGTACCGCGTTGTCGGAGACGCTGCTGGAAAGCGAGCTGTTCGGTCACGAGAAGGGTGCGTTCACCGATGCCAAGACCGCGAAGAAAGGGCTTTTCGAGCTGGCCGACGGCGGGACGATCTTCCTTGACGAGGTCGGCGACATGCCGCAGGGTCTTCAGGCGAAACTTCTGCGGTTCTTGGAAGAACGCACGTTCCGGCGGGTGGGCGGGACTAAGGAGATCTCGGTTGACGTCCGTATCATCGCCGCGACCAACCGCGACATCGAACAGGCCATCGTTTGGGGCACGTTTCGGAGCGATCTGATGTTTCGCCTGAACGTAATCCCGATCTACCTGCCACCGCTAAGAGACCGTGGCGACGACCTGAAGCTGCTCACGCAGCATTTTGTGACCGGGTTTTCCAAGGAGTTTCGCAAACCCATCACGGAGATTGATGACGAGGCGTACAAGAAGCTGTACGGGTATACCTGGCCGGGGAACGTGCGAGAGTTGCGTAACGTCCTCGAGCGCGCCGTCCTGTTGTGCAAGGGTGAGACGTTGGGAGCCGACGACATCATCCTTGGGAGAGTGGACCAGACGGTTGCGGGCTCGGACGCCAGCGGGATCGTGCTCCCGCCCGGCGGTATTGAGCTTCGTGAACTCGAAAACAAGCTGATTCGACAGGCGCTCGCGCGGACCAGCAACAATCAGACTCAGGCTGCCAAACTGCTGCACTTAAGCCGTGACGCCTTTCGGTACCGGCTCGAGAAGCTCGGGCTGCTGTAGTCTTCGAGATCCCAATCATCGGTGGTTGCCGGAATCGCTCTCCGGTCGGTGGTGGGGCAGATCGCGCAGAGTGGGTGTTAACGTCCACAGCCGCTTCGGAGGTGGAGTCCATATAATGTCGATAATCGATGCAAACAGCCTTTTCGGACCACCGCACCGATGATCCGTATCAGTTTTTGGAACACCTTTTGCTATACAGCCTTCCGGGCCGGGACGATGGATGGCATCGGTGTATCCACACCCATGCCGCAATGCCGGGGTCGTCATCCCGGTCGGGATGATCGAGCAGCCACGCAGGATAACGAACGAAACGATTGACCGAGGAACCCAACCGAGGATCACAAACCATGGTCAGGCCAAAAGTTACTATCGACGGCAATCAAGCTGCGGCTTACGTCGCGCATCGGATGAGCGAGGTCATCGCGATCTACCCGATCACACCCAGCTCCTCGATGGGCGAGTGGGCGGACGAATGGTCCGCCGGCGGGCAGCCCAACATCTGGGGCACGGTGCCTAGCGTCACGGAGATGCAAAGCGAGGGGGGTGCGTCGGCAGCCGTGCACGGCGCATTGCAGACCGGGGCACTGTGCACGACGTTCACCGCTTCGCAGGGTTTGCTGCTGATGATCCCCAACATGTTCAAAATCGCCGGTGAGCTAACGCCGACCGTTTTTCACGTGTCCGCCCGCACGGTGGCCACCCACGCACTGTCGATCTTTGGGGATCATAGTGACATTACCGCCGTACGGTCCACGGGCTTCGCCCTGCTGGCGTCCGGCAGCATCCAGGAGATCATGGATTTAGCAACGATCGCGCACGCGGCTACACTGGAGGCCCGCATTCCGTTCGTCCATTTCTTCGACGGATTCCGCAGCTCCCACGAGGTGAACAAGATCGAGCAGCTCACCGACGACGATTTCCGCGCGATGATCGATGACAAGCTGGTCTTCGACCACCGTGCCCGGGCGATGAATCCCGAGAAGCCTGTTCTGCGCGGGACTGCACAGAACCCAGACGTCTTCTTCCAGGCGCGCGAGGCCATCAACCCTTACTATGCCGCCTGCCCGGACATCGTTCAGAAGACCATGGACCGGTTTGCGAAGGTCGTCGGGCGCTCGTACCACCTGTTCGACTACATCGGCGACCCCAGCGCCGAGCGCGTGATCGTCATGATGGCCTCCGGCGCCGAGGCCGCCCACGAGGCCGTTGAGTACTTAAACGAGGCGGGCGAGAAGGTCGGTCTTGTGAAGGTGCGTCTGTTCCGCCCGTTTGACGGCAAACGTTTTATCGAGACTCTACCCGCGACGACCAAGTACATCGTCACCCTCGATCGTACCAAGGAGCCCGGTGCCGTCGGGGAGCCTCTCTACCAAGATATCATTGCCGTGCTGGCGGAGCATGCCGCGCAATCAGGCAATCGTTTCGCCGCGCCGCCGTGCGTGATCGGCGGGCGCTACGGCCTCTCGTCGAAGGAGTTCACTCCGGCGATGGTCAAGGGAGTCTTCGACGAGATGCTCAAAGACAATCCGAAGAACCACTTCGCCGTCGGTGTCCTCGACGACGTCACCGGCAACTCGATCGACTACGACCCGAAATTCACGACGGAGGATCAAGAGGCCGTCCGGGCTATCTTCTTCGGCCTTGGTGCCGACGGGACGGTCGGCGCGAACAAGAACACGATCAAAATCATCGGCGAAGAGACGGACGACTTCACCCAGGGTTATTTCGTGTACGACTCAAGAAAAGCCGGATCGATCACGGTGTCACACCTCCGCTTCGGCAAGCATCCGATTCGATCGACCTACCTGGTCCAAGAGGCCAATTTCATCGCGTGTCACCAGCAACAATTCATCGACAAGTATGAGATGCTCTCCCGGGCGGTACCGGGTGCAACGTTTCTGCTGAACACGCAGAAGCCCGCGGACAAGGTGTGGGATACGTTGCCGCGCGAGGTGCAACAGGCGATCGTCGACCGACGGATGAAGTTCTACGTGATCGACGCGTACAAGGTGGCGCGCGACACCGGCATGGGCACGCGGATCAACACGATCATGCAGACGTGCTTCTTCGCCATCTCCGGCGTTTTGCCCCGCGACGAGGCGATTGAGAAGATCAAAGGCGCCATCCGCAAGACTTACGGCCCCAAGGGCGAGGCGGTGGTCAAGCAGAACTTCGCCGCCGTGGACCAAACGCTTGCCAATTTGTTCGAGGTCGACGTGCCGGATAAAGTGACAAGCCAACGCCACCGGCCGCCGGTGGTGGCCGAGGAGGCCCCGGAGTTCGTGAAGAACGTTACGGCCCGGATTATTGCAGGCGAAGGAGATGATCTGCCGGTAAGCGCGATGCCGGTTGATGGGACTTTTCCGACGTATACGACTCGTTGGGAGAAGCGGAATATCGCCCTGGAGATACCGGTTTGGGATCCCGAGACGTGTGTGCAATGCTGCAAGTGTTCGCTGGTCTGCCCGCACGCGGCTATTCGGCCCGCCGCCTATCCTCCGTCATGTTTGGACAGTGCACCGTCGACATTCAAGTCGGTGGAGGCCAAAGGATCCGAGTTTAAGGGGATGCGGTTTACGATTCAGATCGCCCCGGAAGACTGCACGGGTTGCGGCGCATGTGTAGAGGCATGCCCGGCGAAGAACAAACGCGAGGCGGATCGCAAGGCGATCAACATGGCCCCACAGCCCCCGATCCGGGAGACCGAGCGTGAGAATTACGAATTCTTCCTCGAGCTTCCGGAGTTTGATCGGACGAAACTAAAAACCGCGACGGTCAAAGGTTCCCAATTGCTCAGGCCGCTGTTTGAGTACTCCGGCGCGTGCGCCGGCTGCGGTGAAACGCCGTACGTGAAACTGATAAGCCAGTTGTTCGGCGACCGCGCGATCATCGCGAACGCGACCGGCTGCTCGTCGATCTACGGTGGGAACCTCCCCACAACGCCCTGGGCCCAAAATCGAGATGGTCACGGGCCGACATGGTCCAACTCCCTGTTCGAGGACAGCGCGGAGTTCGGTCTAGGCTTCCGCTTGACCATCGACAAGCATCGCGCCTTCGCGTGTGAGCTGCTCGAAAAGCTCGCCGATCAGATCGGGCGCGATCTGGCGGAAGCGATCGTGAACGCGGACGAGTCGGATGAGGCTGGGATCGCGGCGCAACGGGAGCGTGTCGCACAACTGAAGATGAAGCTCCAAAACGTCAAAACACCCGAGAGTGCCAATCTCCTGAGCATCGCCGACAACCTGATCAAACGGAGCGTGTGGTCCTTCGGCGGTGACGGCTGGGCGTATGACATCGGCTATGGCGGGCTTGATCACGTGCTCGCCTCCGGCCGCAACGTCAACATCCTCGTGCTCGACACCGAGGTCTATTCGAACACCGGCGGGCAGATGTCCAAAGCCACACCGCGCGGGGCGGTCGCCAAGTTCGCCGCAGCGGGCAAGGAATCGGAGAAAAAGGACCTGGGCCTGATGGCCACGGGCTACGGAAACGCCTACGTCGCCCAGGTGGCGATGGGCGCGAACGACGCCCACACGGTCAAGGCGTTCGTGGAGGCGGAGAGTTTCGACGGTCCCTCGCTGCTCATCTGTTACTGTCACTGCATCGCGCACGGGATCAACATGCGGTCGGGCATGGATAATCAAAAGGCGGCGGTGCAATCGGGTCATTGGCCTTTGTATCGCTTCGATCCTCGCCGGGCGGCAAAGGGTCTCAATCCGTTCCAGCTCGATTCGCGGGCTCCGAAGATTCCGCTTAAGACCTACGTTGAAATGGAGAATCGCTTCAGGATGCTGATGAATAGTCAGCCGGAGCGGGCGTCGGCACTGTTGGATCAGGCGCAAAAGGCCGCCACGCAGCGCTATCAGGACTATTCGCGTCGGGCCCAGGCCTACGACGAACCGAAATCCGAGACGAAGCCGGAGCCAAAACTCTCACCCGCGCCGTCAGTAACGCCGACATAATGGACAGGGCAGAGCAATGTTGAGTATCCGTCCTACGTAGGGTAGCATGAATCTACGTGTTTGCGCGGTTGTCGGCATATTTGAGCGCGTCGACCATATGCATGTCCTGGATACATGCGCACGATCCGCCCGACGTTGGGCGTCGGGCTACGCCGCAACATCTGATAAAAGACGACTATCCATCAGGGAAGACGGGTTATAGGAACGACCCCACGGAGGTGTCACATGCACGCCGGAAGATCGTCACGCGATCCCGCCACCGCCAAACTGGTGGAACGGCAGATGCGGAACTGGGAACTCGCCCGGGCGCAGCGCCTTGGTGTGCAGGCGCCGCAACGCAAGGACGTCGAGGATTTTATCTCCTTGTCGCGCCGCACCGGCGCCTGGGGGCAGGAAGTGGCTGCCATGCTCGGCGAGAAGCTTGGGTGGCCCGTCTTCGACAAGGAGATCCTGGACGTCATGGCCGGCGACGACGACCTGCGCCGCCAGGTCTACGCCTCGATGGATGAGCGGGACCTCAGTTGGTACGAGGAAAACCTCCGCGCCCTGATGCAGCCGGAGTTCGTGAAGAACGACTACTTCAATCGTCTCACTGAAACCATCCTGTCATTGGCGCGTCAGGGACACGGGATCTTCCTTGGCCGGGGCGCCGATCTGATACTGCCGAAGACCGTTGGCTTTAGAGTCAGACTCGTGGCTCCGTTTGAGGTGTGCGTTGAGACCTTCGCCAAGCGGCATGGCATGGCGCAAGACCAGTCGCGCGCGGAGGTCAAACGCCTTGAGCAAGAGCAAGCCGAGTTCATCCGCCATCACTTCGGCGTCGATGTCGCCGACCCCACGCGATACGACCTGCTCATCAACCTGGAGCGGTTCACCGCGGCGCAAGCCGTGGAGATGATTTTATCCGCGCGGAACATCGCCGGCACCGGTCGGTAAGTCACTACCGAGCACCCGGAACCCGCGAGTGGTAGCACGCCGTCATACACTCGCTACGAGGCCTCCCGACTCGTCTGTCTTGGAGTCGCGCTGCGCGGGAATGTCGACGAATGTTTTGGGACTCTGGTAGGCAAATCCTTATCCGTAGGCCGCCGATGAAACCTTCATTGAGCAGCCACATCACCCGAGAATAGACGAGGAGCCTGTGTCGGGCGGACCCTATACCATCCGATAACCTCAGGCGGATCAGATCAGCCGGTGACAACTGTTGGCATCTGCACGGTCTGCTTGCCAACCGGGAGGTCGTAGGTTTCGCTACCGCTCCGTTGGACTTCGAGGCAAGACGGCTGTGGCAGGACGAAAGATAAGAACGCTGATCATTGATGACAGCACGCTTGTCAGGACGAATCTCCGTAGCGCGCTGCAGCAACATCCGCAAATCGAAGTTGTGGGATTTGCAAAGGACGGGGTCGAGGCGCTTCAAAAGATCGCCTCTCTGAAGCCCGATGTCGTCACCCTTGACGTGGAAATGCCCAGGCTCAACGGCATCGGTGTGCTCGAGCGGGTCGTCGGCAAAGCCCCCGTCGCCTTTGTGATGGTCTCCACGCTCACGCAGGCCGGCGCGAGGATCACCTTTGAAGCTCCTCAAAAGGGCGCCTTCGACTACGTGGACAAATCCCAAAGCGGCGGCTTCGCCGGTCTGCCGGGCTTCCGCGAACGACTCTACGAGAAGGTGCTGTGGGCGGCGCGAACCAAGGGTCGTCGTCCTCGACTAACGGCAGCGTAACAGATCAGCCGTCTGCAATGCAAGACAGGGCCGGGAGATGTTAAAATAGGCAGTTTGCGCGGTCGTCCTTGCGCTGGTATGTAGACCGACATGCAGCCACGGAAGGCGAGGACCGCTACGG
>Ga0307432_1002123_pt1 | contig 11082 bp, 10 predicted proteins | sample SalMarWE160150MG_FD_202158 | JGI IMG/M metagenome (GOLD analysis project Ga0307432, IMG submission 202158) | Salt marsh sediment microbial communities from the Plum Island Ecosystem LTER, Massachusetts, United States - WE1603-150 | ecosystem: Environmental > Aquatic > Marine > Intertidal zone >...
CCTTTATAGGCTTTGCAAGGCCTAAAATTAGTATGTAAATTAAGTTCCTGCCGTATCCTTAAAATCGGACTGAGATAAATATAGCCCTTTTCTTTAAGGTCAGGATTAAGCTCTTTTTCTGCTTCATCTTTAGGTTTAGAAGTTATTGCCCCAAAAAGACAACAATCAGTCTCTTTGAGAATTTTTATGGTTCTATCAGGTAAAGGGTTCCCTTCTTTTTTCCAAAATTCCCAGCCTACATCACCAGGTATATAATCAGCTTCAAGCTTTAGTTCATCCAATACAATCTTTGCAGCCTCCATTACATCATTACCTATTCCATCGCCTGGCAGCCAGGCTATCTTATATTTTGCCATAATTTTATTCTCCTTCTTCAATTTTTAATATTTTCTTTGTATGAGGAATAAGTCCTCCATCCTTAAGAATTCCTAACACCGATTCTGGCAAAGGAGGAAATTTAAAAACTCCCTTTTTACAAGATAATTCACCTTTTTCAAAATCAATGGTGATTGTCTCACCTGAAGATATATTCTCTACTGCTTCTTTACACTGAACCAATGGAAGCCCCTGGTTAATTGCATTTCTAAAAAATATTCTGGCAAATGATTTGGCAACAATTACCCCCACACCAGCATATTTGAGACAGGTTGCAGCTTGTTCTCGAGAACTACCACAGCCAAAATTCCTTCCCGCGACAATAATATCTTCCTTTTTTACTTCTTTAGCAAACTTCGGGTCAAGGTCCTCTAAGGCATGAAGAGCCATCTCTTTGGGGTCAGTTATAGTATAAGTATATTTACCCGGAAAGATAACATCGGTATTTACATCATCACCATATTTCCACACTTTCCCTCGAATACTCATTTTAAATCCCCCCTTACATCAGTAATCTCACCATAGAGAGAAGAAACCGCCACAGTTGCCGGACTGGCCAGGTAAACTTCTGCCTCTTTACAGCCCATCCTCCCCTTAAAATTTCTATTAGCAGTACTCAAACAAACTTCTCCCGGGGCTAAGGCTCCTTCGTGAGCTCCCAAACAGGGACCGCATCCCGGATTCATTATTACTGCCCCGCTTTTAACTAATTCCTGAAGAATTCCCAATTCCATCGCCTGTGCAAAGACCTCCATTGAAGCAGGAAAGACTAAAAGTCTAACTCCCTTAGAGATCTTTTTACCACGAAGAATTTCACTGACAATTTTTAAATCTTCTATCCTTCCGTTGGTGCAAGTTCCAATTAATGCCTGGTCAATTCTGGTCCCTACCACTTCCAAAACAGGTTTCACATTATCTACAGTATGAGGACAGGCAACTTGAGGTTCTAATTTACTTATATTGTAGTCGATAATCTTCTCAAATTTGGCATCCGTATCTGATTTTATTATTTCATATTTTTTATTAGTTCTCGGAGCAAGCCATTGTATGGTTTTTTCATCCGGTTCTACGTAGCCAATCTTAGCCCCCATTTCCACTGCCATATTACATAAAGTCATCCTGCCACTAATACTCATTTCTCTAACTACTTTCCCTCCAAATTCAACTGCCTTATACAAAACTCCATCAGCACCTAAATCACCAATAATATGAAGAATAATATCCTTAGGATAAACTCCGGAAGGAATTGTCCCTTCGATATTTATTTTAATAGTCTCAGGCACCCTAAGCCAAATTTCATCTGTAGCCCAGATGGATGCAACCTCGCTTCTCCCTATACCAGTTGAAAAGACACCAAATGCCCCATAAGTAGTAGTATGAGAATCTGCTCCTAAAATTAGACTTCCTGGAAGCACATGACCTTTTTCCGGTAAAATTTGATGGCAGACCCCTGTATTAATATCATAAAAATTTTCAATTTTCTGTTCCTGGACAAACTCTCTTATCTCTTTGTGATTAGCAGCATATTTTTCTGTTGCTGCTGGAACACAATGATCCAGGGGTATTACTATTTTTTCAGGATGTTTTACTTTATCGATTCCAATTTGTTTGAATTTTTTAGCTATAGCAGCAGTATTATCGTGAGACATTACTATATCCGGGGAAACGGTCACAATTTCTCCGGTAACTACACTTTTTTTGCCCGATTTAAGGGCTAATATCTTTTCCGCAAAGGTTTTACCCATAATATGGCCTCCTTATTTAAACTGTTCGAAGTTGGTAAAATCAGCATGGTGGACAATAATGGCTTCCGGAGTTCTCTTGGAACGATCTCCTTCCCAGGAATGGGAGGCAATAATATGCATTACTTCTTCCGGAATGCCCTGACTGTAACAAAGACCCACTCCTGATATGGGGTGACGAACTAATTTCCCTAAATTGCTCTGAATAAATTTTCCATTCTCCTCTTTATATTCTACTAACTTCCCAATATCGTGAAGTAATGCCCCGGCAACAAGATAATCCTCATTTATTTTCACTTTATCTTCATAGATGCTTCGAAGAGCCTCGGCAGCATTCACAGAAACATTTACTACTCCCCTAATATGTTCAATCATGTTACACGGACAGGGGTCAATTAACAAAGTAAAGGGCATTCTTTGCAGGTCGCTCACTTCCCATCCCCCAGCAGCAAGAGCAATCTCCCATACTTTCAAAACCTTTTCCTTTAAATCTGAATTTTTAATTAAATTAAATTCTGGAATAAATTTTAATAAATCTTCTTTCATTTTTTCCTCCTTATTCCTCATAAGGTATTTTGATATCTAAAAGCGGGGCATGTTGTTGAGCCCCATAAACATCGGTCTCCCCGATGCTTCCTGAATCCACCGGTCTTACAATAGTTGCCTTTATAGCATTAGCAGGGTCAAATTCTACAAAATGAAGAACTTTTTCAATAGGAACATGGTAGAGTTTGGCAATAAGTTCTTTGGTAATTACTTTGGTTTTCTTAACTTTTTCGTAAGTTTCCTTATCTTTAAAAATTATATCAAAGGTCAACTCAAAGGGGCCGGCATTTTTGCTTCTGATTACTTTCACTAAATCTATAATAGAAACTTCTTTAGTCATTTATATATTCTCCTTTTTAAATTCCTTATTATTTCAAACTTCTACTATTTCTATGGAAAAAAGTTCATCGGGGTCATCGACTTCTACTAAATGATGAATATTAAATCTATACACCGCTCCGGTAGGTATATCTGAAGGAGCATAGGGGAAAGCTAAATTCCCGGCAGTAGCAATACGGCCTTTATAAGAATAATGCATTAAAGTAGAACGAGCAAAAGCACAAATAGTATTGGCCAGCCCCTGATCTTTAGCTACAACTTCCAAAATAAGACAAAGTTCATGAGAGGTAATCTCTTTTTGAGGCTCTAATTCTCCCATTACCCCATTCTTCCCGTAGATATGAAAGATTAATCGGTAATCTTCCGGAGGAATATCACTAAAGTAAGTAAGTACAGTGTCACGGACATGTTTTTCACATTCATCGACCTGCTTAATCATAATAGGATCTCTTACGCCAGCGATACATATAGTTCGATAAGCTACCTTGTTTGCCCCTTCTAATTTTATATTAATGGTTTCGCTCTTCTTTAGTTTGGAGCCCGATACCTTTACTGCTCTTTCGCTATATTGTTCAAACTTACATCCGGTAACATCAACTACTCCTTCTGGGCCAATAATATGAAGTGGGCTTGACTTTTCGTATAGAGTGTGGGCAGCTACTGTGCTGGGGATACATTTTCGCAGGGTATTAGTCGGTTCTACTATAAAACAATCCTCTCTTAAATATGCCATCATACAATCAGAGGTTGTTCCGGGAGTGGAGGCCATGGCTCCACATTCTAAAATCTTTCCCATGTGTAGAGCCAATCCGGGATCATATCCTTCTTTAATGGGGAGAGCGGCAAACATAGCCGGGTCATTGGAACGACCAGCGATAATAACCTCTGCCCCCATCTCTAAGGCTTTTATATGAGAGTGAACACCCATTACCGCCACAATTCGAGTAGCTTCTTCTATATCCTTAAAAGTTAATTCAGGGACAGGGCCTAAAGGTTTTATCTTCCCTTGAGCCAACTTTTTTTGAAGATAATCTTTTTCAACTTCAGCATGAATTAAGGCCATTTTAAAGTGTAAATTTTTCTCTTTGGCAATTTCTTTTACTATTTCTGAGGTCCAATTAAGATGGACTTCGGCACCGGAACCTCCAGCAGAACCGATAATAACCGGAATTTTACGTTCACATCCGGCTGTTAGCATTAAAGTAAGGTCTTTTTTGGTTGCTTCTTTGCTTACAATACCAACACCTGCCCCTAATTTATGGGGACCGGCATCTGTGGAACCGGCATCAGCGGCTATAACATGTGGTTTCTTTTCTAAGCCTTTCTGAAAAGATTCTGCTGGGAAACCATATCCCAACATACCTACGGGTGATAGAACTCTTATCTCTTTCATAGTGTAATCTCCTCACTTTTACTAAATAATATTCTTTGAATGTCCTAATCTTTATTTTACTTTTTCCAATTCTTAATATAATTTTCGATTTAATTTTATATCTTCGCCAAAACTTCTCTTACGTTTCTCAAATGTTTCAGCATAGCTTCTCCGGCTTTTTTAGTATCATGTTCTTTAATGGCCTGCAATATTGCCTGGTGTTCGCGCCATCGCTCCTCCCGCCTTCCGGGAATTTGCTGGGTCTTTTCTCGGGTCCCTTTTAATAAATCCAAATGTAACCGTATTATATTGGTAAAAACAAAATTATGAGATGCTCTGGCAATAGCTAAATGAAATTCTGTATCCGATTCCGTTTTTTTCTCATCTTTCAGTTCTTCTTTCTGGTTCATTTTATTTAGAGCCACTTCAATTAATTTTATATCTTCGGGAGTGGCTCTTTGAGCAGCGATTTTAGCAATTTTTACCTCAAACATCTCTCTTGCTTCTAAAAGTTCTAAAATAGAAGATTTTTCTAAACTTAGGATAATATTCTCTGTACTGTTGTGGCCATTTTTTCTTATCAATCGAATATATCTTCCCCCACCCGGTTTACTTTTGATTAAACCCCTTGATTCTAAAACTCGAAAGGATTCCCTTAGGGAGCCTCTACTTATAGATAATTTTTCAGCCAGTTCTCTTTCCGGAGGAAGTTTGTCCCCGGGTTTTAGTTTATTATTTTTAATTAAATTCATAATCTGTTCTATTACGCTTTCATATAAACGAACAGGAGTAATTTCTCTAAATTTCATATCTACCTCTTTTTGTAAAGTGATTGGGTCACTGGGTGACCCAATTTACTATTTTAAATATACCACACAATGTTTATAAAATCCTTCTTTTTTTGAAAAAATTTTAAATTTTTTTTGAAGTAATTAGAAGTAGTATAATATAAGGATAAAAGTAAAGATAAGCAGTTGGTTCTTGAAGGGGGCGAATTTCCCCGCCCCCTTTTATTTAAATTTATTTTTCTGCACTTGTTTTTAAAATACAATACCAAAATCTATTTTTGATTTATTTTATGTATTTAAAAACTTAAAAGGAGAAATTATCTCTTCTTTAAATTTTGTCCCTGCTTCTCTTAATCTTTTGGTTTGTGCTGTTAACTCTTCGGTAAAAGCTGCGGGCATTTCAATATTTTCAAATATCTTACTCATCCTCTCCATCTTCTCCAGGTACTTTGTCACCCTTAGGGAGAACTGTTGAAGGTATTCGGCCTTGGTGTAATCTTTGCCCAGTTCGCGGATGAACAAGGTTTTTAAATCTTCGTATTTGGGTATTCGGCCTACCGGGGTTTCAATGGCTTTAAATTCGTGGTGGACTCTTCCTTCGGCCCAGAGAAGCCATACTCTTTTATCCATTTTCCCGTTTAAATATTTACCGGTTTCATCCTTTAAAAAATAATTAGTAGCATAAATTTTGGGAATTACCTTAAGATCTTTAGTAAATTTTAGATGATTTTCTATATAAGTTCCCAGCGGCACCGAAATAAAGTCAAGATTGGCCATCGGATTGTATTTCCTCACCCCTCGGGCACCAAGTGTTGCGGCAGTGGTTTCAGATTCGACTGTAGCCCCCAGAAAAACACCATGTGCCCAGGTAAGTGATTCCACTATAGGTATGGTAGTATCAGAATCTCTCCCTCCATAGAAAATAGCTTTTACCGGTACCCCACCTGGATCATTTGCCTTGGAATCAATATTTTTCAGTTCGTTCAACTTGAGGGTGTATCTTGCATTCTTATGAGAACAAGGAATTTCCTTGCCCTGCTTGTCTTTTTTCCCTTCGAACCACTCTCCTGAAAAATTAATCCCCCTGTTTGGAATATCTTTTTTCATCCCTTCCCAGTAAGGGACTCCATTATTAATCAATACATTAGAGAATATAACCTCTCCTGGTGAAGTTAAGGCTTGATAAATCACTGGATCGTTTTCTGAATTTACACTATGAATGATACCAAATATGCCTGACTCCATATTTACCGCTCTTATTACACCTTTAATTTTTTTAAGATAAGCAATATCATCCCCTACTACAGTCTGGCCAGGAATCATGGCAGTACTGGTCTTGCCACAGGCACTGGGATAAGCCCCGGTAAAATAGGTAATCCGACCATTTGGGCCATGAACACCCATTATAAACATATGCTCAGCCAACCATCCTTCATTCTGAGCTTTATTAATAGCCAACCTAAAAGCCAATTTCTTTAATCCCAAAGAGTTACCGGCATATTGATTATTAACCGAGTAAACTCTGTTTTCTTCGAGGTCAATATAAATCCTCCGTTTATCTATATCTACGCTAACCCCATTTTCTAATCTTCCGGCGGAATGAAGGAAGAAAAAGAAATCGGAAGAACCGTTAAGCTTTTTAAATTCTTCATATCCTTGCCGGTAAAGAAGGTCCTCACTATGAGCTACATAGGCCGAATCAGTGATCTGCAATGCTTTCAAGGAAAATATAGAATTGGTGGGACCGAGAGAAAAGAATCTTACCAACATCTCTTTTCCAGCCATACTCCCATTAAGATAAGAATATATTTCTTTGAGCCCTTTCTCCTTTTCTATCGAATTTACCTCTATCCCCCAGTCAACATCTTGAGACAACAAATACTTGGTATTAGCTTTATCTCTACCTTGATCATAATAACCATCAAAGTGAATAGTGTGGCCTTCCATCTTTAATTTCTTTTCTTCACCGATAGCAAGTGCTAATTCTCTTACGTAATTGATATCTTCTTTTGAATCAGTTATTACAACTACTTTTGCCGGCTTACAAAGCTGTATAGCTTCTTCTACTACTTTTATAACATGCTGATTATTTAGTTCTTCTAACTTCTGTAAATCAATTTTATCCATTTATTCTTCCTCGCTTTCCCTTAAAGATTACCTACAATTTTATTAAAAAATCATCAACTTCTGTATACTTTTATAATCTCTCCATATCCCGGAGAAACAGTTATTTTCCCATTATCAAATACGACATTCCCTCTAACAATAGTTTTTTCAGGTTTCCCATAGACTTCCCATCCATCGTATACCAGGGCACTATCTCTACATTTAGTGAACATCTTATCTTTGGAAATAATATCTTTTTTATCAGGATCAAAAATTACAAAATCTGCATCTGAACCAAGGGCAATTATCCCCTTTTTGGGATACAAACCAAACACTCTTGCCGGATTTTCACAAATAAGTTCAACCATTCTATCCAGCTCCATCTTTCCTTCCTTTACTGCTGTAAAAAGCAAGGGTAATCTGGTAGATAAACCCGGGAATCCTGCCGGTGGAACAAATATATCTTCACTCCCTCTTTCCTTTTCTTCTTTGGTATATGGTGCGTGGTCACTTCCGATAATATCGATACTTCCATCATTTACCATCTCCCACATCCCCTGCCGTTCTTCTTCGCTCCTTAAAGGAGGATTAACTTTGGCAAATACTCCAAATTTATTAAGAGCATCTTCATTGAGGAATAAATAGTGGGGGCAAGTTTCGGCAATAGCATATACCCCTTTGCATTTTGCTTCATTTACCAATTCTACTACGTCCGGAGTAGTAATATGGCATATTTCAACTTTCGCACCGGTCTTTTCCGCAAAGAGCAATATTTTGGAAGTTGTTTCTATTTCCACGACCGGTGGGCGTGACCTTCCGTGATATATCGGAGAAATTTTATCTTCACTTCTTAATCGGGCAATATTTTTATTGATCATATCATTGTTTTCTGCGTGAAAGCCAACCATCACCCCAGTCTTGGCTACTTTTTCCATTAGCTCATATTGGTCACCTGTATTTGGGGCAGTAAGCCCGATAAATTCCTCTTTTCTCCCTGGAGGAGCTTCGTGCAAAAAAGTTTTAAAGGCAACAATACCAGACTTTGCACAAGGAATAATATCATCCAGGCAATCTGTTCCTGCCGCCCCAAAAAAAGCAATATCGACTACCACTTCTTTTTCTGCAACATCCATTCTTCTTTCTACTATTTCAGGGGAATGCGGTGGAGGAATAGAGATAGGCATTTCAATTATAGTAGTAACTCCACCCAAGGCTGCGTCCTTTGAACCGCTTTCAAAGGTTTCCCTTTCATCATGTCCGGGAGCTCGAATATGAACATGGGGGTCTACGGTACCGGGTAAAACCATTTTCCCTTCTGCATCGATAACTTTATCAGCTTCTAATTTTTCTTTGCTTATGGCAGTAATTATTCTATCTTTTACTCCTATATAACAATCTATCAATCTGCCATCTATAAATACTTTATCTGATTTGATTACGAGGTCAAACTTATTCATAAATTATCCTCCGTATTGTTACTCTTCAACTGTTAGTTTATATTATAACCTAATACTGCTTCATAAAAAAATTATTTTTGGATCACACTCTGCCAGTAACTAATGCCAAAAGTGCCATTCTGACATAAAGTCCATTGTGGGCTTGTCTAAAATAAGCAGCTCCCTCATAATCATCAACATCAGTAGATATTTCATCAACTCTCGGTAGGGGATGAAGGATGGTAATGCCTTTTTTAGCCTGATCAATCAGAGCTCTATTTATAATATATAAACCTTTAAGTTTTTCATATTCCACTGGATTTTCAAAACGTTCTTTTTGTATCCGGGTAACATAGATTATATCACTAACCGATAATGCTTTCTTTAAATCATCAGTCTCTTCAATTTCTGCCCCCCGGCTTCTTAAATCAGCGGTTATCTCTTCAGGCATCCGTAGATCTTTTGGGGAAACAAAGATCATTTTATTACCGTAGAGAGCCATTAAATAACCCAAAGAATGGACAGTTCTTCCATTTTTTAAGTCCCCCACAAAGGTAACAGTATGGCCTCCTAAGACTCCTTTTTCTTTACGAATAGTATAAAGATCTAAAAGAGCCTGGGTAGGATGTTGACCGGTTCCGTCACCAGCGTTAATAAAAGGATATTTGGCGTTGTCGGCAGCAATCTGAGCAGCACCCTTCATAGGATGACGCATAACAATAACATCTGCATAACCATCTATTGTTCTAATGGTGTCAGCCAAAGATTCCCCTTTAGCCATAGAAGAACTGTCTGGATTTACTACTGTAATTACTCGCGCTCCTAATCTATTAGCGGCAGCTTCGAAAGAAAGACAAGTCCGAGTGCTGGGTTCAAAAAATAGGAGAGCTATCACCTGGCCCTTCATATTTCGGATAATAGCACCATCTTTAACTTGCTTTTCAAAAGTTGCTGCAGTATTTATAATCAGATCTAGTTCTTGAAGCGAAAATTGAGCAGTATTTAAAATATCTTTTCCTTCCAACATTATAGCCAACTCCCTTTAATTTATATTTTATTTCTCTCTAAATTTTTTATTAAACTCAAGTAACTTTACAAGTTATTCCTCTTTAAAATACTTTATTTGATATCCTAACGTATTGGATAAATCCATATCACCTCCTTTAAACGCATCTTTAATTAAATTAGCAACTGTTTTAATAATTCTCTTTATATTATTCGAAGACATTCTTCTTCCCATCCTATTTAGGATAAACATTTAAAAACCCCCTCCAGCCCATTTTGACTGATAAGGGGGTAAAAATAATTTTCCTTATCAGCCTCGCTGGACTAATATTAAAGGAAGTTATATTTTATTTAATTTTATGCAATAAAAAATCCCCTTATTAATGACTAATAAGGAGATATAACTTTTTCTCTATCTCATCCCCTTATTAGTCTCTCGGTACCAATTTAAAAGGGCAATTTTCTATTTATTTTTTATAAGAATATACCAAAAAGATTCAATAGTCAAATTTATTTTGATTGTTATTTTTTTCTAATTGAAGATGAAAAAAGTCATTCACCATCGGTAATGATTTTTAATTTCCTGGGAGCCAAAATCAACCACACTTCATCACCTATATTTAAACTCATGCTGGCAAATATCTCCTGAGGCAGCTTTACCTTTAAAGAATTTTTTCCGGTCATAACAGTACAACAGACCGTAGAAGATGAATCATTAATTTCAGTTAATTTCCCTCTGACCCTGTTTACATCGGGTCCGGGAGGTCTGGTATCAGAAAGATAGATATCTTCCGGTAAAATCGCCACCTTCTTTATTTTTTCTCTTTCACTGTAAACTACCAGAGCAATATCGCCGCATTTTACCTCTATTAACCCAAAACCTAATCTATTACAATAATTACAGGTTAAAATATTGGGTGCCCCGATAAAATCATTAACCGCCTCTGTAGGATGAAAAAATATTTCCTTGGGAGACCCTATTTGCTCTACTCTGCCTTTATCAAGCACAGCAATACGTTGGGCCATCTCTTCTGCCTCATAAAAATTATGAGTAACGTAAATAGTGGTGATGCCTAACTTTTTCTGTAGTATTTTAAATTCAGTCCTGAGATATTTAGAAGTACGATAATCCAAACTGTTCATCGGTTCATCAAGAAGTAAGATACGAGGAGAATTAGCTAATGCCCGGGCTAAAGCCACTCTCTGTTTCTCGCCCCCGCTTAATTCTTTGGGATGACGAGAGGACAAGTGTTTTATCTTTATTATTTGAAGAAGCTCTTCGACTCTCGTTTCTATTTCATTTTGAGATCTTTTTTGAATTCTCAAACCATAAGCAATATTGGCAGATACATCGAGATGAGGGAATAGATTTA
>Ga0307432_1002125_pt1 | contig 11081 bp, 6 predicted proteins | sample SalMarWE160150MG_FD_202158 | JGI IMG/M metagenome (GOLD analysis project Ga0307432, IMG submission 202158) | Salt marsh sediment microbial communities from the Plum Island Ecosystem LTER, Massachusetts, United States - WE1603-150 | ecosystem: Environmental > Aquatic > Marine > Intertidal zone >...
TTCGCCCGTGCGCTCGTCCCTCTCGAACGAGGGCGGCTCCACGACCCAGCAGAGCGCGTTCTCCGCGCCTGCCAGGAGGCCGAGCTCGCGCGCCAGGTGCAGCCGCAGGTGCGACAGGGCCAGGTTGCAGACGTAGCGCCTATCCGCCACGAAGAGCAGGAGCGAACCGTCCCCCGCGCCCAGGCGCTCGCAGATGGCGCCGATCTCGCCCTCGTTGAAGAACTTGGCGACCCCGCCCTCCGCCGCTCCGTCCCTCACCTTGAACCATGCCAGGCCGCCGGGCCCGAACTGCTTGATCCACTCCACCAACCCGTCCACCTTGCTGCGCGGCATATCGGCCCCGCCCGGAACGCAGATGCCGCGGACCTGTCCGTCCTCCTCGACCGCCTGGCGGAAGACGCGGAACTCGCATTCGGCGGCAATGTCCGACACGTCCCCTATCTCGAGGCCGAAGCGAAGGTCGGGCGAGTCGGTGCCGTACTTGCGCATTGCGTCGTGGTAGGTCATGCGAGGGAGGGGGAGGGACAGCGTCTCGCCGAGCAGCTCATCGAATACGCGGGCCACCAGTCCCTCCGTCAGCTCCATGACGTCCTCCTTCTCGACGAAGGACATCTCGATGTCGATCTGGGTGAACTCGGGCTGGCGGTTGGCCCGCACGTCCTCATCGCGCAGGCACTTGACGATCTGGAAGTAGCGATCCAGCGAGCCGATCATCAGCATCTGCTTGAAGAGCTGCGGACTCTGCGGCAGGGCGTAGAATCTGCCGGGATGCACGCGGCTGGGCACAAGGTAGTCGCGTGCGCCTTCGGGGGTGCTCTTTGTCAGGAACGGGGTTTCCACCTCGATGAAGCCGTGCTCGTCCAGGTAGCGGTGCACGAGCTGGATGAGCCGGTGGCGGAACTCCAGATTCCGCTGCATGACCGGCCGGCGCAGGTCCAGATATCGGTGACGCAGCCGCACCTCCAGGGAGACCTCCTCGCTGCCCAAAACGTCGAACGGCGGCGGGTCGCTCTTGCTGTGAAGCTCCATCTCCTCGGCCACGACCTCGATCTGGCCGGTTGGCAGGTCGGGATTCGCCATCTCGGGAGGGCGCTCGTCCACGCGCCCGCGCACGCTGACGCAGTATTCGCTGCGCAGCGCGCGAGCCCGTCGGTGCAGATCGGGGTCCTGCTCCGGCCGGAAGACGACCTGCGTCAATCCCGTCCGGTCGCGGAGATCAATGAAGACCAGGCCCCCGTGATCGCGCCAGTTGCTCACCCAGCCGCTCAAGACGGCTTCTTCCCCGACGTTTTCCACCCGCAATTCGCCGCATCTGTGTGTTCGCTTCAGCATTCGGTTCGGGATTCTCCTTGGACTATCGTGCTTGGATCGCCGCAGAGCCCTGGATCGCGGACGGAGCCGCAGGCTCTGCAAAGGGCGGCGGGCTTAATTCGTCAGCCGCCGTCTGGTTCGGTCGGCCCGCTGTCCGACCGTCAGTATGCTCTTGCGCAGTTCGACGGGGCTGAGGCCCTCGCGCAGGATCGTGTTGAACATCATGAAGTGGGGCTCGCCGCCGACGTCGCTGAGCGCTATCGCCCCGTAAGGCATCTTCAGGTTGTGGCGGAGCACGGTCTCGTAGTGCTCGGGCGCCGCCTTGCCGCAGTCGGCGTAGACGATCACTATGGCGGCGCCCTCGTGGTCGTGCGAGCCGAAGACGGCCCCCACGCGCTGGGAGCCGCCCCGCAACGGCACGTCAACGGCGTATCGACCCTCTCCTTCCTGTCGGAAGGACGCCTTGACCTCTCGGAGGGCCTGTTCCATGAGCGCGGTGTCGTCCAGTGCCGTCGACGGAGCCGGCGCTTCGGCGCGGCGCCCGTGCTGCTCGGCCCAGCGCAACCACTCGTTCGGCACGGGGCCCAGGTCCTCGCCCACTATCCTTATGAGCGCATCATGCGCGACGCTCTGGTAGTCGGTCTGGTCCAGGCGGGGAGCGATGGCCGGCACGGCCTCGACGGCGCGGAGCTGGCCCAGGCACTTCAGGATGGCCCATCTGGCGCCCTCCTGGGCCTCGCGCTCAAGGGCGTCCAGCAGGGGGCCGACGGCCTCCGAGCCCATGGCCACCAGCTCGCGGGAGGCCGCGCTGCGTTGCCTGAAATCCCTCAACTGCGCAACGAGAGACCTGATCCTGTCTTCACTCATCGCTCGTGGTCCCGCCCCCTTCGGCCTGGGCCTCTCGCCCGGCGGACGCATCCCGCACCTCTGTGACCGCGCGCTCCCGCGCGACGCTCCACTGCCGGCCGTCGGCCATGTCCTTGATCGTCACCTCGCCCCGCGCCAACTCGTCCGGCCCGATCAGCACGCAGAGCTGCGCCCCGCGCCGATTCGCCACGCGCATCTGGGACTTGGCGCTCCTGCCCTCGTAGTCCATGTCGGCCGACAGGCCGCCGTCGCGCAGGGCCTGCACCAGCTCGAAACAGTCGGCCCGCGCCGCGTCGTCGAAACTGACGACGTAGACCTCGACGCTGGGCGCGGTCTCCGGCGGCGGGCCTTGTTCGCTCTCCATGGCCAGCAGCGTCGACTCGGCACCGATGGCAAAGCCCACGCACGGAAGCGGAGGCCCGCCCAGCAGCTCGACCAGATCGTCGTAACGTCCGCCGCCGCAGATGGCGTCCCGCGCCCCGAGCCACCGGTGCTTGATCTCGTAGACGGTGCGCGTGTAGTAGTCCAACCCGCGCACGAGGCGCGGATCCTCCTCGTAGCTGATGCCCGCCCGGTCCAGCGCCGACTTCACCTGCTCATAGTGGGCCGCGCATTCGTCGCACAGGTAGTCCGTCATGACCGAAAGGACGGCCACCACTTCGCGACACTTCTCGTTCTTGCAGTCGAGCACGCGCAGCACGTTGCGGTCCAGACGGCTGCGGCAGTCCTCGCAAAGCTCGTCTTCCCTACCGTGTAGTATAGCGCGCACCTCCTCACGGAACTGCGGCCGGCACTTGCTGCATCCGATCGAGTTGAGGGAGACGTCGAAGTCCTTCAGTCCTAGTTCCCGGAAGACGGAGACGGCCAGCAAAATCGTCTCGGCGTCCAGCAGCGGGCTGTCGCTGCCGATGGCCTCCACGCCCAACTGGTGGAACTGGCGCAGGCGCCCCTTCTGCGGACGCTCGTGCCGGAACATCGGCCCGACGTAGTAGAGCTTCTGGAACGCCTCCTGCTTGTGCAGATTCGCCTCCAGGTAGGCGCGGATGACAGAGGGCGTCCCCTCCGGGCAGAGGGTGATGCTCTCCCCGTCGCCCGCCGGGATGGTGTACATCTGCTTCTGGACGATCTCCGTGGTCTCGCCCGTGCCCTTCTCGAAGAGGCGGGTGTCCTCGAAGACCGGCGTTCGGATGCGCCCGTAGCCGTAGCGCTCGAACAGGCGCGCGGCCGTCTCATACAGCCGGCGCCAGTAGGTCCACTGGCCGGGCAGCACGTCCTCGGTTCCCTGGACTGATCTTATGTCTTCCTGAGCCATTGGTCCGATTGGGCCTGACGCGGGAAAGGCCAAGCAAGGAAGCGATGACAGGGCATCCCGGGAAGCAGCGTCCGCGGGCAGCGGCATGCAAGTCCGTGCCGACCGTCACTGCGCACAGAAAAGCGATAGATGCTGCATTGTAGCAGAAGCCGGCCCATTTGCAAAGCATCCCGCATCGGCTGCACTTGCAAAGGCGGGGCGCCGCCCGGTAGCGTACCTGAGGCCTGTGCCCGTCTCCCTATTCCCATCCGCGAAGGTAAGGCATGGCCTCGGACCTGACCGGCAGGCGCATCCTGGTGACCAGCGGCCCGACCCGCGCCGACCTGGACGCGGTGCGGTTCATCAGCAACCGTTCGTCGGGCCGCCTCGGCTGCCGCATCGTCCGGGAGGCGCTCGCTCGCGGTGCAGCGGTGACGCTGGTGGCCGGCCCGCAGAGCGCCGTCCCCCGCCCGGACGATCTGAGCGCCCAAGAGGCCGAACGCCTGCGCGTGCTGCGCATAGAGACGGTGCCCGACCTCATGCGAACGCTCGAGGAAGAGTTGACGGGACCTGAGGCGCCGGAGGCCGTCGTGCACGCGATGGCCGTCCTGGACTACGTGCCCGAGGCCAGCCGCGCCGAGAAGACGCCCTCAGGGCAGGAGAGCTGGGACATCCGCCTGGTCAGGACGCCGAAGGTGATCCGGCGCATCAAGGAATGGGCGCCGAAGACGTTCCTGGTCGAGTTCAAGCTCGAGGTGGGGGAACCGGAGGATCGGCTGCGCGAGATTGCGCTGGCGTCCCTGCGCGCCAACCGCGCGGACCTGGTCGTGGCGAACGATCTGACGCGGATCCGGGACGAAACCCACCCCGCCCTCATCATCTCCCCGGAGGGGCAGGTCCTGGCCCGCCCCGCCACCAAGACGGACATCGCCCGCGCCCTCTGCGACATCCTGGCCGGCCGTTCTCGTTGAGGCGCCGGCCGGGCGCCATCTGTGCCTAGAGGCGCTTCAGGGACAGGATCGGCTCCTGGGCGAGGAGGCGGCGCAGGATCGAGAAGTCCGGCAGCCTGAACGCCTTGCGCACGGCTTCGTCTATCTCCGCCCGCACGGGGTCTTCCGCGATCTGTGCTATGGGGCTGAGCTCAGATGCTGCAAGAGAATCATAGGCTCCTGCGAGAAATGTGCGCACCTTTCTGCTCATGGCAGCCACGCTTAGCACGGGGAGGCGCGCGAGCGCCGTCTTCTTGTAGTGCGACCATGGCCCTTCGGTCTCCACCCGATGCGTCAGCCAGACGCAGAGCCCCAGCGTCGAGTTAAGCCACAGCACAAGTGCCTTCTCGCCTGCATCGGATTCGCGCCTCCCACCCATTTTGAAAGGCCACCAGACGTTCGACAAAGCCGGCTTGTCAAGCAGCACGGACACAAGTCTGTGTGTGTTGAGCCTAAGTCCTTCGGCCAGCATCAACTTCCCAGCGCCCGCCCAAAGGTCTGAGGCCCTGGGGGGCGGCGGACCTTCCCCGTCGCCTGGAGCCGGTGAGAGATACAGATTAGGGTGCTGGGCCATCGTCCCGATGTCTTCGGATGTGTGCCCCCATAATGCCGGGTATGGCGTCAGCACGGCGCTCTTTCTGAATCCGCTGTGGACGCCGTGGCGGTCCGGCCCTAGCGAGCCCAGATCCCCTAAGGGGCACAGGGGAACTTTGCGCCTGCGGGCCCTGCCCGGCAGCCAGAGGTAGCCCCGAAGAAGGTTGTGGGCCGCTCGGACGAGGTCGGCCTGGGCGAAGGCGCAGGGCAGAAGCCAGCTCTCCTGGCTCTTGAGGAACTCCCACGACACGGAGACGGCCTCGCCAAGCTTCTGCTCCCCCAGGCGCAGTTCGAGGGCCCCCTGCCCTTGTTCCAGGTCCGGCGCCTGCTGCCGGCGGAGCTTCTCGGCAATGGCCAGCGCCTCGAACTGCGTCGTCGGGTTGCGCCAGAGATTGACGGCCGTCACGCGGCCATCCTGCGCATGCGCCTTGCGATCGGCCTTGACGGCGACCAGAAGGACCTCGCTCAGGTCGGTGCTCTCGGAGAAGTTCCAGCGCTCCGGATCGTGACTGCATATCACGTGTTCGACGCGGTAATAGCTCCGCAGCAGCTCGCGGCTCGGACCCCAGGCGACACCGGAGAGGACGGCCTTCGGCAACACCACGGCCAGACGCCCGCCGGGCTTGATGTGCGAATGGGCCACGGCCAGGAACACGGATCCGAGGCCCGCCGTGCTGTTCGCAAGGACCTTCGGGCCTCGGAGCATCCGGCCGAGTTTCTTCTGCATCTGGCGGCGCTCTTCCGGGGGCGATGAGCCGAACAGGAGGTTCCCGCCGACGCTCCGCGTGAAGGGCGGGTTCATCACGCACAGGTCGATGCGCGGCAGAGGAGCGGGCACTGGTCCGCTGGCCTGGGATGGGCTTACCCGCCCCGAAGCGCTCGGCCCGGCAAAGAGGTCCACGTGCATGTTGACGGTTCGGCTGTTGAGAAACTCGATGCTGCCCAGCCGCCGCTTCTCTCCGCCCAACGGAAGGCTGTAGAGATTCATCTCTCGGAAGGCCACCTCGGGGGCCCGGAGGGCCAGCGTGGAGGCCGTCAGGTGCACCGCCGACGCGAGCACGTCGTAGCCGTACATAACGTCCTCGGCGAGGACGCGGTGAAGGGCCGGAAGGTCCAGCCCCGGGCCCTTGCCCTGGGAGGCCTCGATGTAATTCTCGGCGACGGCCTGGGCGGCGGCCATCAGCAAGGTGCCGGTTCCGCAGGCCAGGTCCACGACGTGGAAATCCCGGAGCTTCTCCAGGTCATGCCACGGCACGTCCCACGCCTTGGGCCGCAGGGCCATCTCCAGCAGCAGTGCCGCGGCCGGGATGCTGGTGTAGTAGGTTCCGAGGTACTTCGCCTGGGACAGCAGACGGTGGTAGACGCGGCCCATCAGGTCATGCCTCATCGGCGCCCGCATGTCAACCAATTCCCGCGCCGCCTCCGAGAGGCCCTCCACGGCCGCCTGTATCTCCCTGAAGGACGTGCAGCTGCGCAGGACTGCCTCCGCGAGGTGGAAGATGGGGTAGTAGTCGATCTCCCGCAGAATATAGCCCCAGTGCTCAGCGAACTTCATCACGGGGTCTCTGTCGCTGGGAAGGTTTGCGATAGCCTTCACGCGCGGATCAGAACCCGAAAGCACCTCCTGGAAGATCATGGCGTTCATGATGACGAGGCCGCCGACGCGGCAGGCGGCGCGCTCGGGCGTCTCCTCCCCAGGCATCGGCGAGCGGGGGGCATTGGCGGGGCCGGGGGAGAAGTCGATGGGCCGGATGCCAAGCCGATCCATGATGCGGCCAATCACGCCGGGCCGCGGGGCGAGAGCAGAGGCGAATCGGCTGACCGCCTCGTCCAGGATGGCGACGGCCTTCGCAACGACGTCCTCACGGACCAGCCGCTCGAAAGCCGCGTGCAACGACCTCTCCAGATAACCGACGTCCCCTGCGGCGAAACCGGTCTCGCCGGCCTCAGTCACGAGCGCGATCTGAAGGGAAGCGCGCCCCAGGCGATCCGGGAGCTCTGCGAACTCCGCGCGACGAAGCTCCGCCGGGTAAACCACCCCGATTCCGATGTGGGCGATGCCGTCCTCGACGCGCCGTCTGGCAGACTCAAGTGCGCGCCCCGCAGCATCGGGCTGGTCGGCCACTTCCCCTTCGATAGCGGTCCTGAGCCCGCTGTAATAGACGATCACGTCGACCATCTTGCGTCCGTGCTCGAGCGTGGCATCGAATATGTACTCGGGCGCCGTGACCATGCCCCTGTCCTGCAGAAGCCTGGCCAGGGCTACGTTGAGGACTTCCTGTCTATAGCCGTCAGGCATGAACGACTCCCCGCCAATCCCCAATCGGCAAGACCACTGCGGTCGAGCCCAATCTATAACCGACCTTCTGTCCCCGTTCAAACTACTGCCCCGGCCCCAGCCGACCCGTCAGCATCGTCCCTTCCCGCCCAAGGCAGCGAAGGCGCGCCGCGTGGCCGATCAGTGCGTCCCCACCCGGCGCGGTGAGGCGGACGTAGCGGTCCGTGTAGCCGGCGAGCAGTCCCGAGCGCGTCCGCCGCTCGAACAGCACGCGCACCGTCCGCCCGACGAAGCTCCCGGCCCACTTGATGGCCATCTCCCGCCCCAGGTCCCTGGCCCGCCCGCTGCGGTCATGGACGACCTCCGGCGCCACGCGGTCCGGCATATCGGCGGCCGCCGTCCCCGGGCGCGGGCTGAACGGGAAGACGTGCATCCGGCTGAACCGCGCCCGCCGGCAGACCGCCAGCGTGTTCTGGAACTGCTCCTCCGCCTCGCCCGGGAAACCGACCATCACGTCAGCGGTGATAGCGGGACGGTCCAGACGCTCGCGGGCCAGGTCCACCACGCCCAGGAACTGTTCCGGCGTGTAGGGCCGGTTCATGCGCCTGAGCACGTCCGCGTCGCCGCTCTGGAGCGGCAGGTGCAGGTGGGGGCAGACGGCCGGATGGCGCATCGCGTCGAGGAGGTCCTCCGTCACCTCGCGCGCCTCGATGGAGCTAAGCCGCACGCGCTCGACGCCCGGCGTCTCGGCAACTGCAAGGACCGCGTCGGCAACGGTCGGTGAGGCGTCAAGATCGCGCCCGTACAGGCCGAGGTGGATGCCGGTCAGGACGATCTCCGCGAAGCCGGCAGCCGCCAGCCGCTCGGCCTCGGCCCTGACACCCGCCAGCGGGTGGCTGCGTGGCTCTCCCCGCACGAAGGGCAAGATGCAGTAGGAGCAGAACGCGTCGCATCCCTCCTGGATCTTCAGAAACGCCCGCGCCCGGCCGCCGAACGAGCGGATGCCGAAGTCCCCGTCCAGGAGCTGCGGTCCGGCATCGCATGAGCCGCCATGCACGGCCCGGAGCAGCGCGTCCCACTCCCCGCGCCCGTAGACGCCCGCAACGTCCGCTGCCGCACGCAGATGCTCCGGCGCAGCGCTGGCGTAGCAGCCCGTGACGAAGACGCGCGCGCCCGGATTCTCCCTGACCAGCCGCGTCGCCCACTGGCGCGACTTGCGGTCCGCCGTCGCGGTCACGGTGCACGTATTGAGCAGGCAGACGTCGGGGGGCTCGCCTTCCCTGGCCTCCCGGTAGCCGAGGGATTCGAGCGCCTCGGCCAGCCGGCGTGAATCATAGAGATTCGCCTTGCAGCCGAGCGTCACGACGCGATAGGTCTGCCCGTTCGGAGGGGACGTCATGAACCAGAAAGCTCGCAAAGAAAGGGGGACTCGAGCACGATTTGCCGATAGCACCGCGCGTGCGCCGGACCGATCGGTTCCTTCGTCGTGCGCGTGGTGTTCGTCGTGGTTCGACGGCGACGTAGGGTCACGCGCGGGCGACACCGGTCTGGCGCGCGGCCCCCGCGACGGCGTCGGCGACGGCGCGATGCACGGCGCGGTCCATGAAGTCCGGCACGAGTTGGCCCTCGGGCGCCAGCGCGGCGAGGACCGAGGAGGCGGCGATCTTCATCTCTTCGTTGATGTCGCGCGCCCGCGCGTCCAGAGCGCCCCGGAAGATGCCGGGGAAGCCGAGCGCGTTGTTGATGTGCCGGCCGTCCTCGGCGGCGATGGCGCCGGCCTCCAGGGCTTCGTCCGGCCATATCTCGGGCACCGGGTTGGCCATGGCGAATACGATAGGCCCGGGCGCCATCGAGCGGACCATCTCCGGCGTCACCGCACCGGCGATGCTGACGCCGATGAAAACGTCCTTGTCCGGCATCACCTCGGCCAGGCTTCCCTTCTGGTTCGCCCGGTTCGTGATGGCGGCAATCTGCTCCTTGACGGGGTTCATGTTCTCGGTGCGCCCGCGGTAGATCGCACCGGCCCGATCGCACAGGACGACGTCCGCAATGCCGTAATTCAGCAAGAACCGGGCGACGGCAGAGCCCGCCGCGCCGGCCCCGTTCATCACCACGCGCACGTCGCCGGCCCGCTTGCCCGCGATCTTCAGGGCGCTGATGAGGGCGGCCAGGACCACCACCGCCGTGCCATGCTGATCGTCGTGGAAGACGGGCACGTCCACGCGCTCCTTGAGCGCGTCCTCGACCTCGAAGCACACGGGCGCCGCGATGTCCTCCAGCAGAATGGCGCCGAAGGTCGGAGCGATGGCCGCCACGGCCTCGATCACCTGCGCGGCATCGTGACTATCCACCAGCAGTGGCACGGCCGCGATGTCCACCATCTCCATCAAGATGACGCACTTGCCCTCCATGACGGGCATGGCGGCCCTGACGCCGACGTCCCCGAGGCCGAGCACGGCCGTGCCGTTGGTGACCACGGCCACCGTGTCCGCCACGGACGTATAGTCGTAGAGCTTATCGGGATCGGCCTCGATGATGCGGCTGACCTCGGCCACGCCGGGCGTGTAGATCTGGCGCAGGCGCTGCACCGTGTCGAGCCTGAGGCGGCTGGTCATGCGCGTCTTGCCGCCGCGATGCAACCGCAGGATGTCGTCCACTTGGGGTTCGGGTTCTCTGCGTTTCACCTGAATGGGCCATCACCTGAGAGAGTCGGGATAAGAGGAAGCCCTTTCCGGGGCCGTCTGCCAGTTATAACTGAGGCGGAGTCGAGGCCGCAAGCACAAACGCATCAAACGGATGCGTGAGGACGGCCGAGGCACGCGGCGCCATGGCGGCGTTGCATTCCGACGGCAATGCCTGTATCCTGAGTTGCAGCGCGGCTCTGGAGCAAGGGGAACGTTCTCCACCGGCTGCTGCAGCACCAAACCCCGAAGCGGCAGGCACGTTGCCCGCCGGTGATTCCGCCGAAGTCAAGCGACAGTCAGCACGCTGGCGCCCTGTCACACGGCGGGGAACCGAAGCGGGCCCGACCTGTGTGACCCCCAAACTTGCGCGCGCAAACGGTGCAGGGATATGATGCAAACGTTGCCGGGCTTGATGGCCGTCCTGACGGATGGGGAATGCGAGAGCGTCAGGCTGCACGGCAGCGGAGGCGCCGCGACGGCCACGTATCTGCGCCAGGGAGAGGATATTTGGGTCGCCGATGACCTGGAGTCGGACGAGCTGCACACGGCCGAACTGGCCTCCGCGATACGAAGGGGATTCGGCACGCGTTGGGACGGACTGGACTGCTTTCTCGCCGGCGAGAAGGTCGAGTACGCAATGGAAGGCAGTTCGATCCGGGTGCGTCGTCTTGCGGCTTCGGCGCCGGGCAGCGGCCCCGAATCGGACGAAGCCGGCCTGAAGGCGGTTGCCGACGCACTGGGCATACCGAAATCGAGGAGGAGGCACAAGCTCAAGCAGGCGCGTCAGTTCGCCAGGATCGTGGCGACGGCTCTTCCGGAGAGCGGCAAGGAGACGCTTCGCGTGCTGGACCTGGCTTGCGGACGCAGCTACCTGGGATTCGTATTGGTGCACGAGCTGAGCGTCGGCGGGCGGAGAGTGGAGCTTCACGGCGTTGACTCGGATCCCGTCCTCGTGCAGAAGTGCCGCGAGATCGCCGGCGCCCTCGAGTGGCAGAACACCACGTTTGAAGCCGCGGACCTGTCCAGCCATTCGACAGAGCCGGGCACGTACGATATCATGGTGGCTC
>Ga0307432_1002133_pt1 | contig 11066 bp, 15 predicted proteins | sample SalMarWE160150MG_FD_202158 | JGI IMG/M metagenome (GOLD analysis project Ga0307432, IMG submission 202158) | Salt marsh sediment microbial communities from the Plum Island Ecosystem LTER, Massachusetts, United States - WE1603-150 | ecosystem: Environmental > Aquatic > Marine > Intertidal zone >...
CGACAGCAGATATTACTCTGCTCCCTACACCCTCATCGGTAAGAAACTCGATGTTTACGTGGGGCGTCGCGTAGTAGAGATATACCACAAAACAGAGCTTGTCGCTACTCACTTGGTGGTAGGGAAACGTGGTGGACGAGCAACCCGTCTTGTTCACTACCCTGAGCACAAGCGGGAGTGGATGGAGAAGACACCCCAGAGGTGTCGTGAGCTGGCGATTACGGTCGGCCCGTGGTGTGGGAAAGCAGTGACAGCGCTTCTGAGTGATCGAGTACAAGATCGCCTCCCGAGCGTGCACTCACTGTTACGTCTTAAGGAGAAGGTAGGAACTGAGAGGCTGGAGGCAGCGTGCCAACGGGCGGTGCATTATGGTGATCCACGTTACATCCGGGTGAAGACGATCCTTGCCGTAGGGATGGAGAACCAGCCACTGGACGAAGAGACAACGACCAGCCAACAACAGGGAAGCTACCGCTACGCCAGATCCTCTTGCAGCTACTTTCCTCAGGAGGTGAGATGATGCAGACTCATCCATTACTTCCCAAGCTGAAGCGACTCCGCCTTGGGGGGATGGCCTACACGCTTGCGCAACGTTCACAAGAAGCGATTGACAGTTCCCTCCCTCCGGTCGAGTTCCTGGCCCTGCTTGTCGATGATGAGATCGAGCGGCGGGAACAGAGCAAGTTCAGGAAGAGGATCATTAATGCGGGGATTGACGAGAGTAAGGCCATTGCTCAATTTGACTTCTCTGCCGCACCGCGTCTTTCCCGGACACTAATCAATGAGCTTAGTTCCTGTCGCTTTGTGGAGAGGGGAGAGAACGTGCTGCTTGTTGGGCCTACTGGTACGGGGAAGTCCCATCTGGCGCAGGGGCTGGCGTATGAGGCGATCAAGAGAGGGTATCGCGTCCTCTACCGGCCGCTGCATCATCTAGTTGACAGGCTGTACGCCGGTCGTGCTGACGGGACATTCCACAAGGTGTACACCAACATCCTGCGGGTAGATGTGCTCATCCTGGATGACTTTGGGCTTGTTCCTCTGTCTACTCGTGGAGCACAAGACCTGTACGAGATCATTCGTGATCGGTATGAGCGAAAGTCGATCATCCTTACCAGCAATCGGGCACCAGAGGAGTGGGCAGAAGTGTTCGGTAACTCACTCCTCGCCTCAGCTGCTCTAGATCGGCTTACTCATCATTCCCAGTTCATTGAGATGACAGGAGAGAGCTACCGTCAACGCCAGAGAAGACTCGACACTGGAGGCTCAATCACCGGAGAAAAGGAGATGCGTCAACACAACACGTCGGAGGAAAAGGGCGGGGACATGTAGCCGACCATCGACCGGGGAAACCTACCCGACCCTTGACACAAGGGGATGAAATGAAGAAAGAGGACACCACATCCATAGTCCGAATGTACTCGACACGCCAAGCGGCCGAATTTGGGAAGATGGTGCTGGAGGGGTCCGGAATTCCCTCATTCATCCGTGCGGACGATGCGGGTGGGATGAGGCCATATATGGCACCCGTCGCCGGTGTTCGCCTGGTCGTCCGTACTGATGATCTTGAACGAGCCGATGATGTCCTGAAGGAATCGGAAACACAAGACACGGAAGAACAGATTGCAGAACAAACGGATCCATGCGATTGAAAATCAAATTCGAGAAATTCGAGGGACATATACCTTATCTCTGAGGCGTAGGGCCTAGCTTTTGCTTCTTGAGAACTCGACTTGTCGGCGCCTCGCCCAGATCCCCAATCGGGAGTTGTGAACGGCTGGAATGAGGGCATTTTACTAGAAATGAACTGCGTTCACACACTGGGCTCCGGAGTCTCTGCGATTGTTATCTTCTTTCACAAGATGTAGAGTCGATTCATACCTGACAGGGCGGAAAGGGGGAGGCATGGACGAGGTTCAGACGGTTGGTTCCCATCATTCGGCCAGGGGCCTTTGGGGACTGCTAGCGCTCATTGTCTTTGTGGTGGCGATCGCGTTTGGGCTATCGCAGTGGAATCGATCGACGATGAGCACCTTCCCGTACGTGTCGCTAGCGCAGATTCGTCTGCAACAGGCGGTCTTTCTAGGAGCGATGATCGTTCTCTTCTGGGAGACACTTCGTGTAGGCCACGGGGCAAAGTGGGTGGCCGTTTTGTTCATTGCGCTGGGTGCAATCATTCACCTCTACCGTATGGTCACGTTGGGCATCCTCGCCGACGACGGTTATGCCGTCTCATTCTTGAGGGTTTACAGGGAATACTCGTATCCCATCTCCATCCTCTACTACCTGCTCTGGATGGGAGCCTTCGCGTTGGTGGAGGTAACAAGGATACGGCGCTTGATCGATCGGCTCGTTCGACTCGGTCTGCCCGTGCTCGCCGTCATCGCATTCCTTGCGATCTACTACGGGCTGCGTCGCTACATGGCCTGGGCGGGACTCCTGAGAACGGACTACGATCGTCTATTGCCTTTGGCACTGGGAGTCCACAACATCCTACGGCCTTTGCTCTTTTTGGGCGCGTTCTACGTCCTACACACAAACATGGGCAGAGCCAGAAAGCGCGCGATCGAGTGGGCGGTCGCAGGGGGAGTCATCACCGTCGCGTTTACGCTTTTTGTTTGGGGATTCAGCCCATTGGACTGGCTTGGTGATGCCGGTGTTGCAGTAGGGGTCATTGGAACGTTCGCGACGTTGCTGCCAAAGGAGAAACACTGAGAGCAGGCGAATTCCGGGTACATCTTAAGAAAGCATGCACCCAAATTAAGTCTTCATACCTCGATTCACCTCTGAGGTCGCCTTGTCATGATTTTCCTTCGGACCCGGTCTGTCGGAGTCATCTCTTCGCAGTTGGTATGACATAGAGCTCCTGGTACTATGTTACAGACTTGCAGGATAATTACTGTATGAGTGGCACTGCACGCCGACCGACAGTGGATGAAGCTGACGTGCGTCCTGGCACGCAAGCGTGCCTTCTGCTCACAGCTTATCGGAAGCCCTGTTAGGCCGGCAAAACTGAAGGAGCAAAATTGTGCTTGTGGCCATCACGCGTGAAGTCAGTCCAAGCATTGCGAAGTGTGAACTCACGCATCTGGTGCGTGAGGCGATTGATGTTCGTAATGCCAGGTTGCAGCATCGGCAGTACGAGCGTTGCTTGGCTGATCTTGGTTGTAGAATTCATCGCCTGCCTGTGGAGGCGAGTCTGCCTGATTCGGTATTCGTCGAGGATGCGGCAGTTGTGGTCAATGAGCTGGCGGTCATAATGCGCCCCGGAGCTGAATCACGGCGAGCAGAGGCAGCGTCAGTGGCGGAAGCGCTGGCAGGGTATCGGCAGCTGTACCACATTGAATCACCGGGCACCATAGATGGGGGAGATGTGCTGCGTGTGGGCAAGGTGCTTTACGTCGGGTTGTCAAGCAGGAGTAACCTGGCGGGCATCGAACAACTGCGGTCGTATGTATCAGCCTACGGTTATGAAGTCGAGATGGTAGAGATGGAGGGATGCCTACACCTGAAGTCGGCGATGACGCAAGTCAGAAGAGGCACGTTGCTGGTGAACCGAGCCTCGGTGGATGTGAGCGCGTTTGAAGGGATGGAACTAGTGGATGTTTCACTAAGTGAGTCGATGGGGGCGAACGCGCTACTGATCGGTCAGACAGTGGTCTATCCGAAGGCGTACCCGGAAACACGAAGGCGGCTGGAGGAGCGTGGGATGGAGGTTGCGGTCGTTGATGTTTCGGAAATGGCAAAGGCAGAGGGTGGTGTGACGTGTTGCAGTCTGATTTTCGACGTGTAGGAGCTGTCCCTGCCTCACTCTCGCTGACCTGCGTCTTGGCGCGCAAGCGTGCCTTCCACTCGCAGCTTATCCGCAGCCCCGTTAGCCGCCTTCGCCGTACTGGGGCAAACCTATCGGTACTTGTCTGGATTTAGGATAAGAGATGTTTATTGATGCCCATTCACACGTAGACAGATATGAGCTTGTAGATGAGCAGGCATTGGGATCTGCAATAGCGGAGATCACTCAACACAGGATCTTGACCATCAGCAATTCAATGGATCTTCAATCCTACAAGCGAAACCTGGAAATCAGCGAGATGTGCAGTCTGGTGTTACCCACTTTTGGTGTGCATCCTTGGAATGCTCCTGAATACGCTGACCGTCTCGATGACTTGAGTGAGGCTATCGAGCAGAGTCCGATGATCGGTGAAATCGGACTGGATCACTACTTTATTCAAGACACTTCCACTTATCCGGCCCAAAGGAAAGTGCTCGAGTTCTTCTTGGGTGCGGCTAGAGAACAAGAGAAGATCACTAGTCTGCATACGAAGGGGGCTGAAAGGGAAGTATTGGGGCTGTTGGATCAATACGATATTCCCCGCGTGATTGTACACTGGTATTCAGGGCCTTTGGACATCTTCAGGGAAATGGTGACTAGAGGAGTGTACTTCACAGTGGGAATTGAGGTAGTTTACTCAGAACATATACAGACTATTGCGCAACAAATACCATCAACACAGCTGTTGACGGAAACAGATAACCCTGGTGGGCCAAAAGGATTCATAGGTAGGCCTGGGATGCCAGTACTGGTGAAGGATGTCGTTCGAGGAGTAGCAGAGGCAAGAAGAACTACTGCTGAGGCAATTATCCAGACAGTTCAGACTAACTTGCTAGAATTGATTGGAGATGATCGGCGGTTCTCAGATACGCGCGTGGTTTTGGAGAAGTGGCAAAGCGGCGACTAACCAGCGCTTGCACCCGACCAGGCTATCGCCTTTCAGTGGGTGTTCTTGCGAAGGCTCTCCTCCGCGCTCGCAGAAGACGTCGAGATCGCGCTTAGCGCAGGCTCGCATTCGGAAATCATCCGTCTATCCTATGCCGGCTACAAACGGCTTGTGAAACCGAACGTTGCTAGTCTCTCCGCGCGCGTGCCATAAGTGCACGAAGGCGAACGCGCCGGATGGATCAAGGTAGAACCTTAAGGATCTATACTAGCTTCTTTGTAACGAAAAGCAGGGGTAGCATCGATAGGACGAATGCTAACTCCAATACGCGATTTTGAAGCGTATCTCAGTAGACTGCCACCTCGGTAGCTGCGCATTGCTTTGTTAAGATGCGCGGAGGAGGAGCATGATGGCGGCAATCGCGAGGATACCGCCGAGGATCAACAGAGATAAGATTCAGTCTCGGTCTGTCTTCTCAGCGGCAAAGGCCTGCAGTATTGGTGCAACTACGCCTTCGTCGTCCAGCGGGAGGATCTTGCCCTGGGTGAACCCGGCGAACGTTTCGATCGTTCGCGTATCGAGTGATGCCCTCCAGATGTGATCGTAATCGCGTTCGAGTGCGATGTAGACTTCCCGCGTTCCAGGATCGAAGACGAGGGAATAACGGGTCTTGAAGTCGCCCGAGGTCTGCGCCGTCTGCCAGAGCACCTCGAATGCATGATCGATGTTGAAATCCTCGAGGTGCTCGTTGATGTAGGCGTAGGCCGTCCGGTAGCGTTCCGCGCCATCACCACGGATGTCGCCGAGCTCCGCTCCCTGGAAATCCCCGTTGTGGAAGTTGGTCATTATGAGAAAGGGTGCATTGATCTCGGTGATCACATTCGCGGAGGCGCCTGCCTCAGCGACCATCGCGTTCCCACCGGGATCAGCATAAAGATTGTGCAGGGGCAACGTTGGATACTGAACCAGCCGTCTGTCTCCAATCCAGTCAACGACCTCATCCACTGTGGTGCACTCCTGAAGACTCGAATAGAACGCGTCCCAGATGTACAGTTCGTCTTCAGCGGGATCCTCAACGTCGGCCCGTAACGGAAAGACCATTTGGTCTGAGGAGAAGAGACCATGCTCGTTCATCCCCACCGTTCGTCCGTAGTGTTCTCCCATCGAAAAGCTCCCAATGAACACAGCACCGGCTTCATGCTCTTCGATGGAGAAGCAGATCTCGTTCGGCGGGTAGTCGAAGTTCATACCGTAGAGGGTCTTTGACGAATACACTGCAAAGCTCGTGCAAGCAAGGCCGCCCTCGACGATGATGCCAACTAGAAGAAGATAAACTGACACCAAAACCACGTATCGCTTCATCATAGCGCCAGTATAACGGAAGGAGGCATAGGTTGAGAAGGCCATCAATTAGGAGATTGTAACGTCAAATGGGGTCACATCTTGTCTTTTGTGAGGGATGCAGCACCTCAATGGCGTCTACACGCAACGTTTCAATCGCCGGCATGGGCGCCTCGGACATGTCATGTAGGGCCAAGGTGTAGATGTATGGCAACGATTGAGCAGCGGCGTACTGATGGGGTGAAAGTAGCGAGAAGAAGGACATTCCTAACATCAATTTGGGCTACAGAGAGCTCATTTGAGGCTGCTCCTTGAGGAATCACGGTGTGCGTCCCCTGGATTCCCACAGACGAGGTGGTCTAGGTGGAAACGCGAAATCTTGGTACAATGTCGATGGGTGATTCTCAATGGAGCGGGATGGACTCGCAAGAATTTTGGCAACGCACAGAAAAGAGCTGGAAGCACTCGGCGTTCGGTCGCTTGCCCTCTTCAGCTCGGTGGCCCGCAAGATCTACGCGGAGGAGGCGCGCAAGGCGGCCCTTGAGGCGGCGTTTAAGACCTTGTTGCATCACCTGATAAGGGATAAGGTGAGAGTAGAACCCTGTGAAGGATCCGATGACGTCAGTCCTTGGCTCAGGGAGGGAGATTAAATGGCCCGTATAACGGTTGACCAAAGACGCCTGGCGGAGTTCTGTCGAAAGCACCACATCCAGCGCCTGGCCTTGTTCGGCTCGGCCCTGCGGGACGATTTCGGGCCCGAGAGCGACGTCGATGTCCTGGTGGAATTCGAGCCCAGTCATACACCGGGGCTCTTCGGCATCGCCCGCCTTGAGCGAGAGCTTTCGGCCCTATTCGGCGGGCACAAGGTCGATCTGCGCACCCCCGAGGATTTGAGCCCGTATTTCCGTGAGGACGTTTTGCGTGAGGCCGAGGGGCAGTATGCGGAGGGATGATCGCATCCGGCTGCAGCATATGTTCGATGGGGCTCGCGAGGCCCTCTCGTTTGTTCAGGAAAGACGCCGTGGGGATCTGGACAGCGATCGACTCCTGGTGCTCGGATTGGTCAAGGCGATTGAGATCATCGGTGAGGCAACCTATCAGGTTTCCGAGAGCACACGGGCTGAAGTGCCAGGTATTCCCTGGGAGGATATTGTTGGTATGCGCCACCGTTTGGTTCATGCTTACTTCGATATCAACCTGGATATCCTCTGGCGGACGGTGCAGGACGACCTGCCTCCGCTGGTTTCCGCCCTCGAAGCCGTCTTAGCTAAGGATGAGCCTGGATGAGAATTGCGTTCCCCTCGAATCGCCTGCATTCTGGAGGAGACTGGGTGAAGGTCGACCTTCCGGCAAGACTTCCGAAATCCAGAGAAATTCCAAACTGCAGCAAAGATTTACCCTCCTAACCCCTGTTAGCTCATAAATGGCGCCGGCATTCACTTCAAGCGCCACAAACCCTAATTTCAGACCGCCCCTTCCTGTCTGCCCTGCCCGCACAGGGAGGGAGGAATCATGGGTTGCGTCCAGGAATTTCCCGTGACGAAATCTTAAGAACGAAGGTCTAATCCCAAAGGTTCTCCACGTCGAAGCGCACATCGGTTCGACATGCATGCGGCCAAAGGCTATGCTACTATGTTGCTGACGGGAGTCCCCGCCTAGGATCAGGATGTGCGATTGCACATTTGGGTTGGCAAACGAAGGAGGAAGAATGGGGAGTACAAACTATCACTTCAAGGTCGGTCGATTCAGTTGTCTCATCATAAAGGATGGAGGTGAGAGCCGTCCGCTGCTCTCGGATTACACGACGTCTTTACCGAAGGAGCTCGAAGGCCACCGCATCTACATGTTGGGAGGCTTGATGTATGTGGAACGGAAAGGATCCCGAATCCTGATCGACGCGGGCAACGAGCCGGCAGATCGAGATCGCACGCACGGCGCGTCGACGACCTTGCAAGAACAGGGCATCGTCTCGCAATCGATTGACACGGTTCTGATCACGCACGGCGATTCTGACCACATCGGCGGGCTCCTCACGGAGGAGTACGAACTCGTGTATCCCAACGCGCGCTACGTGCTCCACCAGGAGCTGTGGGACGCGTGGCACACCGATCCGGACCAGGGCCTTTACTTCCCGACCCAAGAGCCTTTCGTACGTCGACTCGCCGAGCTTCTCGTCGATCGCGTCGATACCTTCCGGACCTCGACAGATGTGGCGGAAAGCGTTCGGGCCATTCCGGCACTCGGCCACCGCTGTGGTCACACCGTTTACCTTTTGGATTCAATGGGAGAGAAGCTTTACCACATCGGAGACGCCGCTTTCGATCCTGTCTTTCTTGCGTATCCGAACCTGCCCAACGCGCACGATACACAGCCTGAAGAGGCTTGCGCTACCCGCCGAACGCTTGCCGAGCGCGCTATCGCGGAGAACGCCATGATCGTGGGCTCGCACTTCCACTTGCCGGGCGTAGGGCGTCTTCGCCAGTTGGCAAAAGAACGGTATGAATGGTCGCCGGTGTTTCCGGATAGTCCGAAGTGACGGGACAAAAGACGGGAAAAGCTTATGCACTGAGGGTCTACTGCGCGAACTGCCGTAGCCTGCTCTACAAATGCCACAAGGCAGGCGCAGCGGGTTTTCGCAGTTATTCTACCTGTCAGGCTTTGCGACCTGGTGGCAGGAATGGGGTGTAGTCGACCGGCGCTCCGAACTCCTGTTTGGCAATCTGGAGCAGGAGATTCCGGTGGCACGGCTTGTCGTACCCCTCGTAGCAGATGAGGAAGATATCGTGGCTCTTTGCACGCTCCGCAAGGGTCTTGAGTTTGGCGGCCGCACTGGGATTGCCCGCGATCTGTGCACGGAACCTGTTCTCGTACCCGCACTTGTCCCAAGCGAAGTGGTATGCCGTTTCATAGCCCTGGCCGGACGTAAACCGCGACTTCCACTCGTTGAACTCGTCAAGCAGCTCCTTAGATGGAGCAAGCTCATCGTTGCCTCGTCCCCGCATGACGAGCACGGTCTCGGCATCTGCAGGGAGCTTGTCCTTCAGACTCAGATACGTCTGCCTCAAAGCCATTTCTTGTCCTCCCTCAGGATTATGACCCCAGCCACAACATGGTAGCCGTTCTGCCGCCTCACTGGCAACGTCGTCGCTCAGTTCGAAGAGCAAGTGCGATCGATCCCGGGAGGAAACCTTCGTAAGCGCAGACCTGGGCGCAAGCGGAGCGAATAGGGTATGTGTCTCCCGATTTGCCGGATTTCCAGCTTGGAATCCGAGTGACACAAACCCTATTTCCTGAACCACGGATCAACACTGATTGACGCAGATTTTAGCCCTCTTTCTGTAGAGAGAACCATGATAGGTAAAGCCTTCCTTCTTTATGAAACTTAAAAATGGATTCGAACACCATTCTTTCGCGAGTTAGGGTTTCTACACATTCCGCTTGCCGTGTTTTCAACACTTCTACCCATTCGTTGGCTAAGTCTTCCTTTCCTTCTATAACTCGAAAAGTCGTGAACTCTGTTTTTATGTCTCTTCTCTCATTACGCTTTACTCTCCTCCTTTCTTTGTCTTTGTCTTTTTCGCTTTAAGTTTTTCAATCGTTTCTGGAATCATCTCCAGTAGGGTTTCCAGCTTGGAACCTTTAGCTCGGATCCCTACTACCGAGACTTCACCTTCTTTGGCGATAATCAGCGCGGCTGGTTCGATCTTTACCCCGGCCCCTGCTCCCGCACCGGTACCCTTTCCACCTCTCTTTTTCTCATCCGTGCCTTCACCTTCACCACCACCTCCACCGTAGCCGATTGACATCTTACACACGGGGATGACAGTGTTTCCCTGAATTTCAATCGGTTCACCAAAGATTGTCTCGGTCTTGGCAAACTGTTTCATGTCCTCCGCGAGCTGCTTAAGCACATCCTGGACAATCATACAACCTTCGCCTCCTTTGACCTCGCATAGGGCAAGGTACTCTTCTTTACTTGACGCCTTCGGTCCCGCAACAGGTTCCAAAGCCTGCGTTTTGGCATATGCCACAGGACAATAGCAATTGTAGTTAATATGACCGCCATGCGCATCACAATCTTCGCGTCGAGGGTGAGCGAGACGCGATGTTCAACAAAACCAGGGGTAATGGCAAGCTCGAAGAATGGAACCCACGACCGTAGCAGTCCACAGAATGCCTTAACGGAGCCACAAAGGATCGCCGTACTGGCAGGGTCCTCAGTGCCAATGGTCCCCTCAAGCCGAAGATGCCAGAGCTGGCTGTGTCTGATAAGGAAACTGAGCCCCTTGCTAAGGGCGTGGAGTAGTTCTGGCGCTAATCTAACCCACCCTAGAACGCTGCCCTTCCGTCTCTTCTGTTTCTCTTCGCTCTCTTGGTGTTTCCTTGGCCTGCGGAACCGCAGGAATAGGTAGCGCACCTCTATCCACCTACCGTCAGGAGTCCAAACAACCCTGATCCACACGCCCTGGTATAGAGCCAGAACAAGCAACAAGCACAGACTTCCTGCCACAACTCTCGCTATCATCTCTCTCATTTTACACCATATCTGCCGGCTAACCGACACACGGCAGACACCGTCTTTGGGCAAGTGATTATGGGGACATGGACTACATTTCGGCCTACCGATCATAAGCGGGGACATTACAGTTCTTGGAGTTTATAGCTCCAATTGGGGGAAGTTCGCTTAGCTTGGACTGTACTTGGGCCTGAATCGGAATTGCTGAACCAGTGATTCACATAGATCTACAAATGGAACCACGGATTAACACAGATGTACAGTGATGAATGCAGATATCAGGAACTAGGTATCAGGTATTAGGAAAGGAAGTTTTCAGTTATCAGTGTTCAGTTCTGGCGTCCTACTCAACGAACTCAACAAACCCAATAAACTCTATAGAACTGTTGCCAGGGGAATAAAGGTATGCGTCCCCGGAATTCTTGCTCGGTGGTAGCTCTAATACCTGGCGCTGATCGGGGAGTATGAACCGCAGCTTGAGCTATACGCTACCG
>Ga0307432_1002134_pt1 | contig 11061 bp, 7 predicted proteins | sample SalMarWE160150MG_FD_202158 | JGI IMG/M metagenome (GOLD analysis project Ga0307432, IMG submission 202158) | Salt marsh sediment microbial communities from the Plum Island Ecosystem LTER, Massachusetts, United States - WE1603-150 | ecosystem: Environmental > Aquatic > Marine > Intertidal zone >...
TGACGGGCCTGCAGCCGAAGCGCGTCGTGGCCTTCGGCCAGAAGAAGTACCTGCCGATGACCGGCAGCAACGCCTACGACGCCATCCAGGCCGTGATCGAATGGGAGGACGGTTCGGCGTTCTGGATTCAGACCTCCTGGGTATGCCCGAACGACAACGCGAAGATGACCCAGCAGGGCATGATGTTCCAGGGCACCAAGGGGGAGTACAAGGCCGAGCACGCGGACCGCAACTGCTACTTCGTGACCGACGAGGGCGGCTTCGAGCACTACAACCCCAACTTCATGAAGCCCTACGACGACTGGGACACGCCGGGCGGAACCGACTGGACGGGCTACGGCTACGAGTCGAACTCGATGGGCATCCGCGACAAGCTGAAGATCCTGGCGGCCTGCGAAGGCAAGTCCCCCGAGGAGCAGGCCGCGGCCCGGCGCGAGCTGCTGCGGCAGTGGGACGCGACCGGCTGCCGCGCCATGCCGCGCCAGGCCCTCATCGGCGTCGCCATCAACCAGGCGGTGCGCATGAGCGTCGACGCGGGCGGCAGGTTCGCCACCTTCGACGAGAAGCTCTTCCCCCACCTGGCCTGAAGACGCAGGCCAACGGTCTCAGCCGAAGCGCTGCTGGTACAGGTCACACAAACGCTGCACGAAAGCATCGTAGTGAAGTGGATCGCCAATGTGTGGTGCAGCGCCACCCGTGACGTACGCCGTGGACGCGTACACCTCATTGTCCATATCTACGACGAGCACGGCCTTCGCGTCCAGCCCTTCCCCGTGTGGCGTCTGGCGCTCGGCAACGGCCCTCATCTGGTTGACACAGAGCGCAACAAGCTCGGCAGGACGTGCGTGAGTTGTCCGCTCCGGACGCAAGGGGGACAAGAACGTCGCCGAATGGTTCACAACCAGTACTCCACCGGCGACAGCTCGGTCAGAATAGCGATGCACGTGTTCGTGGTGTGCCTCCAGGTCCCGCTTTCTGTTCCTGATTGCCTTGCGGTGCTCCGTCATAACGCTCTTCATCTCGACGGCAATCTGCACGGTCGAAGGTTGGGTTCTTCGGATGGCATCGTCCGGTGGCGGGCTGGCGGGGGGAGGCGAACCCAGCACGAGGTCGACGTTCCAATCGGAAGTGCCGGCCTGCAAAGTGAAGTTGAGGTCGTAGACGAGCTCACCAGCTTGTGCACGTCTCCTGATAATCGGGCAGACGGCTACCAGGTCCCGGATAATGGCCTCTGCCAGCGCATTGGAATGCTTATTGGAGCGGGGATGGTAACCTTGCGCCCGCAAGTGTTCGAGGAAGGCAGGGGGATTAGGACTCATGGAAGCGCACCTCTGCGTGCTCGGGCACGCTCGTCATCCGTCTTCTGGCGACCTCAACGTAGCTGGGCTCTATCTCTATGCCGATTGAGGAGCGCCGGGCGTCAATGGCGGCGAGTGTCGTATTGCCGACGCCCCAGAACGGGTCCAGCACTGTATCCCCGACGAACGAGAACATCTGGATCAGGCGGCTCGCCAGCTCCATTGGGAAGGGCGCGGGATGATCCCTCTGCGGGCTGCCCGGAATGTCCTCCCACACCTGCTGGAACCAGCGGTAGTACTGGCTCTTCTCGACGACCGAGAGCGCCCGCTGCTGCCCAGTCGGGTGCCGGTACCCACCAGCCTTGCGGAACATCAGGATGTACTCAATGTCGTTCTTGATCACCGCATTCGGCTCATACGGTTTGCCCAAGAAAGTGGACCCGTTGCCCGACACCTCCGTGGTAACGTTGGCAATCTTTTTCCAGATGACCGTCGCCAGCGGGTCGAACCCAAGCTCCTGACACTGAGCCAGGATGTAGGCGTGCAACGGCTCGACCAGGTGCCGACCATGTTTCCGGCGCGAGCGGCAAACGTCGCCGACGACGACACACATGCGCCCGCCAGGGACGAGCATGCCCAGACAGCGCCGCCAAACCTTGGCCAGTTCGCCCAGGAATTCGTTCCGGTCGGCGATGTGCCCGAGTTGGGATCCGTCACGATCGTCTGCATATTCCTTGAGATCCCAATAGGGTGGCGACGTTACGACCAGGTGCACTTCGACGTCGCTCGGGAGCCGGCTCATGTAGCGGGCATCGTCAACGTAGATATTGTGCACCGTGGTTACGTGGCTTCCGAGCTCCTCCCACGCCCTGCGCTTAGCCTGGAGCTTCTCAGAGACCGTTAGCTCTGTTGCCTCGGGCGTCAGCGGGCTCTGGAAGGCGCCCTCAGTCCCAAACAAGTCGAGTTGGTTCGTCATAGCCCGCTCCTGTCTATCGCCGCTTCGCGCGATGCGACCGACTCCCCCGGTCCAGAGTCCCCGTAAACCATAGCACGTCTGCGCGACCGACACAACCCACCCGTCCCGCTGCACGCCACATGGCAAACCGCCCAGCGCCGCAGGGCCGACGACTTCGAGAAGACGGTCCTCAATAGCCCAGTTTCTTCATCGCGTTCACGGCGAAGATGTAGGCGGCCTGCGTGTAGATGCACGCCTCGTTGTGGCCGTAGTTGCCGTGCTCGTCGATGTAGGCCACCACGCCCGAGTTCCAGAACCCGCCCATGCCCGGAACGATCGCCCCGGGCACGCTGGCCGGCGCATAGCCGAAAAGCTCATGCAGGTGGCTGCTGTACAGGTGCTGCGGGTCGGGATAGCCGAGCCCGCAGACGAACACGGTGTCGCACGTCGGGTGCAGGCCGAAAATCCACAGCATGTTGCGCAGCGCCGAGTCCGGCGGCAGGATGTCGGGGGCGACGCGCGTCAGCCAGTAGGTGTCGAAGGCGCGCGCCGCGCACGCTCCGTTGTTGCCCCACGGGCCGAAGTGGTACCAGAGGAAGGGCCAGGGACGCACGCCCACCCGCTCCGCTTTGATCGTCGCGGCGCGCCGGCACGCCGCCAGAACCGCCTGCTTCAGATCGCCCTCGGGCAAACGCAGACACAGGCGCGCGAGGAACGGCGCGGAGAACCAGAAGTTGCCTGGCCCTGTGTCCCGCGGCAGCGGCCAGTCGAACTTCAGGTCCGGCAGGCAGTCGGCCAGCTCCTCGATGACCGCCACGTACTGCGGGTCGCCCCTGGTCAGGTACAGCTCCGTGGCGGCGGCGATGGCCATGGCCCGGTCCTCACCGCCGTTCGGGGCTCCCGACGCGTAGCCTCCCGCCCGGTAGACGGGCTCGTGCCGGCGGAAGTACTCGAAGGACTTCCGCGCCGCATTGAGGCAGCGCTGCGCCAGCTCCGGCCGGGCGTCCTTTAGCGCGCGGCTCGCCGCCGCCAGCGATATCACGTGGCAGAGCTGCGAGTCGCCGTGGTAGTCCACGTAGACCTGCCGTTCGCCGCCGGTCCCGGGCACGCCGTCGTGGATCTGCCCAAGAGGCTTGCCAGCGCGTTGGGCCTCGTTGGCGCAGACGCCGTTGTAGACCCGTCCGTCGGCCTGCTGCATGCTGAGCAGCCACAGAGCGCCCCATTCGATCTGCTGGAGGACGTCCGGCACTCCGTCCGGCTGCCCCGCAGTGAAGGTCTGAGCCTCCGCGTCCAGCGTCGCCACGTCCCGCTCCAGGCCGAACTCCTCGTAAGCCAGCGCCAGCACCCACGTGGTGAACCCGTTCGCGTGGACGTTCACGTCGTAGTCGCCGGCGTCGTGCCAGCCGCCCTTCGCGCACGGGACATGTTCGCCCGCCGCGTAGGGCGTACCCTCGCAGTCGTAGGAGACGAAGCCGTCGGGACCGCGGAAATGGGCGGGCACGCGCGCGCCGTCGTCCATGTGGCACTTCGGGTGGCCCGTCACTGCGCTGCCCAGGTTCACGTCGGCGTGGCACATCTCGAACGGGATGAAGCAGTCGAGCGTCGGCTCCCAGAGCCTGTCTTCGAAGACGTTCCGGCGGATGGGGAACCAGTCCGTCGCGCCGCCGCTCCACACGACGCGGTATTCGCCCGGCTGACGCACGTCCGAGAAGTCGAAGGTGGCGTAGCTGCCCTGGATATGCTCGACGGACTGCGTCTCGCCGAACCGACCTTCCTTGACCGCGTCGCCGGCCCGGTTCTCCAGACGGACCCGGTCTTCGGGGCGGGGGTCGTACTTCGACCACTCGAGCACAGCAAACTTCTCTCCCGCCAGCGGATAGCCGATGCGGGACCAGCGCACGGCACGCCGGGGAGGAGCGTCGGGCAAGTCCGGCAGCGTGATGAAGAACTCCGTCGTATCCCGCTCCCCCGTCGGCACGCCGATGCCCAGCACGTAGAACGGCGCGTTGAAGCGCCGGTGATCCCCGATGCTGATGCCGTTGGCGCACTCGATCACGAGATCGAGTTCAGGTTCGCCAAGGTGGCACTCCAGCCTGCGCGTGCCTCCGGGGAACTCGTTATCCGGGGAGAAGGTCTCGGGGAAGACGCGCGTCTGCCCGTCGGCCCGGTATTGCGCGCCGCCGTAGCGGCTGACGGGCAGTCTGATCTGGAAGCTCCCCCAGACGCCCTCGGGCCAGGCGCCGGTGCGCCGGATCTCGACGCGGATGCGGCCGTCCGCGACCGAAGCGGTCTGCTCGAAGGTGATGTCCTGCCCTCGCACGGTGCCGCGGTAGCAGTAACGTCCTTTCTCGCGGATCACCTCCTGCATGTTCAGGTCATCCGGCTTGGTGTAGCCGTTGATCCCGCAGAAGATTCCCATCCCGTGCACCAGCGGGCGCCCGTTGTAGAGCACGTGCAGCATCGCCTTGTCATCGCCGCACAGCAGGTAGGGCCCCTGCCGGATGATGCCGTTCTCCTCCCCGACAGGGCCGCCGGCGGCCGCGCTGCAGCAAGCCGAGGCCGCCAGGCACGCCACCATGAGCCCAACCAGCCATCTCCCTCTTAACCCGCTCAATCCCATCATGAGTGACGTCTCCTCTTTGGCAGTGGATCCCGTCGGCATACCGGACCTATGACGGCCGATCGCAACCGCAGCGCCGGCCGCTCACTCCACCGTGTGTGACACCTCTTGCAGGGGAGCGGGCAGGCTGCCGCAGTCCAGCGCCGCCGCCAGCCTGCGCAGCGGGGGGATGTGGAAGAACCCCTGCACCTGCACGGCTCCCGACGTGACGGCGGCCTCGATCTCCTTCGGGGGAAAGAACATCTCCCCGTCAATCAGCATCGCCATCCGCCGGCCGGCGTGCAGGGCCGTCAACCTGCCGAACGCCTCGGCGTCATCCTTCCCGAAGCGGAAGGTGATCACCACGCGCTTCTGCGAGCCGACCGTGTCCATCGTCACCTCTTCGAACTCAGCGACCCGGAGGATCGGCTCGCGCTCGACGACGTAGCGCTCCTCGACCGTCTCCAGCTCGTTCAGCCGCGTGAGCATGTAGCGCCTGCGCCTGTAGACCTTGACCTCGTGGGACGAGGGCAGGCCTTCCGGACCGCGAGCCTCGAGAATGTCCTCGTCCGGGTGCAGCAGCCGCAACTCCGCACCGCCCTGCATCGTCAGCCACGCAAGGGACGGCAGGGACTCGGACCGGCAGTTGACCTGAAGCTCTATGCCGTCCGGCGGCAGGGCGTGCACGGTGCCGCGCCCCAACCCAAGGTGGCCCCGAAGGGCCTGGAGCCGCGCCGACAGGACCTCCGCGGCGTGCAGCAGATCGCCCTCCCCGACCCCGCCCTCCGCAGGCGCTAGGCGGAACAGGAACCGGTGCGTGTGCGTTTGGAGCCACGTCAGCACGGCGAGCAGCAACACGAAGGAGCACAGGGCCAGCCCCATCAGCAGCAGAACCTTCCTCAGGTAGGCGCTGAGGCCTGACTTGCTGGCAGGCATGGGATCTTGCCAAGGAAAGAAGGGGAACGCCCACGCCCGGCGCCGGGGCGGCCGGCCGCCCGTCAACGCGCCTCCGCGTCCGGCCGCGCCGGCGCGTCCGCCTGCTCGGAGCGCTTGCTGACCATCCCGATGTGCTCGGCCTGGATACGATCACCCAGGTAACTCTCGCGGGCTATGGGATCCTCCAGTATCTGCTCGGCCGTGCCCTGGCTGACGATCTTCCCTTCGCTGAGGATGTAGGCTCGATCGGTGATGCGCAGGGCCTCCAGGACGTTGTGGTCGGTGATCAACACGCCGATTCCCTTGTACTTCAGGCCGATGACCATGTCCTGCACTTCGCCCACGGCGATGGGGTCAATGCCGGTGAAGGGCTCGTCCAGCAGGATGATGCTGGGGTCCGAGCAAAGGGCACGGGCGATCTCGAGCCGTCGGCGTTCGCCGCCGCTCAGCGTGTAAGCCACCTGGTCGCGAAGGTGCTTCAGTCCGAACTCGCCGAGCATCCGCTCCGCCTTCCTGCGGCGTTCGGCGCGGCGGAGCCCCTGCATCTCCATGATGGCCAGCAGGTTGTCCGCCGCCGTCATGTTCTGGAACAGGCTCGGTTCCTGCGCCAGGTAAGTCATTCCCAGGCGACAGCGTTTATACATGGGAAAGCGCGTGATATCGCGGCCGTTGAAGCAAACCGAACCGGCCGCAGGTTGGACAAGCCCGATACACATGCGAAAAGCCGTCGTCTTGCCCGCACCGTTCGGGCCGAGCATGCCGACGGCCTCGCCGGCGTCCACGTCGAAGCTGACGTGATCCACAACGGCGCGCCGGTTATAGTGCTTGACGAGCCCCCGAGCCTGAAAAAGCCCAGCCATGGAGAACCGCGCAATAATGGGTAGCGTTTGCCAGAGGCAGCATTGTACTCGGAACGCCGCCGGCCGATCAAGAATGCGCCGGTCCGCAGAGCCCGCGCGAGGGCCAGTGGGGGCGGCCAGCGGCCTGCCCCGGGGGCGCCGGACACGCCGATCCCCAACCCCGCTGGCAGGCCGGCCTGTGGCCATCCAGCCCAGCCCCCAACGCCGTGCCAGGGAACGCCTTGCGAACCTTGCAAACGGCTGTTGCTTTCCCTATAATCGGTAAGACCAGATCCTGAGAGAACAGGGGTAATCGTATGCCAGTGCGCAAATCCATAGGGCAGCTTCTGCTGGACAAAGGCCTGGTGGAGAAAGAGCAGATACAGCGGGCCCTTGAGTATCAGCAGAAGTCGGGCGAGAAGCTGCGGCTGGGCGAGATTCTCGTCAAGTTCGGCTACGTGTCCGAAGAGGATGTTCTGAAGTGCCTGGGGGAGCAGTTCGATGTGCCGGTCGTCGACCTGGACAGGATTCGGCCGGAGATCGAGGCGGTGGACGCAGTACCGCGAAGCACGGCCAAGATGCACGGCATCCTGCCCCTGAAGAAAGACGCCACGTCCCTGGTCGTTGCCATAAGTGACCTGGACCTGTGCGCGATAGACAATCTGAAGTTCATCCTGAATCTGGACATCAAGCCGGTCCTGGCGGCCGAAGAGGCAATAACCGCCGCAGTCGAGCGCTACTACGGCGGCGAAGATGCCACGATGGACAACATGCTCCGCGCCTTCACCGAAGGCGAGCTGGCCGTCGAAGAAGCGGGCGCGGAGGGTCAGGACGACGATGCGGATGCGCCGATGGTCCGGCTGGTCAACCTGATCGTGAGCGATGCCGTGCAGGCACGGGCCAGCGACATCCACGTCGAGCCGATGACCAACCGTCTGCGGATCCGCTACCGCGTCGACGGTGTCTGCGAGGAGGTGGAATCGCCCCCCAAGCGGCTCCAGAATCCGCTCCTCGCCCGCATGAAACTGATGGCGGGCATGGACCTGGCCGAGAAGCGCAAACCCCAGGACGGCCGTATCCCGATGGCCGTCGCCGGGCGCCAGCTTGACCTGCGTGTCAGCGACATACCGACCACGGACGGCGAAAGCATCGTGATGCGTATCCTGGACAAGGAATCGGCGAGAGTGAGCCTTGTCGAACTGGGGTTCCATCCGTCCGAACTGGACCACTTCCGGCGCATCATCCGTCGTCCCAACGGCATCTTCCTCGTCACCGGACCGACGGGGAGCGGCAAGACCACTACTCTGTACGCCGCCCTGAATGAACTGAACCGGCCGGACACCAAGATCATCACCGCCGAGGACCCGATAGAGTACACGTTCCCCGGCATAAACCAGTCCCAGGTGCAGACGGAGGTCAACAGGACCTTCCCCGTCATCCTGCGTGCCATGCTGCGCCAGGCACCGGAGATCATCCTGGTGGGGGAGATACGTGACGAGGAGACCGCCGAGATCGCCATTCGTGCGGCCCTGACGGGCCACCTGGTCTTCAGCACGCTGCACACGAATGACGCCCCCAGCGCCATCCCCCGTCTGATTGACATGGGGATCCCCCCCTACATGGTGGCCTCGTCCGTGCAGGCCATCATGGCCCAGCGGCTTGTCAGAACTGTCTGCAGCAACTGCAAACAGCCCTATGAGGTCCCGGAGCGGCTGCTGCACGGCGTGGGCCTGAGCCCCGAGGACGTCGAGGGCCTCACCCTCTACAAAGGCACAGGCTGCAACCGCTGCCACAACACCGGCTACCACGGCCGGATCGGGATCTTCGAACTGATGGAGATGAACCCCGACCTGCGCAACCTGACGTTCGCGAAAGCCCCGACCGGTGAGATCCGCGAGAAGGCCAGGTCCTACGGGATGCTCACGCTGATGGAAGACGGTCTGCGGAAGGTCATCCAGGGCATCACGACCGTCGAGGAGGTGTTGCGTGTGGCCGGCGGCGTCCAGGAAGCGGAATAGAGCCGCGCCGCAAAGCGGGCCGGCCTTTAGCCTGATCGCCGAGCTGTTGGCTGCGGCGCGTGTCGGTGTGTGAAGCTTGTCTCCCTTTTCCTACAGGAGAGGAAAGCCGAGATGCTCCAGATCGACAAGCTGCTTGAGGCCACCATCAGGCGAAACGCGGAAGACCTGATCCTTACCGTCGACAGGCCCCCCATGTTGCGACTGGACAACGAGATCAACCCCCTGCCTACCGAGACTCTGGGACCGGCAGACACCGTGGCCCTGATGAAGAGCATCACGCCGGAAAGGTTCCAGCAGGTGCTGCAGGAGGAAGGCTCGGCCGATTTCGGGTTCTCCTTCAGGGGCCTGGCCAGTTTCCGGGTGGCCGTATACCGTCAGCAGGGGAACGTTGCCGTCGTGCTCAGGCAGATCCCGTCCAAGATACGGACCTTCGATGAACTGGGGCTCGGCGCCGGCATCCAGGAACTGCTCTTTCGGCCCCGCGGCCTGCTCCTGGTCACCGGCCCTACGGGCAGCGGCAAGACCACCACGCTGGCCACGATGATCGATCACATCAACCGCAACCGCAAGATCCACATCCTGACCATCGAAGACCCCATCGAGTATCGCCACAAGCACCAGAAGTCGATCATCAGCCAGAGGGAAGTCGGCATCGACGTTACCAGCTTCGCGGATGCCCTGCGGGCGGCCCTGCGCGAAACGCCGGACGTCATCCTGGTCGGCGAGATGCGCGACCTGGAAAGCACGCGCCTGGCCATCTCGGCGTCGGAGACCGGCCACCTGGTCCTTTCCACAGTGCACACGCAGAGCGCCCAGAGCACGGTGGAGAGGATCATCGACGAGTTCCCCGCCGCGCAGCAGGCCCAGATCCGCATACAGCTTGCCAACAGCCTGCTGGCGATCCTGGCTCAGACGCTCATACCGCGCGTGGGCGGCGGGCTCGTGGCGGGCTATGAAATACTGCTGGCCACGCCGGCCGTCCGCCACCTCATACGCGACAACAAGACGTTCCGCATCGACTCCGCCATCCAGACCAGCCGCGACCGAGGCATGCAACTGCTGGACGACGATCTGCTGCGGCTCTACGGGCAGGGCGCCATCGAACGCACCGAGGTGCTGACGCGATGCCGCTACCCGGAGGAGGTCGCCAGGAGCCTGGTGGAAATGGAGGTCTAGCTCTCGCACCTGCCACTTGCCGCTGGGGAAGCAAACCATGGCACAAGACACCGAACGAAGGAAGAAGCTGCTCGGCCGGATCCTGAAGGACATGGGCCTCGTCAACGAGAGCCAAGTCCAGGAGGCGCTCGCCATCCAGAAGGAAAGGGGCGGCGCCATCGGCGAGATACTGGTCGAGCGAAACTACATCACCCGCGAAGACCTGACCCTGGCCCTGGCCAGCCAGGCCGGGATGGAAGTCGTCAACCTCGACGACCTCGACATCCCCGAGGACGTCCTCAAACAGGTCTCGCCGTCGATCGCCCAGGTCTATCGGATCGTCCCGGTACGTTCCTCCAACGGCGTGCTGACCGTTGCCCTGGCCGACCCCACCCACCTGGAGGCGCTGGATGACCTGCGCTTCCTGCTGGACTGCGAGATCGTCGGAGCAGTCAGCACCGAGGCAGCGGTCGAACGCGCCATCCAGGAGAACTACAGCACCCAGGAAAACATCTCAGACATCCTCAGCGAACTGCAGGAAGGCCTGGAGGACGTGCCGGACTACACGGCCCAGCAGAGCCAGTCCATCGAGCTGGAAAGCCTGGAGGAGATGGCCGAGAGCGCCCCGGTGCGCAAGCTGCTCAACCTTATCCTGCTCCAGGCCATCCAGGACCGGGCCAGCGACATCCATTTCGAGCCCTTCGAGGACGAGTTCAGAGTCCGCTACCGCGTCGACGGCGTGCTCTACGAGATGGTCCCCCCGCCCAAACACCTGCACGTGGCCATCACCAGCCGTATCAAAGTCATGACCCAGACCATGGACATCTCCGAACGGCGCAGGCCCCAGGACGGGCGAATCGAACTCAACATAGCCGGCAATCCCGTCGACCTCCGTGTGTCCACCCTGCCGACCATGTTCGGGGAAAGCGTCGTGCTGCGTGTGCTGGACCGCCGCATGGTGGCCCTGGACATCAGCGAGCTGGGCCTGCGCAGGGATGACACCGAGAGAGTGGTCGAACTGATGTACCGCCCCCACGGAATCATCCTCTGCACGGGTCCCACCGGCTGCGGCAAGACGACCACCCTCTACGCTTGCCTGAAGGAGAGGAACGACATCGGCGTGAAGATCCTCACGGTCGAGGATCCCGTCGAGTACGACATCCAGGGCATCATGCAAATGCCGGTGCGGTCGGAGATCGGCGTTGACTTCGCCATCGCCATGCGCCACTTCCTGCGGCAAGACCCGGACATCATCCTCGTC
>Ga0307432_1002135_pt1 | contig 11059 bp, 14 predicted proteins | sample SalMarWE160150MG_FD_202158 | JGI IMG/M metagenome (GOLD analysis project Ga0307432, IMG submission 202158) | Salt marsh sediment microbial communities from the Plum Island Ecosystem LTER, Massachusetts, United States - WE1603-150 | ecosystem: Environmental > Aquatic > Marine > Intertidal zone >...
CAGGTTGAACTGTGTTAAGTCTGTTGTATTTACTGTGTTTGGAGTTACAGTTCCAAAGCTCCAATTTGCTGGGGTTAGACTGATGGAGAATTCATTGGCTCCAGTCATGTTAATAGTTATAGTGCCTCTTTATTTTTTACCAGCCCTCTTTTACCATTTCCCTACACATCCGGCACAGGCCATTCCACTACACCAATAAACACTTCACTCCAGAAAGGGGGGCTCCAATGACTGACTACGTCGCTACACAGGCACAGAACATCGCCAATTTCACAGACTACATTGCCGAGCTATCGCTCCAGGATCTGGCCCCAAACACGCTTTCACAGTATAAGCAGCAGCTGCGAACCTTCCAGACATGGCTTGGAGACCGCCCCATCACGGCCAACGCCGCCAAGCTCTTCCTCGCCCAGATGAGGGAGAAAGGCTACGCCCAGCAGAGCATCCGCCTATACTACGTACCGATCAAGGCGTACCTCGAATACCTGCAGATCCCGCTCAAAATTAAGTTCCGCCGGCACCGGCACCTTCCTCCTTATTACTCAGCAGCCGACCTCCAGAGACTGCTTGACGCCATCGACACCAGGGCGGGCCCCTGGGCACAGAATAAAGAGCGAGACAAGCTCATACTTCTCATGCTTTCCTTTACAGGCCTTAGGAGAGCAGAGATTGTGGCTTTGCGCCCCTGCGATATCACCGACGACTATATTCTTGTCAGGCACGGCAAGGGCGATAAGCACAGGACCATACCTCTATCAGGCCAGCTAAAGAATCCCCTCCGCACCTACATTGAGAAACAAGCCATCAGACCCACAGATAGAATATTCCCTTTCGCTGCCAACCGGCTCTGGAAGGTTGTGAAGTATTACGCACGAGCCGCTGGTTATTCCGACCTGTCACCCCACTCGCTCAGGCACTACTTCGCTACCGCTTTAGTCGAACGGGGAGCGCCCCTTAGAGCCGTCCAGGAGCTGCTCGGGCACAGCAACATGGCAACCACAGCGATTTACCTCGACCTCATCCCGCACCATCTCAAAAGCTCAATCGCGCTGCTTGATGAAAGCGTAAGCGTAAGTAAAAGCGTAAGTGAAAGCTTAAGCTTAAGCTTAAGCAGTAATAACATAAAACTCAAAAAGAGGAAAGGGGGCCCAGCATGTGGCTTAAAGTCCAGGAAGGCGACACCATCCAAGCCATCATCGACTTTAACTCCATTAAGACCGTTGCGAAACATTGGACGGGGCAGCGAAGCGAGCTCTGCCTGGGGCAGGGATGCCCCCACTGTCTGTCGGGAAACCCGAAACGCTGGAGATACCAAGCGAAGCTTATCATTGACGGCAAGCCCGCCGATTGGGAGTTTGGGGAGGAATCCATGAGAGACCTCAGCTCAATACCTCACGATACAAACTGGGCACGCATAACGATTACCAGGCTGGGCGAAGGCAGGGGAACAGCCCACCGGATCGCACCTCAAAGCGAAGCGAAGCAAGAAAGCGAAGAGCAGCAACCCTTGCCGATCGCTAATAAATACACCAGGGGGAAATTTGGTCACTATGTTAAATACTAAAACTAAAAAGGACAAAGGGTATCACATCAGGAATCTTGACCCCGAGGCCCGCCGACTCGCCAAAGCCGGAGCCTCTTTATCGGGAGTCGGCATCGGCCCATGGATAACCCAGGCCGTAAAGGAGAAGTTTGCCCGTGACGTAACGAACAAAAGGGGGGATTGACATCATGGCAGTTAAATTAAATTTGCTGAAGGTAGCCCTGACAGAGCAAAACTACGACCTTGCCGCTCATGCTCTGGTCTACGGCATGGTCAAGGCGAAAGTAGAGGAGAATGACAAAAAGAGGCGCCCCAAAAGGCAACCAAAACGCCCGTAGGCACGGCTTTTACAGCAGGGCGCTAAGTGAGGCGGAGATGGTTGAGCTCGATGAGGCGGCCTACGTCGAAGGGCTTGACCAGGAGATCGCTTTGCTCCGGGTAAAGCTCAGGGAGCTAGCAGAGAACCATCCCGACCGCATTGACCTGCACTTGGAGGCAGCCAATACCATAGCCCGCCTGGTACGGACCCGCTATCAGATCACCGGCGAGCAAAAGCGGTCCCTGAAGGATGCCATCGCCAAGGTCCTAACAGAGGTGGCCGTTCCCCTGGGTATTACCGTAGCAACGAAAGCATTAACAAAATGAACTTGAGACCATACCAGCAGGAAGTAGCAAAGGCGGTAATCGACAGTGTCCAGAACCGCAGTGGATTAACCTTATCGGTGGAGATCTCCCGCCAGGGGGGCAAGAACGAGCTGTCAGCTCACCTTGAAGTCCTGCTGTTAACTTTGTATATGGCCAACGGCGGCAGCCTGGTCAAATGCTCACCCACCTTCAAACCGCAGACCATCATATCCATGCAAAGGCTAAAGGAGAGGCTGGACGAGTTCGGGTTTAACGGTATCTATCATACCGAGATGGGCTACATCATTATCCTGGGGGCAGCCAGGCAGATATTCCTGTCAGCTGAGGAGTCGTCCTCCGTTGTAGGCCATACCGCCGATATCCTGCTTGAGATTGACGAGTCGCAGGACGTCAGCAAGGAGAAATATACCAAGGAATTTCGCCCCATGGGGAGCTCCACTAATGTCACTACTGTTCATTACGGCACAACCTGGGACGATACCACCCTGCTGGAAGAGATAAAGCAGACCAACATTGAGCTCGAGCGGAAGGACGGCATCAAGCGTCACTTCCGATATGACTGGCAGGAAGTATCCAGGTACAACCCCGACTACCAAAGATACGTAGAGAGCGAAAGAGCCAGACTCGGCGAAGAGCATCCCCTGTTCAGGACCCAGTACTTGCTGCTGCCTATCAGTGGAGGGGGAGGCTTCCTGAGTCGTCAGCAGATCGTGACGATGATGGGTTCGAATCCCCGTCTTAAAGAGCCAGAGCCAGGCAAAGTCTACACCGCCGGCATAGACCTGGCGGGGGAGAGGGAGCAGACCAAAGAAGTAGCCCTGGCAGCAGCTAGGCAAAAGCTCGATTCTACAGTGATCACCATCGCAGAGATAGACACCACTCGCACCGAGCCATCCCTCCAGGTAGTTGAGCATTACCAGTGGACAGGCATGCCGCACAGCCAGGTCTACAGCCAGACGGTGGATATCCTGAAGAAGTGGAATTGCCGCAGAGTCACCGTTGACGCTACCGGCATCGGACAGCCTGTGGCCAGCTTCTTGAGAAAGGAGCTCGGCAGCCGCATACAACCGTTCACATTCACGCAGAAGAGCAAGTCCGACCTGGCTTTCGAAGTGTTGGCGTTCGTCAACAGTTCCAGATTGAAGCTTTATAAGCAGGACGGCAGCCCCGAGTATAAGGCAATGATGTTTCAGCTAGAGAGAGCACGGCAGCAATTCCGTCCCAACCAGACGATGAATTTCTACGTCGATCCTTCAGAGGGACACGACGATTTTTTAATGAGCCTTGCCCTGCTAGTCGAGGGGGCAAAAGACTTTATTCCGAGAATAGCCAAGGGAGGCTTACGAGATGAATGAATTTAATCCTGCAGAATTAGCCCGCATCGACACCAACAGGCTGGCAGACTATACCACCAACCTCAATTTCTACAATGGCAGCCAGTGGGAGAAGAAAGGGAGGCACCGCCAGCTGGTATTTAACTATGCCAAGGTGGCCATCGATAAGGTCACCAGCTATCTAATGCAGGGGTTGACCTTCGCCTTCTACCCTACCGAGAACACCGACGAGCTCAAGGCAAAGGTTATCCACGCAGAGCACCTCCTCCAGGACGTCTATCAAAGCAACAACCTCCAGCAGCTCGACTGGGAGACCGAGATAGATACCGCTATCCTGGGAGACGGATGCTACAAGGTCATCTGGGACCCGGATGAGAAGCGTATCAAGATAACCGCCCCCGATGTCCGTGGGATCTACGCATGGTGGATTGGTGACGACTTGAGCAACGTGTGGCGGGTGGCCTCCAGGTATAAGCTCAGCAAGGCCGAGGCCGACCTTCTTTACGGCGCCACAAAAGCGGCCACCGTCACAGAGCTGTGGACAAGCAAGGACTTCGAGCTTTTCCTGGATAACGACCGCATCGAGTCCAAGCCAAACCCCTACGGCTTTATCCCGTTTGTTATCTTCCCTAACTTGAGGGAGCCTAAACAGTTCTGGGGGACCTCCGATATCCCCTCAATTAAACAGCCTCAGCGGGAGCTGAACCGGGCGGTCAGCCAGCTGTCTAGAATACTCGAGCTGTCAGGCAATCCCATCGCAGTCCTCGAGAACATCGGCGAAGCAGAGGATATCCAGGTCCAGCCGGGAGCGGTGTGGACCATACCCGAGGATGCCAAGGCCTACCTGTTAGACCTGCTCCAGGGTGGTGGCATCAGACTCCATATCGATTACATTGATTTGATCTACCGCTGCCTTCACGATATCTCCGAAACGCCTCGAGCAGCCTACGGCGGCACCGAGAGGGACCTGTCAGGAGCAGCCATGCAGATTGAGCTCGGATCATTGCTCCAGAAGGTCACCAGGAAAAGGACCATCAGGACAAACGCCTATCACCACAGGACCGACATGGTCCTGCGGCTGGCAGCCAGGTATATGAATGAGAACCTTGAGGATATTACCCACCGTGTTGTGTGGGGGGAGATCCTTCCCCAGGACACCCAGCGTCAGGCTCAGAACGAGCAGCTCCTTGTACAGGCAGGAGTCCATTCCCGGAGGACGGCCATGGACGAAATGGGAATTATCGACCCCGACGAGGAGTTCACCAGGTGGCTTGAGGAGAGGGAGAAGATCCTCACAATGAACCAGGAGTTTAGGGCAGCGTCCACACGTGGCGGAGCGAGAGAGAGAGCGGTTGCCGCGGACATGGAAGTGCCTGAGTAATAGCTCAATAACAAGGAGGAATTTATGGCAGAAGCCAACAACAAGGAAGACCAGAAAGTAAACGAAGCCCCGGAGGACCAGGACAACGTCTCCACCCCCGAAGAGCTCGAGACCGTGAAGGCTCAGCTCCAGGAAGCCGACGAGGCCAGGTCCGCCCTCGAGCAGGCCATGGCCGAGAAGGACGCCAGGCTCACCGATCTCGAAGCGGCGCTAAGCGAAGCGAAGAGCCAGAGCGAAGCGTCAGCTGCCGACCTGGCATCGGTGAAGGAAGCCAGGGACCAGGCAGTCTCCAAGTACCTCGGCATGGCCAAGGCCTCTAATCCCCAGGTCCCCGAGGACATGATCACCGGCGAGACCATCGAGGAGATCGATGCCTCAGTCGAGAAAGGCAAAGGCCTGGTCTCAGCGGTCAAGAAGACCCTGGAGTCGGAAACTGCGGCAGCCAAAGTACCCGCTGGAGCTCCGACCAGGGGAGAAACGACCGAGGGTATGTCCAATAAGGAGATGATCGCCGCTGGACTTCGTCAAAAAGGAGGTAGTTAATTATGTCGATAAGCTTAGACGAAGCATCAAAACTCTCTACTGATATCCTTCTCAAAGGAATCATCGAGACCATTATCAAGGACAGCCCGATTTTGCAGGAGCTGCCCTTCATTCAGATCGTGGGCAACAGTCTCAAGTATAACCGTGAGAAGACTTTGCCCGGCGTAGGGTGGTATGCGCCTGTTACCGGTACATGGACTCAGTCCGAGCCCGAGTTCGAGCAGGTGACCGCTACCCTCCAGATCCTCGGCGGAGACGCCGACGTCGACAACTTCCTCAAGTCAACCAGGAGTAATATCCAGGACCTCGAGGTAGCCGTCATCGAGCAGAAGGCCAAGGCGGTCCAGCACGAGTTTGAGAACGCCTTCCTGAACGCGGACGGCACATCGAACCAGCCGTCGGGGTTGTATAAGCTTCTCCAGGACACAGCCTGGGTGGCCGACACCGTCACAGAGGTGGGCGATATCGTTGTCCCCACCGAAGGCCTCGAGAACGGCTTCCGGTATGAGTGCACGGCGGCAGCCGGCGATAAAAAGACTCATGCCACTACCGAGCCTACCTGGCCCACCCAGGAGGGAGCCACCGTTGTTGACGACCAGGTGACCTGGACCTGCAAATACGGTCACTGGCTCGGAACGGGAGCCAACGGAGCCACGTTGACCCTCGACAACCTGGATAAGCTCATTGACCTGGTCAGAGGCGGTAAGCCCGACATGCTCTTGATGAGCAAGCGGAGCCGCAGGAAGGTCCAGTCCTTAATCAGGGCGTCAGGTACGGTCCTTGAGACCCGACCGGGGATGTTCATGGAGCAGATCCAGCTCTATAACGGCATCCCTATCCGGGTCAACGACTGGGTGAAGGATAACTACACCGTCGGCACGTCGGAGGACTGCTCCGCTATCTTCGCCTTCCAGATGGGCGAAGGCGGCGTGTGTGGACTGTCCAGTCCCGAAATGCTCCAGGTGGAGCGGCTTGGCTCACTGGAGACCAAGGACGCCACCAGGACCAGGGTGAAGTGGTATGTGTCGCTGGCCCTCTTTTCCAACGTGAAAGCGGCCATGCTGACAGGAGTGAAAGGATAAATGAACTTGCTGGCACGGGCCCGCGGGCTTCAGGAGAGGATACGTCCCATTAGGCTAGTTTCAAGTGAGGAAGTGGGCAACGTTCGCGCCGCTGAAGGCCATGGAAGTCCTCTTGGCCACCAGCACGGTGGATCGCACCGGCCGGCAAGACCACATCTTAACCTCCTGCGCTGGGGGAGGGGGACTGTCACCTCCCCCTCCCCTTAACTGAAAGGATGAGATTATGGACCTAGCAACAATGAGAGGCAGAGTCCGGGAGGACCTGCAGGACGAAGATGCTCAAAATTACCGTTGGACCAACGACCAGGTGGACGGAGCCATCGAGAGAGTCGTCAGGGAGTTCTCTATAGTAAAGCCGATACAGCAGCAGGACGATATCGCTACCGTGGAGAGCTCGAGGGACATCGATATCTCCAGCCTCACAGGTTTAATCAGGGTGGAGTCCGTTGAGTTCCCCATCGGCCAGAACCCCACTTACTACCAGAAGTTCCGAATCTGGCAGGATACCATCCAGATGAGCGACGAAGGCGACGGCAGCGATGCCCGGGTAAAGTGGTACAAGGAGCACACCCTTGCCGAGTCATCCACCATCCCGAGCCAGTTCGAGGAGATCATCGTCCTGGGGGCCACCGGTTACCTGGCAGCATCGGCATCGGTCTATACCGTTGATAAAGCTACCATTGCCGGCAAGTGGGCAACGATTAACTTCCTGAAGTGGGGGAAAGAGAGGCTTGACCGCTATGAGAAGAAGCTGAAAGCCCTCCAGAGCCGTGTCATCGCCAGGGAGTTCTACACCAATGACTAAAATGTCATTGCGAGTAAAGCGAAGCAATCCCGATGCTTGAGTTAGGTATCCTGAAGATCTGGAACAGCACCACCCACACGGCGGGTGTGCAGCTCGTCGGTTCGCTGACAACCTACCTCGATGATATCGCCGTTGCCACAAACATCGCACCGGAGGCGATGATCATCGGTAACTACGTCCTGGTAGCCATACCAGGGGGAAACCCCAGGGACGCTTGCGTCGTGGCTTCCTGGCCAGCAGGTAGCTCAGGCACAGCCAGCATCACCTTCGTCATCGATGGCGGCGGCGAGGCCATCACCACAGGGGAAAAAGGTCACCTGGAAATACCATTCGCCTGCACCATCAAACAGGTAACGATGGAGGCCGACCAATCAGGCTCAATCGTTGTGGATATCTGGAAGGACACCTACGCCAACTTTCCGCCAACCGATGCTGACTCGATAACGGCGTCAGCTCCTCCGACGATATCCGCAAGCCAGAAGTCTCAGGATTCCACCCTTACGGGTTGGACAAAGTCCATATCCTCGGGTGACATCCTGGCTTTTAACGTCGATTCATGCACCACGATTACCAGGGTGACAATATCGCTGAAGGTAGAAAGGAGCTAACAAGGAGGAACTAATGAGCAAAGACATCACAAAAGAAGGACTTCCCAAAGAAGCCTTCGCCATCGTCGGTGACCCCGAGGATCCTGAGACCTGGAAGCTTCCCCATCATACCAAAGCCATCTTCCGAGCTCTGAAGGGCAGGATCGATATCGAGAAGACCGTGGACTGGGACCGCATGCCGGCAGCGGTGGCAGCATTATCGAGAGGCGGTTACCGCGGGGAGAGGGTCCAGGCCGACCCCGAGGATATCATCGCGGCAGCCAGGCATTTAGCCCGACATTACCAGAAGGCCGATAAGCCGGTCCCCGATACCCTGGGAGCATTGATATAAGAAAGGAGGGAACATGAAACAGATAGGAATTACAGGGAGGGTATCAAACCTTCAAACATCAATTAGAACATCTGATGTAGGCGAGCTTGAGGCAACCTTCAAATTCTCCAGCCCCGATATCGACCCGGTGCAGCTGCAGCGCCTTTTCCAGGCTCAGAAGGCAGGTATCCTCGAGTTTAGTATCCTCAGCCCACAACTAGAACTATTTTCCAGCGAGAAGGTTGACGCCGTGGAGACTAACCCCCTGAAGGGTAAAGGCTGAGCATTGATATAAACGGCACCAAAAAGGGGGAAAGTGACGAATACTACGGAAGAGGACTCAAAAGCCCGTTCTCGCACGTTTTTTAAGGGTATTGTGCCTAAAGAGCTGCTCAGCACCAGCGAGGAGTGGCATGCCTTCCTTGTCGGATTCTTCGAGGTCCTTTGCCCCTGGCCGGCACGGCAGCCGATGAAAGAGGATTACTTTTTCCGCATCGAGGACGAATACCATTATTACCTGGCAGGCAGAGCCACCGGCGTCATCGCCTGGCTCATCATCGCCAAGCTAGTCCAGGTGACCTTCTTTTAACATGGAACATAGAACGTAGAACCTAGAACATGAAAACCTTAAGCGCCAGCTTAACCGCCGCCCAGAAGAAACCCGACCGCCTTCCTTACGTGGAGGCGAAGGTCTACGACTTCGAGCAGGGCATCAAGAGGCTGTCCTGGGAAAGACTCTATGACGGCAGCGAGGCCGACAACCACCATGGCATCGCCTTCGACGGCCAGGGCTCAATGCACCGCATCCGCGCGGATTCCAGTAATAAGCTTTACCACCAGAAGGTCACCAGCCCCGATGATCAGTCGGACTATTCCCAGTGGACGCAGCTAGCTGCGGATTGCCAGGGTCCGTGTGCTATCGCCGCCCATGGGGCGAAGGTCTACATCTTCTACAGGACCACGGCAAACGTCCTGTGGAAGTACTACAGCCATGATTATGGCCAGAGCTGGAACAACGCCCAGCTCGTAGCCTATACCGATGTTTTATCTATGGCAGCCACCTGGTGGTCAACGGGAGACATCGTCGTTTGCTTTGCTGCCAAGGCAGCCGAGCTCAACGCTGTCGTCCTGGATTCCTCAGACCAGGAGACCAGCCAGCATACCCATAGCGAGCCGGTAACCCACCCCCTGACAGCCACCTACGGCATCGGAGCTTCCTTCACCCCCAACCACATCGACGTCGTCTTCGCTGCCAGGGAGACAGCGGAGCCGTACAGCTTCATTGCCCTCTATCGCACCCAGCTCGACAGTAACTACGACTGGCTGGCCTTCCAGTATTTCATCACCAGCCCCGACGGTGAGGACGTCACCTATGAGTACCCCGACTGTCACAACCCTGCATCAGTCCAGGACTACGAGAACACCCAGCTCACCGCGGTGGAAAAGTATTCCGGAACAACCGCTTATACCATGCCGTTAATCTGTCATTCTGTCAGAGGCTCAGCCTTCAGCTCCATGGCCTTCACCGAGCCCAAACCCTTCTTGAATATAACCTCGAACTTTGGACTTAGAACATCCTCAACATCCGATTACTGGTGGCTGGAACGCCCCGACGGAGTGTGGAGGGCTCCCAGGCCAGCGGGAACCCCGCTAGATCTAACCCAGGATATCCTCTCCTTGAACCTGGAACGTAGAACGTTGAACATAGAACTTAATAACAGTTCCGCCCAATACGCCACCCCGCCCGCAAAGCGAAGCGAAGTGGTCTTAAAGTTAGGCTATAAGACTTCTGAAGGAAGCGAAGCGGTGGAGGGGGGGAGGTACTGGATCGATTCCTGGGAGTACTCCTCCAGCCCCAACACATCAACCCTGACCCTGGTTTGCCTGGATGGCCAGGGATTAGCCGATAAGTGGTCCGCCCGTTTTCAAATGCGGTGGCCGGCAGATAAGAGGGTGTGGGAGATTATCCAGGAGATTATCTGCAGGTGGGGAATTAACCTTACCAGCCCTGGGGGAGTCCCCAGGAGCTCAGCGGTTGATAACCTCTATCCCGACTTCACCCTGCAGCCGGGGACCAGGGGAGACGCAGCGTTGAGACGCATCCTTTCGTTTATCCCCGACGCCCTCATCTTCGACGGCAATGAGGCCTACGTCAAGGACCTGGAGGACGATGAGGCGAGCTCGTATTCCTACGGCACAGCCCACGTCATCCTCCAGGGGGAGTATGCCGAAGCCGTCTCATTAACCAGGGCAAGAGCCATCGGGAGAGCAGAGGACGAATCCCGAATCGTTGAAGACGCTTTCGATTGGACTAACCTCCAGCTCGGCATCGATATCCTTTGCCAGGACTATGATCCCAACCTTCAATCAGCCGCCAGGGCCCAAGAGAGGGCCGACGCTATTCTCCGGAGGGAGTCATTGCGAAGCCAGGGAGGCCAGATAACCGTCCCCACCAACGTTGGCCAGGAGCTCTACGACGTCATCACCGTAACCGACGAAAGGTGCGGGATCTCGGCCGAGAAGTACCGGGTACTCGATATCGAGACCACCTTCAGCCTTCGCCAGTGGCTCTATGAGCAGAGGTTCACCCTTGGAGCCCCGTAATGATTCGTTTTCCGAAAAAAAGTTCGGGGGCGAAACCACCCCCGCCTTATGGTATACCTTAAATGAGACTTCAACCCCACTACTTTTGCCCGAGAGGCGTCAAAACCCGCAAGCGGAAGGGGCAGCCCAAAGCCCGCAAGGGGGACGTCAAGGTCTGCTACGTCCGAATCAAGCGGCGGTGGGTGAGAGTGGGAACGATATGCC